>Ga0207906_1000590_pt1 | contig 11942 bp, 8 predicted proteins | sample LinPmetageLP37_FD_184050 | JGI IMG/M metagenome (GOLD analysis project Ga0207906, IMG submission 184050) | Marine viral communities from the Pacific Ocean - LP-37 (SPAdes) | ecosystem: Environmental > Aquatic > Marine > Oceanic | place: Pacific Ocean | collected 2010-06-16
TGGCGGTGTAGATGTAAGTATAGTTACTGACCCAAATGGGCGGCCAGACATATTCTTTGATGCGGCCGATTTACCTGGTCAAGACCCGTACGCCAGTGAAAACATACAATTTGATTTATTTCAAACCCGCGGCTACGAAATTGAAAACAACATCAAGCAGGCCCAGCTACATGGTCAATGGGTTAATGCTTACAGCGGTGCGCTAAGCAAAATTAATTTCGGTATCGCCAATACCGATTACACCATAGATACCTACGCCAAAAGAACGATTGCTTTCGTACCACTTGATATTTCAAGTTTGGATATTCAATTCAACAGCAGTGATGGTTTTGGCAAAGACATAGGCGGCAATAGCAACTTCTTCCCTTTGCTCTCAAATTACAGTGCCCAAGATGCATTGCAATTGGTGAAGGACCAAGGCTTTTATTTTCAAGAAGACCCCGTATATAACGGTGTTAATGAGGAAACCCTAGCCCTTTATTTGTCCTTTGATTTCGAGACCGATTTCAATCAAATGCCGATTAAATTTACTGCAGGGCTGCGCTGGGAAGATACGGACGTAACATCGGTATCCCTGCAACGGGGTATCAAGGCTTTAAATTACGTTAATACCGCTGGGCGATTTGGCGAAGTATTTACCGATGAGCCAACCAATATTAGTCTGCAAGGCAGCTACACGCGTTTACTGCCAAATATGGACTTCAACATTGAATTTACCGACGATCTAGTGGGCCGTGTATCATACAGCACCACCTTAAGTCGTCCTGATTTATCGTCGTTATTTCCATCTACTACTATCGATGCGCGCCCAGACGGCCCTTACAATGCATCTATCGGCAATCCTGGGTTACTTCCACTTGAGTCAAAAAATATCGATTTATCACTAGAATGGTATTACGGCAACGGTAGCTACGCTTCAGTAGGCTTCTTTAAGAAATACGTCGAGAATTTTATTGGCATTACCACTCGTGAAGGCACCATGCCCGATGTGAATGGCAACCCCCTTACAGATCCGAGTATCAATCCTCGCCCTGGGTGCCCAGATGAGGTGGTTGGCGGCAACCCAGCGTGTTTCTCTACCTCGGATGATCCACAAATAACCTTCTTGATTTCCTCGCCCGACAACTTGAATGACGCTGAAGTCGATGGATGGGAGCTTAATCTACAACACATGTTCGGTGAAAGCGGCTTTGGCACCGTCGCCAACATGACCTTTGTCGACGGCAATGTGAAATATGATGTTTACGACGTCGATAGCACCTTTGCCTTAACTGGACTAAGCGACTCTGCAAACCTCATCGCTTTTTATGAGAAAGACGGCTTTCAAGCACGTATTGCTTACAACTGGCGAGATGATTTCTTATTGGCACTTTACCAACCACAGCGCCAAGGCGAGCCTAATTTTGTAGAAGCGTATGGCCAGTGGGATATCAATGTGAGCTACGACATCAATGAAAATGTGTCTGTGTTTGTTGAAGGGTTAAACATTACCGAAGAAACTACCCGTCGCCATGGCCGGTTCGCTGATCAACTCATCAGTGCAGAGCAATTTGGTGCTAGGTACAACATAGGTGTCAGCGCTAAATTCTAACGCAGTTGAAAATAAGACAGGGTGCAGCACATTGCCCCTGTCTTTAGTAAATGCAATAAAGGAACTCAGAATGTTTAGTTTTATAAACAACATGCGTCTAAAAACGCCAGGGCAATCACTGCTAACACTGTGCGTTTTATTGCTTGTGCCTAATGCTTTTGCTGAGCAGCGTCCAAACATTATTTTAATTGTTGCCGATGACCTGAATTGGGACGATCTGGGCGCCTATGGCAACACTGGTGTAAAAACCCCTAACCTAGATAAACTCGCAAAAAACGGTATGCGCTTTAATAACGCGTTTTTAACTGCTAGCTCATGCAGCCCTAGCCGCGCGAGTATGATCACCGGTCGCTACCCGCATAATACCGATGCAGAGCAACTTCACTGGCCACTTCCAAAAGAGCAGCTAACCGTTTCTCAAACGCTGCGCGACGCAGGATATTGGACAGCAGCAGCTGGCAAATGGCACTTAGGCGAAGACACCAAACAGCGTTTTGATGAAGTGCGAGAGTCAAAATATGGTATTGACGAGCCATCGGGTAGCGCACAATGGGTGCCCCTTTTAGAAATGCGCCCTAAAGAAAAACCGTTTTTCTTGTGGTTAGCCTCATGGGATTCACACCGTCCATTTTATCAGGGGGAATATCCCCATAGCCATTCACAAGAAGATGTGCGCTTGCCCCCATATTATCCAGCGACGGAACTTTATATGAATGATTTCGCCGCCTATTACGACGAGATTTCTCGTTTAGACGAACACGTTGGCAAGGTGGTCAGTACGCTCGAAAGACAAGGAGTAAAAGGCAATACTTTGATCATCTTTGTTGCCGACAACGGCCGCCCTTTCGCCAGAGACAAAACCACATTGTATGACTCAGGGGTAAAAACGCCATTTATTGCCCACTGGCCTGACGGGATCGCCAAAGGCAGTATCAGCGATAGTATTATCAGTAGCATAGACTTAGCGCCTACATTCACCGCGTTAGCCAAAGCTGATACGCCTACATCTTTTGAAGGACGTAGCCTTGTCTCGCTATTTAATAACCCTAGCGCACCATTTCGCGATTACGCAGTATCAGAACGGAACTGGCATGACTTTGAAGATCATGGTCGTTCGGTACGCACCAAGCGATATCGCTACATTCGCAACAACTACAACGATTTAGCGGCCACGCCCAGTGCTGATACGGTTTACCACAAAACATGGTGGGAACTCACGCGCTTATTCGAACAAGGCGCATTAACTGAACATCAAGCTAGACCTTTTCTAGCGCCTAGGCCTAAAGAAGAATTGTATGATTTACTCAACGACCCATTCGAGCTGACAAATCTGGCGACTGACGAAAACTACCTCAGTGTTCTTAGGCATCACAGTGACATTCTTGATAAGTGGATTTTAGCCAGTGGAGACTTTATTCCGAGTTTTCGAACGCCTGACGATTTCGATCGGGTCAAAGGTGCATACGCGCCTCATCGAAAGCGCCCTCGCCCATCGAAAATGCAGATGTATCAAGCATCTGGCAGCTACTGACTTGCTGTCAGCTATTTTCCCGGTAAAAGGTGGCGAAGCGTTTAGTCGTCACCTTTTTTTTACCTGTTGGCTCTTTCATCAGTACGTTTATATAAAGGCTAAATAGGCGCTCTTTCTAACACTAATGTCATAAAGCAACTGTTTGGATCTAGGGGATAATCAGCAAAAGGGCCACAATCGACAAAGCCAAATTTACGGTACAAAGATTTAGCGGGTTCGAAATATTCCATAGTCCCTGTTTCTAGACTTAAACGACGATATCCCCTTTGTTTAGCTTGGGTGATTAAATGCTGCAACAAGGCAGTAGCCACACCGCGATGACGGGCATTTTCAGCGCTGCGCATGGATTTGATCTCGCCATGCTCTCCAGCTAAATGTTTCAATGCCACACAACCTAACACCTTGCCATTTTCACGGGCTGACCAAAACGTTATTGACTGGTGTTTGAGTCCTTGCATATCTAGCGCATGCACACTTTCAGCTGGCGAGGTTGCATACATATCCGCTAAGTGCGCTTCTAACAAGCCGCGCACGCCATCGCAGGTTAATCTATCTACTGCTATCTGCACCTGTTTGCGCTCCGTTTTTCAAATAAAATGCATTTTTTATTTGCTAAAACTACCAGCTTTTCAAGCATGTGCATATAAATCGGCGTACACAGGTTCGTTAACCAAGTATATTTGCGCGGCCTTGTGTACATCGGCAAAAACAACATGAATACGAATGAAAGCATGACTGTTTGTGGCAGCATTTTGTAAACGCTAAGGCGTCAAGGCACTGCCAACGCCATATACCCAATGTACTTTTTCAGGCCAATTTGATTTTTGTCAATTGATTCAAAGCCATATTGGTGAAGATATTTAAGCAAAGTGACGCGGTTACCTGTGCCAATAAAAATTTAGTAAACCTCGCTAAACCCGTTATCAGACAAGGGTTTACACTCACTAACATTCACCCAAGTCACGCTTAATACCTTGCCACAAATCGATAGATTCAACTATTTTTTCATTTAGTTACCTTTTTGACTGTACTTGTATATGATTTATTGACACCAATATTTGTACGGACAAATTTTAATGAATAACACATTAAAGCCCTTCGTTTTGATTTTTATCATGGGCTCATTACTCGCTGTCAGCAGTTTGGCGCGCTTAGTTCATGCCGCTAGTAACGACGCTTTAGCACCAAAAAGCCAAGTGAAAGATGCGCTTGCCCTGCCCTTACACACAGTGACAATTGCCACGGTATCTTTGGAACAAAGTTTACTGTTTTACCGAGATGGCATGGGTCTAACCGTTGAAGGGCCATTAAAAATTGCTAGCGAATTAAAGCAAGCCCAGCAAACACTGTGGGGCATGCCCGAAGATCTAGATTGGGATACCTACCGCTTGTACCGTAAAGGAGTTGATAACGCTATCCAGATCCGTTTACTGGTTCTTAGCAAACCGATGCCCAGTATCCATGATAGTTGGGATTCTCGAGAGCTTGGGCCTTTCTCATTGGGATTTCCCAATACCGATACGGTAGCGCTGGACAAACATATTCGCAAAGTCGGTTTTGGCGCATTAAATACGCTTGAAAGCTACCCTATACCTCGTCCTGATGGTTCGAGCTATCAAATTGATGAGACCATTTTTAATGCACCCGATTTCAATCATGGTGTGGCAATTACGCGCGGCAATGGAATGGCTCAGCTTGGCCCGACCGATGAAAGCGGATTGGGCGGCCCAGCCTACTCTGCTCAAGTGATCACAGATTCAGAATCGCAATTAACCTTTTATACCCAAGTTTTAGGCTTAGAGATCCGCTCTGATCGGGTATTTAAATCGGCTGGAGACAAAGGCGCGATGAACCTGCCCAACGGCACTGAATTTCGTTTCGCGATTGTCTACAGTAAAGGGGCGACCACTGGCCACATGTTGTTCGTTGATTTTCACAACATACAGCCTATTAAACCCAAGAACCGCCCTAGTTTGCCTAACCTTGGCTTAGGTATGTGGAGCTTTCCAGTGCGTTCGTTGCAAACTGTGCTTGATAATGCCAAAGCCTACAAAGCAGACGTTGTCAGTGTTAAAAAAAGCATTTCGGACCCACTGATCGGTACGGTTGATGTTGCGACGCTGCGCGCGCCAAACGGCTTTTTAATCGAAGTTTTCGAGGTACAAGAATAATGCGCATATTCATAGCATTTTTCTTTGTGTTTAGCTGGGTCAGTCATGCTCAGGATTTTACCTTAAAGGGCTTTACTGAAGCCGTTTTCATCGTCTCTGATATAAACAAAAGCAGTCAATTTTATCAGGATTATGCAGGCTGGGAAGTACGCTCGAAAGCGCAAGTATCACCAGAGCTGAGACAGCTTTGGCAACTGCCCCAACAAGCTAAACTACAACAGGTTTTACTGGCCAATAAAGGTGAAAACCGCGGATATGTTCGCTTGATACAAATCGACAACGTGCCGCAACAAGTGATCCGTGCCAATACACAGTCTTGGGACGTCGGCGGTATATTCGATGTGAATGTCAGAGTGGCTGATATGGCCAGTAAACGAAAACAATTACAAGATGTAGGCTGGCGCGGAACAAGCGATCCCGTGTCATTCACCTTTGGGCCTTACGAGGTATCCGAGTGGATCACATCCGGATTTGACGGGGTCAGTTTTGCCCTAATACAGCGCCATAAACCCGTGTTGGAGGGATGGCCAAACCTAAAACACTTCAGCCGCGTATTTAATTCTACCCAAGTGGTAAAAGATATCGATTCCTCTTTAGCCTTTTATCGAGATGTGCTGGGCTTCAAAGTGTATTTGCAGCACAAGGGCGCCAGTAAAGAAGCGGGCCCCAATGTGTTAGGGTTACCCTTCAACTTGACCACTAAAATTCCCCGCTCTGTGTACATATTACACCCGCAAAAACGCAATGAAGGGTCCATAGAGTTGCTACAATTTCATGGTGCGCAGGGAAAAAATGTCAGCGAATTGGCATCTCCACCCAATTTAGGCATTGTCACCTTGCGTTTTCCAGTAGACAATCTAGCTGCATTACGCGCGCATCTGATTGAAAATAAAGTGGAAATCGTATCTCAAACCAGCCTGACGTTAGCGCCATATGGACAGGTGGACATACTGGCAATCAGGACGCCAGACCGGACATGGATAGAGTTCTATCAGGTAGTAGACACAATAATAAAATAGGCTAAAACCATGTCACTCGATATCAATAAAGTAGTTATAAAAACCTCGTTGGCTTCATGCTTTGGTAGTCATTTTAAAGAAGTTGAAGGGGCAAATGCCTTCATCGACGAACTGGCTCAGGATGCCGAAGAGATTTCTTTCGAACAAGGCGAATATGTGTTTCGTGAAAAAGACGCACCGGAATATGTGTATATTCCTGAGTCAGGTTCACTCATGCTTGAGCGCTCTACGGCATCGGGTTCACGTCAAGTATTTGCTTTTTTGTTCACTGGAAACCTCGCTGGTCTGTCAGAAAGTGTGAGCTATAGCTTCAGTGCAAAGGCCCTTACCAACTGCGTGGTGATTCGCATTAGTCGTAAATTGATGCAAGACATCTTCGACAAGTACCCATCGGTTGCTAAACGCTACCATGATGTGACAGGGCATATTTTATCTCTGATTTTGGACCAACTCTTCATCATGGGCCAAAAATCGGCACATCAGCGTCTCGCCCACTTTTTACTTGATATGGAGCACAGATTAGGCCGTGGTACCCATAGATTCTTATTGCCTATGAGTCGCCAAGACATTGCTGATTACTTAGGCATGAGTTTAGAAACCGCTAGCCGCGGCTTTAGTCGGTTAAAAAAGGACGGGTTAATCGACATCGAAAGTAACTATCACATCACAGTGTTAGACAACGAAAAGCTGATTTCCTACGCAGATTAAAAACTTGCCCGTTATAGACGAGCACAGATTAAGCACGCGCAAGGGCATGCAAACTGACACAGTTGATCATTGTCAATGCGCCATTTTCAAATGGCGTTGATATTGAAGCCTCGCTTCAACAATGTCACTTATCAATATAATGGAAACCAATCATGAAAATAACATCCTCTTTGTTCGCCTTTATGCTGTGCTTCTTGGTCAGCTCCCACGCTTTAGCAGAGCCTGTCAGTGAGGATAAGCGCATATCTGTGGATATACGTCGAACCACTTTTATTGTTAACGACATTGATACATCTCTAAAGCTCTACCGTGATGCCCTTGGCTTAAATGTGATTTATGACCAGATGATTAACAGCCCCATGGAAAACGGTGAAACACGCAAACGCCGCTTGGTACTGATGCAAGCCAATGACACCTTTATTGGTGCACTTGGGTTGTTGCAATACATTCACCCTGTGAAACCCCAACGCCACGAACATTTCGATGAACCGGTTCCAGGTGATCCCATTATGGTAATGAACGTGTCAGATTTAGACACCCGCTGGCCAGCCGTCGAAAAATCACCTGAGATAGAAGTGATAGAAGCACCTCATCATGTTGAATACCCTAGAGCTGGCGGTGGAAAAATCGCGGTAATGGTGTCTATGATCCGCGATCCTGATGGCTACTGGATTGAAGTTAACCAGTTGCTTGACGCGCCAGCCAAAGTCAGCGATTAAAAAGAACCAGCCCACTACAATACATAGCACTACCCCACTCTCGTTTTTAAACAGCGGGATAACCTAACGTTATTCTGCTGTTTTACTGCGTGTCCCCTCGGTAAATACGCCTACGCTTTCACTGCTCAACCAGTCATTTTCAGTAAAGAGCTTTGTTGATTTTTATCAAGTCAGTGATAAGTAACCGGTGCTAGATTGGCGCAGCCATTAAAACAACAATTTGTCCGTACATACCCACACACAACAGGAATGCCAATGACATTAATAATAAAAAAGCTCCCTCTGGCGATTGCGTCTATCTTGATGACCCAATCATTAACGACTATCGCGCAAGAAGCCTCATCAGCCTCTGCCAGCGATGAATCACTGGAAATAATTGAAGTAAGTTCCCGTAAAAAAGTAGAGTCATTGAATCGTATTCCTGTGGCGGTATCTGCTTTTTCTGACACCATGATTGAACAACAAGGTTTCCAGAGCATCGATGATATCGCTCGCTTTTCATCAGGATTAAGTTTCTCTAAAGCCTTCGGCCGCGCGACAGAACGCCCTGTTATTCGTGGTATGGGTAACGTGCTCGCTGGCATACAGTTTGGTGTTGAATCAGGTGCTGCATACTTTATAAATGGCAATTATTACTCTGGTGATGTGCAAAGCTTAGACATGTCTGACATCGCCCGAGTAGAGGTCGTCAAAGGCCCACAAAGTGCTCTGTACGGGCGTAATTCCTATTCAGGTGCAATCAACTTTATCACCAAAGGCCCAGATCACGGTGATTTTACTGGTAACGTGAAGTTGAACCTAGCGCAAGACGCTGAGCGCACCGCTTCGGCCTATATCAGTGGCCCACTAACTGATTGGTTAGCGGCGAGTTTAAGCGTGCGAGACTACCAAGTTGATGGTGATGACGATTGGCGCAACATAGTGACTGATGAGATTGTTGGCGGTGAAGACACGCGCTCTGTAAGCCTAGTGTTAGACGCTGCTCCCTCTGATAATTTTGGCGTACGCTTTCGCTTTCAAAGCCAAGAAGACAGAGATGAAACACGCCCGTTTTTCTTAACACCCACCAGCGACAACAACTGCGCACCTGGCTACCGTTCTCTTTCTTCTTGGGCAGCATCAGGCTCTGAGAATAACTTTCAATATTACTGTGGTGAAATTAAAAACCAGCCTATCGCCCTTAACGATAAAGCAGATGCCGATGGCATTCCAAATGAAGTCCCCGGTGTGCCGGTAAATAGTTTTCTGCCTTCTGGCTCAACCTTTTTTGGTACCCCGTATGACACAGCCGATGGCACCGCCTTCGATGGTGTTGGTCGCGACTTAATCATCTCGAGCTTAGCGATGGATTATGCAACCGAAGCTGGCTATAGCATGTCGTTGGCGCTAGGTTATCGCGACGATGATACGAGCACAGGCTCAGATGGTGATAACACCTCAGTCAACTACACGTTCGCACCAGGCCAAGAAGCGTTTTTTGCCAATACGTCGCGCCAAGAAACCGAAGACAAAACGGTGGAATTTACCTTGCGCTCTCCCGAGGGTAAATTGGCTTGGATGGCAGGTGCCTTTTACTATGACCAAGACAGAGATAACTTCGACTTAACCTTTGATGATGCCAAGGTAGGTATATTTCAAGACAACAGTACAGTGACCAATAAAGCAGTTTATGCCTCAATTGATTATCAAATTAGCGATAAGCTTGACGGTACACTTGAAGCCCGCTGGGCCGAAGAAGAAAAAACGGTTACCGAGTTTGCCCCAGATGGCCAAATGACATTTGATGCACAGGGTAGTTGGAACAACTTTACCCCCAGAGCCACGCTAAATTACCGTTACGACAACAAAACTATCTTTTACGGAATTTTAGCCCAGGGCGTAAAACCTGGCGGAATTAATGGTTCAGCCGGTGCTGACACAGGCAAGCCGACCTACGAACAGGAAGAAATCACCACTTACGAAATTGGCATAAAAAGCAGTGCCCTAGGGAATGTCTATGCCACTGTCTCTATGTTTTACAATGATGTAAGCGATGTGCAACTCACTACCCCGCTCAATGTGCCTTCCGGTAACGTGACATCTGTGGCAACCAATCAGGGGGCCGGAGAAGTATTCGGTGTAGAAATGGATATCAACGCTCAATTTAGTGATAACTTGTCTGGGCGTTTTACTTATGCATTAGCTGACACCAAATTTACCAAAGGCTGTGACGACTTTCAGTGGGCCTTAACCAGTGGCGGCGGTGTACTAACCCCTGGCACAACAACGGGAACGGATTTCCGCGCTGATTTTGGTATAACCACACCAGCCAGTTGTTCTATTGAGGGCAATGCTTTCCCTCTTAGTTCAAAACATCAGGCCAGTGCATTTTTAGAATATATTGCCCCTATTTCTGGGGATCTCGAAGCATTCTTTAATGTCGATGCGAGTTATGAGTCGAAGAAATTCGTGCAGGTGCATAATTTAGCTTATGTGCCCAGTGCCATTATCATGGGGGCTAGAATGGGGGTAAACGGCGAAAACTGGCGAGTAAGTTTGTATGCCAGAAATTTAACAGATGAAGACGCCCCTGTTTTAACTTCCCGTTGGTTGGGTATCCCTTACTTTACCTTCTCATCTCTCAACACCGCGCCAGAGGGGGCTGATAATGGCTCCCCTAGGGCTTTCTTCAGTGCCGCTCGCCGCGGGCGACAAGTGGGTATCGATATGACGTATCGTTTTTAACGGCTAATTGCTTAATGCATAACTTGAGGGGATCTGTGCTGGTCCCCTGCTCATTTCAACTAACCGGCTGTAGGTTCGCCGAAACTCGAAGATCAAAGCGCCATCTAAATACAACTCAGTAAGCGGCACGTCGCAACTTAAATACAGCGTAACATTTTGGTCGTACAGCTCATCGATAAGGCTAATAAACCGCCTGGCCTTGTTATCGTTTTTTGAGTAATTCACGACTCGTTCCCCAGTGGTTGCTGCCTGGTCACTACCCACACCATCTTCCGTGCCACGGGCTTTTATCCAATTACGAGGTTTTGCCCCAAGTGCCGGCACATTGCTTATCATAACAATCGCAAACTGTTGGGCTATTTCCATGTAATCTAGTTGAGAGCGCGGCCCATCGCACAGTGCATGAAAATCAAACCAAACAATACTTGGCGCCGTTTGTGGTTCCTCTTGAGTGACCTGAATAACATCAATGTGTCGCCGACATATTTGAATGTGTGTATCTCGTTGCCACTTTACACCGCGCTCGTGAGCAAGCTGCTTAAATGACTTAGCAAAATCCATTTGCGTGCTCAGCCCGATGTAATCAGAAGGTATTAAGCAATCGGTATTGTCCGTTTGCGCCATATCCTGCAAGCGATGATCCACCTGCCCGTTGAGGTGAATCATCTGCGTGTGGCGCTGCAATAAACCAATGCAAGGCAAAAACTTATGCCGTGCCAAGCCGTTCTCATACAAGCGTTCGATGGGAATATTCGAAGTTGCAACCAGCACGACCCCTTCACTAAAAAGGCACTCGAACAAGCCGGATAACAGCATCGCATCGCCGATGTCAGAGACAAAAAACTCATCAAAACACACTACTCGCTGACCATCGCCCAGTGACGCAACAAGTGCTTTTGCTACCTTAACTAATGGGTCTTGTTGCCCGCTGTATTCGTTGAGCGATTGATGTATCTGTGCAATAAAGCGGTGAAAATGTAGCCGTAACTTGCCTTCTTGCGCCAAGCAATCATAAAACAAATCCATTAAGAACGTTTTCCCACGACCCACATCGCCCCACATATAAAGCCCTTTTGTCTCTAGGGTAGTATGCAGATTCGGCTCGCTGATTTGATAATACAGCCGGTCAAGGGCTTCCACCGCTTGAAGCTGACAGGCGTCTTCACATAAGGTCTCCCCTAATTGCGACTGATAGACGGCCAATGGTGAGTGAGGCTTAATATGCAGGCGTTGCCCATCAGGCATGTTAACTGGCTCCTAAGATAAACAATCAATAAGCCAGAACTCTAGCGACTTTTCCCTAAGCCGCCAAATGAAATTAATACCAATCGGCATTAATAATACCAATCCACATTAATAAGTGACCGCCTCAGAATGCGTCCAGCGGTTTTTGATTAAGGCGTCGCTATGTAGTAATGGTTGTTCCCTTTCAAATAGTGAGAACGCAGAGCAAAAGCCGCTGGGGCATTCCTTGTAGGC
>Ga0207906_1000593_pt1 | contig 11863 bp, 10 predicted proteins | sample LinPmetageLP37_FD_184050 | JGI IMG/M metagenome (GOLD analysis project Ga0207906, IMG submission 184050) | Marine viral communities from the Pacific Ocean - LP-37 (SPAdes) | ecosystem: Environmental > Aquatic > Marine > Oceanic | place: Pacific Ocean | collected 2010-06-16
GCTTCGTTCCTCTCGCAATGACGGAACACATCAACCTTATCGTCATTACGAGGAGGCACGACGACGTAATCTTTCAGTTATTTAATATGAGCCGTCATTACGAAGGAGGCACGACTGAAGTAATCTCTGGAATTGAAATTCAGAACAATTTAACAAACAGATTGCTTCGTTCCTCTCGCAATGACGGAACACATCAACCTTATCGTCATTACGAGGAGGCACGACGACGTAATCTTTCAGTTATTTAATATGAGCCGTCATTACGAAGGAGGCACGACTGAAGTAATCTCATGAATTGAAATTCAGAACAATTTAACAAACAGATTGCTTCGTTCCTCGCAATGACGGAACACATCAACCTTATCGTCATTACGAGGAGGCACGACGACGTAATCTTTCAGTTATTTAATATGAGCCGTCATTACGAAGGAGGCACGACTGAAGTAATCTCATGAATTGGAGTTCAGAACAATTTAACAAGCAGATTGCTTCGTTCCTCTCGCAATGACGGTTCAAAAAGTACAGATTGCTTCTCCCGATAGCCATCGGGACTCGCGATGATGGGATATAAAAAAGAGGTTGTTTAAAATGCAATATTTTTAGTTGTCAGGTTGAGCTTGTCGAAACCGATATTGATTATCAATAAGTTAAATATTTCGACAGGCTACCATTGACGTCATTCTAACCGCTTGATAAAATTTTTTGGCTCGGGTCTCAATATGACTTGTTATTAAACTTTTTAGTCAGCCTTTTCTAGTTTTTAAAAATATAAAAGCGGAAACAGCATGTGCCATTTCCGCTCATAAATTATAAATAGGTGCTTTTATAAATTGAAAGAAGCACCAATGTTAACTGTAAACTGGTTGAATAATTTTTCGCCGGCATCTAAAACATCGGTATTGTATTTAGCGAAAGGCACGGTAAATTCAGTGTAAAGACCAAAGCCTTCAGAAAAAAAGTATCGCATACCTAAATGGCCACCAAAGTTTTTAAGACTTAAGTCTAAACCTGGATATACATCGAAATTTTCGTCAACATTAATCACATTGCCCAAGTTGGCGCTAAAACGTGCTTTGATATCAAAACGATCGTTAACATCAACCACACTTTCTATGGCATTATTAAGGCCTAAAGCATATGAAGACGAAATACCTACAGACATGTTTTCACCAAGGCCATAATCGTAGGTTACATTAATTCCGGTGGCATTGTTTTGTAAACTGGTACCTACCTGAAATTTGTTATCGCCATTGCCTTTAAAAGCTTGTGCATTGGCTAATGACACACTAAGAATTGTAACTAGTAAAATTAATTTTTTCATGATTTGAGTTTTAAATTTGAGGCTGTAAATATATTACAAAACTAATAATAAATTGCTTTTTTACAAATGTTTATGGGTTCTAACAAGGGCTTGCTCATTTTTCCAGTCAATCCATTTTTGTCCTTGTAGTTTACGCATGGCGTTATCATAATTGCGCATGATGAAAAGATTGTAAATGGCCTTGCTAAAGTTTTTTGGATTTCGGGCCATAGCGCGTAAACTCATTGAAAACCCGGGTGTGATGTATTGCATATAATGCCAGTAACCTTCTGGCATATACAGCATTTCGCCGTGGTTTAGTTCCGTTTGATATCCGTTGGCTTTGGCCAGTAATGGCCATTTTTCAAAATCGGGGTTTGCAAAATCAATATCTTCCCGGGTTATTAAAGAATGTGGGACTTTGTATAAATAGTTGTTCTGGTTTTGGTCAAACAAGATGATTTTCTTGGTGCCTTCAAAATGAAAATGAAATATATTGGCTAAATCAATATCATAATGCATGAAGGTATACGAGTTTCTTCCGCCAAAAAAAAGCATGGGAATATCTTTCATAAGGCGCAAACCTAAATCTGGAAAAGAAAAATCCTTTTGAAGCTGAGGGATTGCTTTCAACGCATTCCATAAAAAAATGCGGTATCGGGTGGGTTCACGTTTCAGTAAGTCAATATACGCACTCATCTTCATGGTAGTGTGAGGCTCATTAAAACCGTCTTTAAAATCAACAGGCCTATCATCATACAATGGTATTGTAAGATGACCAGCAACGGTTTTCATATAATCCAGATTCCATTTGCTATATGCCGGCCAATCTTCAGTAAAATGCTCAATAACTACGGGTTTCTGTGGTTTAAAATACTGCCTGATAAAGTCTTCTTTTTGGATGTTTTTTACACGAGGAATGTCTTGCAGATTCAGAACCATAAACACATGTTTGTTTACTCAAAGTTAAGGAAACGTTGTGAAATAAATACGATTTGTAGTAAAAACCTAACTTTATTTGAAATGATACGTGGCACCAAACAGTACATTGCCTTTTGGCATGGGCACCAAATTGGTTTCTGTATATTCCGTATTGAAAATATTACTGGCTATCATCGAAATTTCAAAAGCATGCATATTAAAATTAATGCTGGCATCAACAACGCTATAACTTTCTCCATTGGTTCTTTCAGCATATTTATAAACGATGCTTTGCGAGACGTTTTTTATAAAACCGGTACTTAAACGTGATGCAAAATGATGCTTTAATGAATTGATGGAATACCTTGAGAAGTTGGCTTGCAAAGCTTTAACATCATCTTCTAAAAACGTGTAAGACAGATTTATGGATTGACTGAATTCGCCAATTTTAAAGTTATAGTTAGTATCAAATTCAAAGCCTTTTGTGTTTAATTCCCTAATATTGGTAGCCTGCCATTTGTCGGCTTCATTTTCTTTAATATAATCAATGAGTTTTTTAGAATCCCTGTTAAAAAAAGCTACTGATGAGCTGAAGGCATTGGCAATATATTTCAAACCCAGTTCTTCTGCAATGGCTTCTTCTGGGACTAAGTTTTCATCACCAAGATCAGTTGGACTACTATAATATAAATCGGTATAGGTTGGAATTCTGTATGTGTAACCAACATTTCCGTATAGTTTTAATTGGTCATTTAATTTGTAACCAATATCCATTCCTGGAAAGGCATGAAATTTAAAATCGGAAAAATAATTGACCGCAACACCAGGGGTCACATCCAATTGATCCTGCAAAAACTTAAAGCGATGTTCTACAAACAAAGTAGTCATAAAACGGTTGCGCTGCCCTAAATTGTTGCTTGACAAAGACACTTTTGCCAGATCAATCCCAAAACCGGTTACTCCTAGATTTGAGGTGTAAGCAGCGTTCAATTCGGCACCTACTTTATTGGTAAGGTGTAAATTTCTGTAGATGGATGGGTCTTGGCGCACATAAATGTATTCATCTTGATTGCGTCTCCAGTACATGCGTGGTTTAAGCGTTAATTTTTCGCTTTTAATTTCGGTGGAAAAACCAATCAAACTAGCTTGTGTTGCTTCGTATTGATTGATGGCTGCAGGTGAAGCATAAAAGCCATTGGCACCAAATTTACGTTCAGCAAAAGCGGCAATCATATCAATAGGTAATTGGGTTTTATTAAAGGTGCTTTTTAAAACATAATTTTGATTATCATAGTCCGTATTATAACGATACCCATCCGAAGTGTTTCTTGAAAAATGAACAATATGCGATGAGTTTTTCATATCACTGCCAACGGTAACTGCCGCATTTTTTTGTCCGAATGAACCGGCTTGCAGTCCAACAGCAACTGAATTTTCAGGATTTTTTTTAGTTACAATATTAACAGCACCCGTAAATGCATTTTGCCCAAATACTCTCGCCGCTGGCCCTTTTATGATTTCAATACGTTCAATAACTTCTAAAGGCAAGGCTAAATTCATGGTGTGATGGCCCGTTTGTGCATCTTCCACTTTAATACCATCAATAAGCAATAGTGTTTGGTCAAAACCTCCACCACGAATGTATAAATCGGCTTGCATTCCGGCAGTACCGCGACGTCTTATATCAATACCGGCAAATTGTTGCAGCAAATCGGCTATGTTTGTAGCGGCACTTTGTGCAATATCTTCGGAAGTAATTACGGTAATGGTTCTGGAGTTTTCTTTAAAAGGTAAATCAATTCTGCTGGACGTAATAAGTACTTCCTTTAATTGTTCAACGGTAGGGTTATCTTGTGAAAAAAGGGTAGCAGTAAAAAGAGCGCTAATAACAAAAAGAAATATTTTCTTAAACATAGTCTGGTTGATTAGCCGGCAAAATTAAGGAAATATCTGTTTTCACAAAGTGAAATAAGCTTTAAATGCTCATTAAAAGAGCTATCTATTTTATTTCAAGAAATTTATTGAGGATGGTATAAAATTTTTCGGATTCTTCAAGATACGGATTGTGAGCACTGTTTTCAAACATTTCAAATTGTGCCTGCGGCATAAATAATTTGTATTGCACCGCAAATTCTGGCGTTGAAACACCATCGTATCTGCCGGCAATAATCAGGGTTTTGGCTTTGATATGTTTTAATTGTTGCCTATAATCTTGATTGATCATGCTTCCGGAAACATCAAAATCACCATCTTTCCCAATAATAGCAACATACACATCACTTGCCATTCCTCGGTAGGCATAATTTGGTCCAGGTGGTTTTATTTTAGTGTTGTGGTAATAGACGTATTTAGTAGGGAAACTGGCATACAAGGTTTTTAATGGTTCTTGACTGGACACATAACCTAAAGTGTGAAGGGAATCTACTTGTTTCCATTTTTCAGGGAAATGCGTTTTTGCGTAGTGGTTGTAGCTATCACAATTGGCTTGCCACATGGCGCCACTATGAAATCCGCTAATCAACACTATTTTATCTACATGCTCAGGATGTTTTAAGGTGTAAGCTTGGGCAGGCACCGTTCCATAAGAATGGCCAATTAAAGAGATTTTATCAAACTTGAGCAATTTGCGAAGTTTTTCAATGAGTTCCACATCATTTTCTACTGAATATTCTGAAAGGTTTTTAGCATCGTCACTTTTGCCCCGACCTAAAAAATCAAAAAAAACCACGGTATTTGTTTTGTAATACTGTCCAAAATTACCTTGCATATAATCATGGGAATTTCCTGGCCCACCAGGTAAAAAGAAAATAGGGTCGCCACTTCCTAAAACTTCCACATTAATTTTATACCCATCAATAGTATAAAATTTAGATTCAAATTTTCCGAAGATATCAGGGTCAGTTTGTGCGAATGATAGGTTTGATAGGAAAACAAGGCAGAATAAGATTTTGTAAGACAAAATTTTCATGTGAGGGAATTAATAAGGTAAATATAATGATTGTAATTGAAAAAGAGGCATTTAAAAAATATTGAAAAATGCAAACGCTAAATTGTATATTAGAGACCTAAAAGAATTAGAATGAACCGATTTTATATTTTCTTGTTTTCATTTATTTTCTCGTTATCTGTACAACCTCAAATAGCTACAAAATATACCATTTCATTTGAAAACGCTGTTCATCACGAAGCTACTGTCATGGCAACATTCAGCCATTTAAAATCTGATGTGGTTGAGTTTAGAATGAGCAGGTCCTCACCGGGGCGCTATGCGTTGCATGAGTTTGCCAAAAATGTTTACAATGTAAAGGTAACAGATAGCAAGGGGCATGTTTTAAAAACGACACGATCCAATCCGTATGCGTGGCAGGTAGAAGATCATGATGGCACTATTATAGTGAGTTATACTTTGTTTGCTAATTTAGGTGATGGCACCTATTCCCAGGTTGATGAAACGCATGCACACCTTAATATGCCGGCAACATTTATATACGTTCCTGAGTTATCGGAAAAAGAAATGGAGGTCACTTTTAATATTCGAAAGGATTTAAACTGGAAAGTGGCTACACAGTTAAAGCACCAGGAAGGGAACACCTATTATGCGAAAGATTTTCAATATTTTATGGACAGTCCGGTAGAGATTGCCAATTTCAGAACACGATCGTTTAAGGTGAAAAATCAAATTATTAATGTGGTTTTGCATGATGATGCGGCTTCTGAGGATGCCTTGAATACGTACGTTGAAAATATTCAAAAAACCGTATTGCAGGAAGAACAGGTTTTTGGTGAATTACCAAGTTATGATTATGGTGAATATACGTTTCTGTTGTGCTATATGCCAAATGCCTCTGGTGATGGTATGGAACACCGTAATTCTACGATGATTTCAAGCACCCGAAGTTTGGCAAATGGTGGGTTGGACGGAAATATTGGAACGGTGGCTCATGAATTTTTTCATTGTTGGAATGTAGAACGGATTCGACCCAAAGCTTTGGAACCCTTTAAGTTTGACCAGGTTAATATGAGTGGGGAATTATGGTTTGCGGAAGGATTTACCAGTTATTTTGATGATTTATCGCTTTGCAGAGCAGGTATTATATCACAGGAAGATTATATAAAAGGACTTGTTGGGACTTTTAATTATGTTTGGAATTCTCCCGGGCGGCGGTTTTTTAATCCGATAGAAATGAGTTATCAAGCGCCTTTTGTGGATGCGGCACGTTCTGTAGATCCGGTGAATAGGGTAAACACGTTTATATCCTATTATTCTTATGGAAGCGCCATTGGTCTGGCCTTGGATTTATCATTGCGGGAAAAAGGATTAAACCTTGATGATTTCATGAAATTGATGTGGAATAACTTCGGAAAACAAGAGAAACCATATACCGTTGAAGATTTGCACAACACATTAATTGGCTATGCCGGTAAGGACTTTGGAAACATGTTTTTTAATAATTATATCTACAAAAGCGAGATGCCGGATATGGAACGCTTGTTAAATAATGTGGGCGTGAGTTTAACTCAGGATAAAAGCAAAATCGCGTTTGGAGCCCATGTGGAAAACGGGATCATTTCAGAAAACACCATGATGGGGTCATCAGCGTATCATGCAGGTTTAGATGTTGGTGATAAAATCATTAAAATGGGCGATGTGGTTTTGAGCGATTCGACAGATTTCAATACTGTTTTGAATGTCTATAAACCAAATGATACTGTAAATATGGTGTATGAACGCTTCGGAAATACCAGGGAAACAACCGTAAACCTGCAAGCGAGTAAAATGTATAACCTGAGTTTATTTGAAGCCAATAACATTGAATTGGATACTATTAAAAAATCATCAAGAGAAGTATGGTTGCGGGCTAAAGGATAATTAAATACCATTCTTTCAATCAAAAAATCAATCAAAAAAAGTATTTTTATAGGCATGAATGCCTTAGTGGATTGTAATAATTTTTATGCTTCTTGTGAACGGGTTTTTAATCCCAGTTTACGCCATCAACCTATTGCTATTTTAAGCAACAATGCATTCTTAAGCAAACTTTAAGAATTCCTTCATTAGTTTTAAATGATTCTTGAATGATATTTGTTAAAATTAAAAAATTTAACAAATGATTGCTGCAACACACCTTCACGCCATAATTATTCACTTCCCTATTGCGTTATTAATAGTAGGGTTTCTTTCAGAAATAATAAGTTTTTTTATTAAGAAAGACTTTTTTAAAACAGCTGCTTTCTATTTGCTTATTTTGGGTGCTTTAGGAACAATTACAGCGTATATAACTGGTGGTTATGCAGGCGAAGGAATTGAAGAAGGGCCATTATTAGAACCCATGAATTTACACAAGCAAGCAGCTTTTTTAATACTTTGGGGTTCAATTATTACCGTACTGTTCAAAAGTGCGGTTTTCTATTTTAAATTCCATAAACCTTGGGCAAAAGGTATTGGCTTTCTATTATATATGCTACTGGTTATTGCTGTTGGCAGAACAGGATATTTAGGTGGGCAATTGGTATTCAGTCATGGTGCCGGTGTTGAAATAGCGTTGCCGGATTTTAATAATTAAAGATACAAGGTTGAGTTTCTATCAGTATCTTTGATTAAAGGTTTATAATAATAAAGAAATGAGAATTTTAATTGTTGAGGATGAAATATCTATAGCAAATTTTATTAGAGAAGGACTAAAGGAAGAAGGGTTTGCCGTTGATGTGGCTACTAATGGTAAAAAAGGTTTGGAATTAGCACTTGATAATCTTGATGGGTATGATGTCATTTTGCTGGATTGGATGTTACCAGGGCTTAGTGGAATAGAAATTTGCAGACACATAAGAAAAGTTAATCAACAAATTCCAATAATTATCTTATCGGCAAAAGACACCGTTGATGATGCTGTTTTTGGTTTAGACACAGGAGCAAATGATTACATTAGAAAGCCATTTTCTTTTGAAGAACTACTTGCGCGCATACGTGTTCTTATGCGTAAGAACGAAGTAGAACCAATTATTTTTAGTGCTGGTGATATAGAAATGAATGTTGAAAAACACAGTGTTACTAAAAAAGGAATCCCTATAGAATTCACACAAAAGGAATTTTCATTATTAGAATTTTTTTTGAGAAACAAGGGAAAAGTATGCAGACGAACAAACATTATTGAAAAAGTATGGGATATTCATTTTGATTATAACAATTCCGTTATAGATGTATATATAAATGGGTTGCGAAAAAAAATTGATGAACCAAACAAGCCATCGTTTATTACAACCGTACGGGGGATAGGGTATAAAATTGAAGAGGATTAATATGACAATGAAGTTTAAAAACCGAATTGCACTTTTTAATACCATAGCGACCGCTGTTATTACGGCTTTGGTTTTTATTGTAATCTATGCAGTCGTTAACAAAACAGCCTATTCACATTTAGACGATGATATCTTATTAGAGAAAGAGGAAGTGTTTAAATACATCAAAGGTTTTAAGGATGAAATAATTATTCATAACTTTCCGGAATGGGATGAGGTAGAACACAAAGAAGTCAATGTAAACCCTACATTTTTACAAATTGTTGATGCCCAGGGCACTGTTGTTTTTCATTCCGAAAATTTATTAAATGACCAGTTTCTATTTAGCCCAAACAACCAACAAGAAAAATTTTATGATAGTGAACTTACGGGCCAAAAAATAAGATTAGGGCAATTTCCAATAAAAAATGAAAAAGGGAAAATAATAGGGCAACTTACCATAGCCGTTTCACAAAAGGAATTGTTTGTTATTTTAAACAACTTGCTGGTAGTGTTGCTGATTTCATTTCCAATAATGCTTATCGTTCAATATGTTGCGTCTTCTTTTGCTGCATCAAAAGCCATCAGGCCAGTACATCAGCTTATTAAAACCGCATCAGGTATAAGTGGATCAAACATGAACACAAGATTAACATTGCCTACTAGAAGAGATGAATTGTATGAACTCGCAAATACTATTAACGAGTTGGTTATTCGTATTGAAAAAAGCATGAAGCAGCAAAAACAATTTACAGGAGATGCTTCACATGAAATTAGAACACCACTTGCAGCTATAAGAGGTACTTTAGAAGTGTTAATAAGAAAGCAACGTGAGCCGGAATTCTATGAAGATAAAATACGTGATATTATAAATCAAGTAGATCGGTTAGATACGCTACTTGACCAGCTTTTGCACTTAGCTAGAATTGAATCTGGAGTAATTTTTGCAAATAAAGAAAGCATACTGCTTTTGCCGTTTTTAACTGAATTAACTAAAAAATGGATTCCTGTTGCCGATTTAAAGAATATAAAAATACATGTAGAAACACCAATTGAGGCTACTATTTTTGCCGACAAAATGTGTTTAGAATTAATACTTGACAACTTGGTAACAAATGCCATTAAATATGGAAACTTTAACGGTCATGTTTTTCTTATTTGGGATGCTGCCTTAAAAACGCTTTCTGTAAAAGATGATGGCATTGGTATTTCTGACGAACATTTGCCCAATATATTCGATAATTTTTATAGAACCGATGAGTCCAGAAGCTCATCAATACAAGGCAATGGGCTAGGGCTTTCCATTGTTAAAAAACTAGCGGAATTACAACATATTAAAATTGATGTGAAAAGCCAATTAGAAAAAGGGAGCATTTTTACATTACAGTTTACAACCTAATTTTTATTAATTGAATCTTAAGAATTACTAAAGGATTTTTAAATAAAGGTCAAATTATATTTGTCTTGTTAAACAAAATCATATAATTCTTAAAATAAATAAAAATGAAAAAATCAGTAATTATGCTTGCCGCCGTAGTAATAGCAGGAACTTTATTCAATTCTTGTAAAAACGAATCCAATAAAGAAAGCACGCTACAAAAACCTATCGCACAAGTTGAAGAAATGTCTGTTGTAGATGCCACGTCTTCAACCATTAATAACATGCAAGCTGCTTTTAAAGGAGAAACCACTGCTAGCGCCAAATATGAAGCTTACAGTAAAAAAGCTGAAGAAGAAGGCCATCATGAAATTGCAATGCTATTTCATGCAGCATCTACAGCAGAGAATATCCACGCAAGCAATCATAAAGTTGTTTTAGAAGAAGCAGGACAAACTGTTCCTGACATCTCACCTGAATTTACGGTAAAATCAACTAAAGAAAACCTAGAGGATGCAGTAACGGGAGAAAGTTATGAATCAAACACCATGTACCCAGGGTTTATGGTAACTGCCAAAGCCGCCAAAAACGAAATGGCTGGCATTAGTTTAAATTATGCCTATAGAACAGAGTTAAAACATCTTGAAATGTATAAAGAAGCTTTGGCTGCTTTAGAAGGTAATAATGATACATCTTTACCATCGGTTTATTACATCTGCCCAACTTGTGGAAACACATATCAAACAACAACACCAAAAAGATGTGGCATATCTATGACAAGTTCTGAAAAATTCATGAAAATAACTTCTCTTAGTGAAGTTTGATTTGTTGGTTGGTAAACGAAAGTCCAGACCTTTAACTGGGCTTTCGTTTTAAAAAAATAAACACCTCAATTTAAAATAATAATTATGGACGCAACACACATTCATTTACTACTAACACATTTTCCAATTGTTGGAACCATCATTGGAATTGTAATTTTTATATATGGTATTTACTCAAAAAATGAATCCATAATAAAAGTTGCATCAGGCACTTTTATAGTAATGGCGCTTTTAACCATCCCCGTTTTTCTTACAGGAGAAGGAGCTGCCGAAACTGTAGAAAATATCCCAGGAGTTTTAGAGAGTACTATTGAAGAACATGAAGAACTCGCCGAAAAGGCAATTTGGTTAATGGGTCTGTTGGGCTTATTATCCTTAATCAATTTATATACAATTTTCAAAAAAGTATCATTTTCAAAAACCATCACACTGCTAACCTTATTGGTTTCTCTAGCAACATTTGGGTTGTTTGCACAAGTTGGAAATTTAGGAGGTCAAATCCGACATTCTGAAATCAGAAATACGAATGCAACAATTCAAGGAGAAAACAATAATGCCAGTGAAACGATAACTAATGGTGATGGAGACGACGATGACGACGATTAGCTTAAAATCTGTCAGTCAGAATGTAAAAAACATACACCCCTTAATTTATAGTATAGGCTCTTTAATAATGTGAGTTCAATTTATTGAAAGTTATAAATCAGATGATTATATCTTTTTGTTAGCGAATTTTGTCATTTCGAACATTATTGAAATCAAAATATATTTTGATTGAAAATACTAAGCGAAGCTTATTGAGGAGACATCTCAGCAGGATGAGATGTCTCGTCGCTCATGCTTCGCTCTGTCGACATGACAAATGATTAAATGTCAGGCTTTTACATGAATTTATTATCTAGTTATAGGTTAAAACCCTGCTCCCGATAGCTATCGGGATTAGTTTCTATAAACTTTTAAGAGTATCTTGTCATTTCGACAGAGCGAGGAACGAGCGACGAGAAATCTTATAATAATGAGATTCCTCTTCGATTGCTCCGCAATGTACTTTCAATCAAAATATATTTTGATTTCAGTAACATTCGGAATGACAAGCTAACATTAAAAAGAATTTCATTCTTTTGTTTTAAAACTATGGATTTCAAATCCATAGTGGTTTATTTT
>Ga0207906_1000596_pt1 | contig 11719 bp, 13 predicted proteins | sample LinPmetageLP37_FD_184050 | JGI IMG/M metagenome (GOLD analysis project Ga0207906, IMG submission 184050) | Marine viral communities from the Pacific Ocean - LP-37 (SPAdes) | ecosystem: Environmental > Aquatic > Marine > Oceanic | place: Pacific Ocean | collected 2010-06-16
ACTACATTGGTCGCCTCAAGCCGGGAAGTACGCCCCCGTCTGTAGTCAGCGGACGGCAGTTGGTTGACCAAGGTGCAGCGGATGGGATGGCCCAGTTCCTGCATGTGAACGGTAGCAATACGGCGCAAGCACTTTCACTGGATGCAAGTGGTGGCACCATAATGGGGCAAACGGGATGGTTTGATACTTGGTCTACGAACTTTACTGGGATAACAGACAACTACATAAGTGATGCGTCCAAAATACACTATCCGATACAAGCGAATATCGGAACATCGGGCGATCAGATCATTACTTACGGTTTGCCAGCGCAAGCACAGGAGAAGGTCGCAGCGTTTGTGCTGTCGCAGCGACTGGCTGATAGTAGTTATGCAGCACGACAGCACGCGGCGGATGTGATTGAGGCTGCCGCTAAGGATCTTGATGATTTGCTGACATCCCTTTCGCCCACTGGTGAAATACGATATTTCAATCAGGATATTGCTGGGCGGGATCAGGCGATGGACTTTATGACGCGCCTGTCTGAATACGATGTGAACACTTTCGATCATCTCGTGGACTTATGGAGTACGAGTGGGGAAGCACAGTTTGAGATTGCTGCGGATGTTTTCGCTTTCGTGAAGAACTTTCAACATTGGGATATCCCGGCCATCAACGATATGAATCTGAGAAACAAGATCGGCTTCTTGGATTTCCTTACCGACACGAAGTTTGTGGTTGCCAAAAAGCAGGGAGGTTCGACCTCTCCTGTGCTCGGGACCAAAACAGGTAAGGGCGGCTATCTTGGCGCCACAGGCTCACGTACTGGTCCTGTTTGGACGAGGCAACTGCCGGACGATGAAATGGAAAGGCTTGCTGCCGAATATTTGGCAACCTTTGATGAAGGGTTGACAGGCGTGGAACAGTGGAAAGCCTTTGCGAAGGGTCCGGGTGGAAACGGGACTTGGGGGGGGCATGTCACTCAGGCGCAGATGGACAACCGGCCTTGGGGGCACTTCGCCTTCCTGAACCAACTTGACCCACACCTGACGCAGCAGACTGGTGGTATAAAAGACCAGATCATGGACGCGTTGATGGCTGTGGAAAAGGTCTATGTGGGTAAAGGCAACTACAACTCGGGCTTCTTAGGCGGGCAACTAGGGAGCGTGGAGCAGGCAGGTGCACCTATAGCCAAGAACATTGACGATATTGTCGAACTGATACGTACACATTGGAGGACAAGCGGCCAAACCAGCAGGTTCGATGAGAAGTGGGTTAGAAAATCGATGATCTCAATGCTGGAGGATCGCCGCATAACGGCTAAGTCTTATGACGTTTATAGACGGTCGCTTACAGCGGACGGTTACAACATGGGGATGTGGTACAACACAGCAGACACCGGCATCGCAACAGAGCGGAGCGGGAAGGGTTTCACTAATGCTTTCATGGCGAACCCACATGCAATCAAAGCGATGCCGCGTGCCTCTGTAAGCGGCAAACTACGGGTAGGGAGCAACGTGGTTCCTGATTCGATGCTTGCTCCTGATGGGGGCGGGTTTGTCAGTTCTGGATCAAAAGACATTGCTCCGGGTGGTGTTTTGGATGCGCAAAAGTTCATGGATGAGTATGAGCGTGCGGTCATGGAAGGTGGCATTTCTGGTCCTCAGTTGTCTGCGGAAGATCCGATACGGATGGCTTTGGACGCGAAGATAGAGATGGCTGCCCTTGGTGAACAGTTATTTTGGCGGCGTGCTGACACGATGGGGCACGATCTGAAGCAACTCGCTAAAGCGAAGGAAGAGGCAGGCGAGTATGTGGGTAATGTCACTTTGTCGAAGACGGAACGCGCCCAAATGGGGGCGTTGAAGAAGTCTGTTGATAAGCGGCTGCAACTGATAGAAACCGCTGAGACTACTCTCACCCGGTTGGGGACTGTCGATCAGTACGGGCGAGCAATCCCGTTGGAGAGCCTTCCTGACGAGGTGCGCAACCTCAGGTTTGCTGTGGATGCGTTAGAGGATGCTGATGCGCGAGGGTTCTCTGAGGCTATGAGCGAGTTGGAGGCGGGTGCTGACGCTGCCAAGTGGCTGCGTCAGGTGGGTGAGTATGGTGACGACACGATCTATTTCCCTTTGAACAAGAAGTTCTTTGGTGAACGATTTGAGGAACTTGATGAAGCATTCCAGCAAGGGTTCTCTGCGTTTGGGGTGAAGAGTCAGGGGCCGTCAGAAATAGTTGAGTCGATGGTTAGTGTTGACAAGTTCTATGCGGAGGGCGGGTTCGCTACGTTCCTGAAGCATTACGACAAGGTTTACAATCTACTCAAGGGCTACATGATTATGAAGCCCGGATTCCACATGCGTAACTATTTTTCTGCTGTCTTTATGAACTATCTGGATGGCGTGAAGACGACCAGTTATCGCCGGTTCCAGAACGCATACTGGACCAACGAGTACGACAAGGCTGTCACTCAGGGGTTGACGAAGCGCGCAGAGAACATGAAGAAGGCAATGAAGTTGCGTGGTGTGCGGGCGGTGTCCGCTGAAGACATGGACATTATCCGCAGGTTGGATGCGGAAGGTTTGATCGGTGGCGCTCAGGGTCAGATCGGTACGGAACAGGTGATGGGTGAGGGCCGCGCGGGTGGCACGCTGGCGAAGGCATTGGAGGCGATCAACCCCATTAGCAGCCGCAACGCTCCGTTGCGTCTGTCTAGGAGCGCAGGTGTGGGCACGGAAACCTACGTACGCGGTGTTATGGCGTTTGATTCGCTGGCGCGTGGGGACTTGGCTAGTGAGGCGTTTGAGCGAGTAATGAAGTTCCACTTCGATTACTCTGATCTGTCACGGTTTGAGGCGCAGGGTGTCAAGAGGGTGGTGCCGTTCTATACGTGGACGCGGAAGAATCTGCCGTTGATGATTGAACAGGTTGGTAAGCGTCCGGGCGTGTTCAATCAGTACAACATTATGAAGGCGAACATAGAGAACATGTCTGAGGGGATGGAAGGGGCGGATGCGCCTATTCCTTCGTGGATGGTTCGGCAGGCCGGGATCCGGCTGCCGTTCAAGTACGAGGGCGAGTTCATGCATGTGCTGCCAGACTTGCCGTTCAAGACACCGTTGGAAATGTTGGGTCCGATGATGGAACCGGGTGATTCTCCTGCGGACAGGATTCAAGCAGCGTTGGGTGTGTTGACGACACAGTTGACACCGTTCGTGAAGACACCGATTGAGTGGACGACCCGGCGCAACATGTGGAAGGGCTACAACTTTGATGGGCGCATGGGTCAGGTTCCGACCGTGTACGCGAAAGTTCCGTTGCTGATGCCTTTGTTGCAGCAGATGGACATGGCGCACAAGAATGAGGCGGGTATCTGGTTGATGCGCGATTACGACCTGCATTCGATGGCTTCATTGTTGCCGACGTTCGCTGATGCGCGAAGGTTGTTCCCTTCGGAAGAGCGGTATCAGCAGCGCATTCTGTCTACATGGATGTCGTTTGTGTTCGGTCTTGGTCTTCGTACGAACACTAAGGATGAGCAGCGACGCACGATGCAGTCGGCTGAATATGAGTTGCGAGCGGAGCGGGCGGAACAGCGTCGTCGGTTGCGTGTCGGTCTAAAGCCGTAGGGACAGAGTACCCTTAGGGTATGCAGTACGTTCCTCGCTCCGAATGGGGTGCGATAGACACAGGGAAGCGCCTGAAGGACTTCTGGCGTCCGATGCAGGGGATTGTCGTCCATCACACCACGGGGCCGTCACACGGCCCGTGGGAGCGTGTGAGAGGACATGACAGGTACCATGTGCATACCAAGGGATGGGATTCCATCGCGTACAACTGGCTTGTGTCTGGTGAAACGGGCGAAATCTTTGAAGGGCGCGGGTGGAAGCGTGGTGCCGCCACTCGCGGTTGGAACTCTAAGACAATCTCCGTTGCATACATCGGAGATTCCGATGATGGGCTAACGGAACGCGGTAAAGATAGTATCTTGACCGCCGTCGGGGCAGCACGCGGGCGTTATGGTGACCACTTGTGGATCAAGTGTCACAAAGACTTTTCGCAAACTACTTGCCCCGGCGAAACTCTGACCGAATGGGTGCATTCTGGCATGAATGCCGAACAGCCCCATACTAATACGATTATCGACTGGGCAGCGATCCTTCGATACGTTACGGAGGCAGGTTTGACTTACGTAATAGATCGACCTATCAAGCGAGGCTCTACAGGAAAGTGGGTTTCGATTACGCAACAGAGACTGAATGACCGCACTAACGCAGGTTTGAAAGTCGATGGTATTTACGGTAAGAAGTCTGTAGCCGCGTGCAAGCGGTTCCAGACACAGTTCGCTATGGAAGTCAACGGGATCGTTGACGTAGACACATGGAAGGTATTGTGGGTAGTATGAGAGATATGATTGAACGAGCGGGATGGACCTTCGTACAGGCTTTCTTGGCTGTATTCGTGATCGGGGATCAGGGCACTCTAAAGGTGGCTCTGATCGGCGCTGTTGCTGCCGCTCTGTCGGTGGTAAAGACTTACGCGGTGGAGCGTAAGGGCTGATGAGTGAGGCCGAAGAGCCTGATGCGTTCGCTGAGTTTCAGAGCGAATATGGTTATTTGGCAACAGAAATCTACGAGGATTTGAAAAAGACCTCGCACCAGTTGGACATCGCGGATCAGACTCACGCCAAATGGCATGAATCTGATCTGGGTGTTCTGCTGGTGTTGCCGTACGAACACGTAATGGCATTTGCGCACGAGAATCTTTCAAACGATTTCGACAATAGCCCATTACATCAGTACGTATTCGCAACAATGAGTACATTGATTATGAACTCATTTGAGGCTATGGAAGATGGTTACCCGGACAAGTAGTCCTGTATTACGGGATCATCTGCGAGAGCATCTCTGAGTTTAGCCAATACTTTATCACGATAACGTGCGACAGTTGTTTTGGGAATCCCAATACTACGTTCGATTTGGCGCAAACTTAGACGCTCAAATAAGAGCGCATTCAATAGCCACGCCTCTTCTGCGCTAAGGATACTTAGCGAATCTAGGACTGTCTCCTGTAACGCCATGCGTTCCTCTTGGGAACGCTTGGGTTCGTTCGGTCCTGATTCCTGAAGGGCAATCAGTTCCGTTTCGGGAAGGCCATCGGAGTTGCTCCACCGTGGCTCTTCCGTGGGATCAAATGGAAACTCTCTCTTCATCTATCCCAGTATACGTCATCGGAGGGTTCAAGTAGTCTTCTGCGATGACACGCGTACCTTCGCTGTCATAACCGGAAGGCTCACCCTTCTCCCACGCTTCATCGTGGTCGATCCATCCAAGGATCTCCACGGCACGAAACTCTGGCACTACGGGCCTGACCACAAATAGGGTCAAACCTTTTTCCAGTTGCTTGCGACGCACAGCAGCACTACTACTCGTACGTACGCGTCTAACTTCGATATTGTGTCCTACGTCCGCCATGCCTTTGAACTCTTCGTGACGATTGCCGGGCCATACATGTCCGCCCCAATACTGGTTGACGAGTTTAGCGACAGCCAACTCACCGGCACAAGCGGCGGCTTGTGCCGTGCGGTCATCTTCCATGCGTTTCTTGTCGTAGTAGGCGGCATCAGCCTTATCCCAGTTCTCAATGTAACGACGAGCGCCTACATGCAGCGCCCATTCGTACTCCCACGGATGCAGTTCTACAAGAATCATTCCTTGACTGCTTTCAGTTGGACAACAAGCCGGTCGTTTGGGATAATACCCGCACGTTGACACCCATCCAGACAGAGTTTGATGTAGTTGTCCAGATCACCACGCAACGGGGTCTGCCATTCTTCCAAGGAGCGTACAGTGACATACGTTGCTTCCTCGCAGAACGTCATCTCCACCGCCACCGGTCCCTCAAAGACCGGCGGGTTATCATCAACCGCTTGAGCGTATGATTTCTCTGCTTCAACGGTTTCCTGCGGAGTGTAAACGCGACCTTTGCGCGACATGCGGGGACGACCCTTGGGCCGTGGCCTTCCGGGGACGACGAACGAGAACTCATCTGGTGGCTTTGCGTTCGGCGTCGGTGACGAGTCTGTCGATTTGCCTTTCGCAGTCTTGCCTGCCTGTGAACTTCGGCCCGTCGTCATACCAACTCCCTAGTCGTGAGTCTAAGTCTTTAGTCCACGATAGAACATCGACACGAGTATAGCCGGTTTCAAACATCGCACGGGCGAATCGGTTTAGGAAACCGTGACGACCTTTGCCTGCACCGTGTCCGCCCTTGTAGTACGGGACGGGACCGTTGTTGAACATTTCCGACGGCAGTCCACGCAAGCGTGTGCCGTCTACGGTCATCAACGGTTCCTTGCTGTAGTCCCGCCTCGGGGGAAGGTCCATCACCACCGGTACCGGATCCTTGTACAAGGCTGCTGCACGCTCCAAGGTTGCTGTAGGCGTTTTGTCTGCTTCTGCAAAGTGGAGGAACTCATCTACAGAAGGAATCGGCCCGCAATGATCAACTATTTCTTGCCTGTCTTTGGGTCGTTTCCCACCATACGGCAATCGCATGTAGTTGCCGGGAGGCCCAGCCAGAGAATCCTGCTTCGGATACACCGCATCATATTCGGCTTCTGCCAGATCCAGAGCAGCGTGCATGGCACGACGGATTACTGAAGCACGAACCCATTCCTCGCAGAAGATCCACAGGTGATAGCCCTTGCTGCGTGACCTTTCAGGCCACGCTTTGATATCCATTGCTTGCAGGATCGTCTGAGTGTTGCGGGCAATAACAAGGGAGTCGTCGCCTTCGTCTATGTCGATGGACCCCCACCTGCACATCCACAGGTCGGGGTCCATCTCCACGTAATAACGGTTACTCTCAGAGGATTCTGTCCACGAATCGGGACCACCTCGCGTGAACAGTGGATCGTAGACCATTGGGTAAATCCCAATCATCTCTTCACCTAGCAGGTGCTCATGCCACATCGTGTCAACGTCTGCCCATCGGCAGCCGCCTTCATCCGTGCCATAGGCAAGTGGAAAACCAAGGAACAGGTTGCGAAACGAGATGATCGTATCCTCATTCATCTATCTGCATCTGTTCCCAAACGATGCCGGGTTCCAGCAAACGTCCGCTCTTGTCGATGGTCAGGTTTGTCTCCGCTTTCTCACCATCACCTGATTTGTTCTTCCACAAGCCCGCACTTATTTCGTCTTCATAGTGCTTGCGCTCGTCTTCATCCATGCTGGTGTCATCCCACCTACGCCACGTTTCGATCAGGAAGTGGCTTTCGCTGGTAGAAGCATACCGTCCGGCTTCAATCCCACCGGCACGGCCACGGTTCCCTGAACCCCGGCCTGACTGATGCAGGATTACACCTATGACACGCCAGTCGGACACCAACTGCTTGAATGATTCTATCTTAGCCTGCACGCTGGCTGCGTCGCCAGCGCCACCGCCACGGATCAACTCCAAGTAGTCGTACACCAGCACCTCAGGGCGCTGTCCATCCCAGAGTTCCACCGAAGCAATACGCATAGCCTTGTCGATGTCATCCACAGACATGCCAGTGGACTCAAAGTGCAGGTTGGTTTCATCACGCATCAGTTGTTCAACACGTTCCCAAGCCCGTGGATCCTCACGAATGAGTCGTGCAATCCAATCCTTCTGGTCAATCTCCATGCGTATGGCTGCGTACCGACCCCAGAACATGGTTTCGGTTTCATCCGGGCTAACCCACAAGGTCCGATGTTTACGGTTGCGGGCCACCATGTTCAACGCCAGCAGGGTCTTGCCTGTATGCGATCTACCGATGATCGTCACAAGTTGTCCAGCGCGAGCGCCGCCCAACGTGGCTTCATCGAAGACTCGCACCCCGAATGACCATTCGCTACCTGAGCGCAGGTCGTGGCGCATACGCCGGACCTGTTCCTTCTTAGGTGTGAACAGTCTTTGCAGGTCCGCTGGTGAGATTCCCTCTATTTGTGCTGGAGGCTCCGAGGGGGGAGGGGCCGGAGCAGGAATAGATCCCGCTCCGGCCACGCGCCTTAGTGCTTCCTCCAGACTGAGTTCCTCAGGCACTTACCTGACTCAACCAGTTGTGAGGATCTATCGGGTCGGGCCTGTCGCCCCATCCGAAGCCAGCCTTGAGTTTCACCAACGCAGCGAAGTACCCGCTCTTGTTGGCAAGAGGATGATTACCATCTCCTGTCCCTAGGAAGGGGATCCCGTCATTGCCTATGGATGTGGCCTTCTTGACTTTGAAGTCTCCAAGCCCGCACTTGCCATTCTTTGTAATCGGGATTGCTTGCCCCTGTAGGGATTCAGCCCAATAGTTGTCTGGGAAGTTTCGCTTACCGTCAGCAAACAACTTGCGGATGGCCTGATTACACAGGAACATCGACTGCTGACTGGCAAACTGCACTCCAGCAACACGTTCGGCATTCCAGATAGCCAATATCTGTACGTATTCTTCATCGTCTACGTACTTTGAAGTCATTCCATCCGTACGGCCAGCGAAGCCACCCGGCGTTGTTGCTGCCGTTGTCGCTCCGGGGAACGCATTCTGAACGGTGGCAACCGCAGCGGTCACATCCTGACCGGGTGCTACCACAATCGGAGCGCCTTGACCCTCTGCGGGATTCAAGATGCTCACGCCTACAAGGCTATCCTTGAGGTGAGGCAACTCTTTAGCGAGAGCGCGTGCGTTCTCTATTGCCATTGTGACGGCTACACCGTCGGGTTCGTTGCCAATCTCTGCAACAGCGAGTTCAACCGCTGCTTTGAGAATGACCTGTGCTTCTATACTTGCCCGCTCATGCGGACTCATTGGCGTCCAAGCCATACTAAGTGCCTCCTATTGTTGCACCTTTGCACCGTGCGAAGTTTTCGCACCATTTTGCGGAACACCACCAACCGTTGTCACCCAGCGGGTATGAACCCGTTTGAGTTTCCAACAGTCGGCAGAGTGCCGACACCTTCTGACGTAGCCAGTCGTAATGCTCCTGCCCACGCTCAAGATCCATACGGCCTACACCTTTGGGATGCATGACCGCGTATGAGAAGTTGGGGATACCCAATGCGTAGCAGTAAGCGATGGATTGAACATCCCATCGCTCAAACTGCCATTTCTCACGGGTGTAATCCCTGCCGGGGAACTTCCAATCCCATAGCCGGTCTGCTTCGACTAGATCAACCGTGCCTGTCAACCGAACTATTCTCTGATCGTCTTCAAGCAGTGGAACGTCAAATGTGTGTTCAGTCTGTAACGGTTGCAGTAGGGGAAACACTTCGTTGTACCAGTTGGTGACCTTGCTTACGCCAGCCGCACGGGCACTCTCAGGATTGTAAGAGTTCCACACTTGAATGCTGTCAACGGTTTGTTCCCACTCATAATCAAACGTATCCAAGGCTGCCTGTAGATCCATAGGTGCCTCAGCATGGCCTTCGTTTACGTCAATGAGTGAGTTGCAAACGTCTTCCGCAATCGTATGACATACCGTGCCTAGCGACGAAGCATCCTTTATGGATTCGCTTACAAGGCCAAAAACGTCATTGCGCCAACGCTCCAGACACATGTCTGAGGTCTTGACGGATGATTGGCGAACCCACGTATGGACCCACCTACCATCTGCTGCTTTGTGTAACGGGTACTTCTGTTGCATGAGTCTCCCTTCCTGTACTTAGTATCGCCCCTCCCCTTTAGGGGGGAGGGGCGTGTACTGAGTACCCTTAGCCTACTCTTCGCTCTCGTCGGATTCCGACACCTGCTCGTTACAGTCGGATGTTTCTTGTGACGGATCCGTGTCTTTTGTTGCGGTTAGGTTACGGAGGCGTAACAGTTCTTCACGAGTGAACGTGGTGTCATACCCCGCTGGCGTTAGACCCATCTTCCCCACCACCCTGCAACATCTGCAACACGGGACGCTTCTGTTTGAGGGATGGATGTTGGGATGGCGCTCTGGGCCAGAGCCTGTCCAGCACATACCAAACCTCAGTCAACGCATTCATTCTCTTATGTGTGATGCTGGGGTCGCATCTTTCTGACCAGTTGTTGTAACACTCGTCTTTGAAGTTGTTGTACGTGACATCCGCCAGTATGAGTTTCATCCAAAGGCTTATCAGTTCGTGTGGAACACTCATCCTCCACTCGTAATCCGTGCCAGCATCCTGTAAGCGTTCACCTATCCAGAACTTGCCTTGACACATGATGCCATCATTGGGGCCAGTCTTCACATACACGCTCTCGTCATTGCTCTTAGCGGAGTCGATGATACGATTCCGCATTCTGATGAGGGAATCTTCGTCACGAGAACGAACGCATAAATGATCCGGCCCCTCTACCGCTTTGTCTACAATCGAATATATACCGTCTAGGGTGGTAAGCCACATAAGCACCTCCTGTGCATGGGGGGCATGTGGGACGGGAACCCGGAGGGGGGATTCTGAATCCCCGCCCCACATGCGAATGGTTAGATTAGAAAGGCTCCGATTCCACCGTTGGGAAGGGTTCCATCGTCGGTCCATGAGCCTTGAAGGTCAAGATGCGAGGACAGGTACCTGCCGTGTAATGGTTGAATGCCTTGATGTACATGGCGGTTGTCAGTCGGGCATCTTTCGTCCAACTAAACGTCCGCTTGGTGCTGTCTTTCATGGCCTGAATCCTAAGCATCCACGCAGGGTTGCCTTCGGTTTGTGAAGGATCACAAATCTGGTCCATGAACTCGTCTGCCTGATTCCAGCCACCACCGTTTGTGCAAATCGCATGGGCGGCACCAATCCCTGCTGCCGACATGGGTGCACAGGTACGAACCCGGTGCGCTCCACGAGCGGCAGACTCCAACACGTTTTGGTTGGCAAGGATGTAATCGACAAGGCGCTTGTTGGGCATCGACTTCACATACTCAGTGTTCACATTCGTATCCTGAGTATGGCCGTAAGCCATTACACGCCTTGCGATTGCTGGCAGATTCTTGACATGATGGATCTGGCGGTGGTTGTCCGGGTCGTCAGAGATGATTGTGAGAATATCCACAATCGAACGCTTACGTCCCATGTCAACAGCCATGATGGTCTGCTCCAACGGCACACCATCCATAACCGTAAACTCTTGCACCGTTTCGCTTTCCACAATCGCAGAAAGCCGATGCTGCCCATCGGAAAGCCGACCCCGCTCATCCAAACGGATTGGATCCCCAATGTTGTGCCAGTCACCATCCAACATTGCAACCGCATACTTCAACACCAGCATGCTACTGATGCTTCGGTTAGGCGCTGCCTTGTCAAGCAACATTTGAGCCTCTCTAGGCCCAATAAACTCTACCGAAGTGGTAGTCGGGGCACGAGTCCCGGTACGTGCATCATTACTCATGCTTTCCTCCTGCATGGGTTGAGAAAGGTGTGCGTTGTTGACGCAGACGCACCCCTGCGGGGCAGCCGGAGGCTGGGAGGTTTCAAGAAACCCCCGACCGCCGGAACTACCCCATCCTAGATGCTAGAACGGTTCCTCTGCACCCACGGTAGTGAGGTCCATCAGGTACCTCTGTGCCGCATCCGCAATGGGGGTCTTGCCATCAAGCGCCTTTACAAGCGCCCGCTCTCTGGCTGCCTCCGTGCTCTTGCCGTTCGTGTTGATCTGATGCTGTTCAGCACCCTGCATGGCGTTGTATGCGCCCCACATGGTTGGGTGATCTTCGGCCTCGTCACGCCACGCCTTCAGACAAGCACCACGCTTAGAGTAGATAGCCAACTC
>Ga0207906_1000598_pt1 | contig 11656 bp, 11 predicted proteins | sample LinPmetageLP37_FD_184050 | JGI IMG/M metagenome (GOLD analysis project Ga0207906, IMG submission 184050) | Marine viral communities from the Pacific Ocean - LP-37 (SPAdes) | ecosystem: Environmental > Aquatic > Marine > Oceanic | place: Pacific Ocean | collected 2010-06-16
ATATATTATTTTTTGCTAAAAGATTTGTTAATAACCTCTCCTATATATTAGTTAAAGGTATAAAACACTTACAAGCTAATAATATTGTCAGGCTCTATGCACAATGAAGTACCGCCCCTAGGCGTTTTAAATGAAATTTTGAAGTTGCCATTTTATATAAATATTAACAAGGATGTTCTATGAAAGCCACTCAAGGTAAAATCATTTTAACGGCTATGGCTATTTCCTTACCATTAGCTGTTCACGCTTCTGACTCTCATTACGTTCCAGGTGTTGAAGGAATTAAAGGAAGCGTGGCACCGCCACCTGGGATTTATTACAAAGGCTATGTGATCAACTATAGTGCTGATAAAAACGAATCTTTACCATCTGATAGCGAAGTCAATGTTGCTGCACTAGCGAATAGAGTTGTCTGGGTAACCCAACAAAAAATACTGGGTGGCGATTTAATATTGGAAGGTATTATACCTTTAGTCAATACAGACCTCAAAATTGGTGGTCAAGATATTGATAGGCGCACAGGCCTAGGTGATTTATATGTAGGAAGTGTATTAGGCTGGCATGATAGTAGATGGGATGCAGTGGCAGGAATAGGATATTGGGCTGATACGGGTGATTTTGATAAAAGTCGACTTTCCAGTCCTGGTAAAGGTTATGATTCGGTCATGCTCACACTCGGCGGTAATGTCAAACTTACTAAACAAGGTGATATTAATTTCAGCGCATTAAGCCGTTATGAGATGCCTAACGGTAATAATCTTAACGATGAGCTAATCACTGAGTGGGGTCTGAGTAAAAGTTATGGATTACTCGATATTGGACTCGTGGGTTATAATACTTTTGAGACTAGTAATAGTGATGAGGAAAGAAACGCTTTAGGTTTATCTATAGGATACTTTTCACCGCCTAACTTACTAGGTGGAGATATAGCTTTATATAAAGAGTATTCAAATAAAGAAACCTTTGAGGGAGAAGTGATAAGAGCTTCGTTAACTAAAGCATTTTAAAGGATTCAAGCGTTTATATTCTATCGCCCACTACTCTAAACAGCGGTGGGTTGCATGCTTCACTTATACTAAAGTAATTAATATCTGAGCTTACCCTTCCTTTATCATTAATGCATTTGCCCGCGCTATCGTAGGTTGAGTTGGTTCAATAAGATATGGGCCATATGGTAAGCCTGAGCATATCAATTGGTCAGCGGTTATCATTGATGCAACCGAAGGCCACATTGAACGTCCAAAAAAACCAAAAACAGTACTATAGTAGAAAAAAGGAACAACACACCTTAAAAGCTCAGATCATAGTATATTGGCAAACAGGACTGATACTTGATGTGCAAACCTGTAGGGGCTGTGTACATGACTTTAGTCTTTATAAACAAACCTGCCCTTATTGGCTACCTAAGAATACCAGCTATCTAGTAGACAGTGGTTACCAGGGCATAGCCAAGCTACATAAGCTAGTATTTATCCCTTTTAAGAAACTAAAGGGTAGTGAGTTATTAGAACTCTGCAAACAGGCCAATCATTATCTATCAGAGTTGCGCATTCTAGTTGAGTATAAAATAGGTCTAATCAAACTGTGTAAAATCCTGGCTGTACGCTACCGTAATTGTCATCAACGTTATGACTTAAGAATAAAGCTGTTCGCAGGTGTATTAAATTTCGAGCTTAGCCTATGACTTTTGCAAAAGGTCTATTGTCGAGATAGTTCAATATGTATTACTTTAAATACTGGCTTATATACTTAGTAAATTTTTCAGGTTGTTCAATATTTGAGATATGCGAGGCATCAATAGTGGCGAGCTTAGCGTTAGGTGTATGATCGACCATATATTGGCCATCAGCAACGGTCGTCACCGGGTCTTCAACGCCTGCCAACACTGTAATTGGTACACGAATATCTTTTAACTGCTTGCGAGTATCAGCGATAGATAACGCCTCGCAGCAGCTTGCGTAGCCCTCTGCACTGCCAGCCGTAAGAGCGCTAGACAATGCCGCGACTACATCTGGGTAATGATCGATAAAATCTGCTGTAAACCAACGCGGAGCAGCTGTAGCTGCGATAGGCGCTAGACCTTTCTCACGTACCAACCTTGCACGCTCCGTCCATGCTGTTTCGTTACCAATTTTCGCGGCGGTATTACATAACATCAAGTGGTGGAAGCGATCGGGATGATTGATAGCTAACCATTGACCTGTTATGCCGCCCATAGAAATGCCACAAAAAAATGCCTTATCAAGATGCAGGTGATCTAACAAATCAATCACATCTTGCCCCAGCTGGTTTAAATTATAAGGGCCTCTGGGTGCTGATGATTTACCATGACCACGAGTGTCATAGCAGATAATAAAATAATCATCTTGCAAGGTATCGATTTGTGGTTGCCACATACGATAGCTAGTACCTAAAGAGTTGGAAAATATTAGGGCGGGGTTGCTGCTATCACCAAAGGTGGCATAATTTAGCGTTACGTCTTTATTTTCAAATACAGGCATGATGAATGTCCTTATTTTGACTATCGTGTGATTGAAGTATTACTTTTGACCTATTGAGGTGGGTATTTATTTTATTTTGAACGATTAATCAGCCTTCAACGCGCTCAATAATCATTGCGATGCCTTGTCCAACACCGATACACATTGAGCAGATTGCATAACGCTTACTCGTTTTTTCAAGTTGATTGAGGGCAGTTAAGATCAAACGGGCACCTGAGGCGCCGAGTGGATGACCAAGGGCAATCGCACCGCCATTAGGGTTGACGCGCTCGCTATCATCAGCTAACTCCAAGTCACGCGTACAAGCTAGAGCTTGCGCGGCAAAAGCTTCGTTTAATTCAATGACATCCATCTCATCAAGCGTTAGTCCCGTATGCTCAAGCAATTTTTTCATCGCTGGTGCTGGGGCGAAACCCATAATACGCGGTTCAACGCCTACCGTAGTTGAGGCCACAATACGTGCACGCGGCTTTAGATTAAATTCTCTAACCGCTTGCTCTGACGCTACTAGGAAGGCTGCTGCACCATCATTAATTCCAGAGGCATTACCAGCAGTCACCGTACCATCTGCGGTGACGATAGGACGCAATTTAGTCAACTTCTCAAGGGTGGTGTCAGCACGAGGATGCTCATCAGTATCGACGGTGACAGGCTCGCCTTTACGCTGCGGGATGACGACAGGGGTCATCTCGTCTTTAAAGAATCCTGACGCTTGCGCCGCTGCGGTACGTTGTTGGCTACGTAGCGCAAATGCATCTTGGTCGGCACGGTTGATATTGAATTGCTCTGCGACATTTTCGGCGGTTTGCGGCATGGTCTCTGTGCCATATAGCTCATCAAGCTTTGGATTGATAAAGCGCCAACCCATAGTGGTATCTTCCAGCTTTTGACTACGACCAAACGCCTGATCCGATTTGCCCATCACAAATGGCGCACGGCTCATGCTCTCAACACCACCTGCGATAATTAAATTGGCTTCACCAGCTTTAATCGCACGAGCAGCTATCGCTAACGCATCCATTGACGAGCCGCACAAGCGATTAACAGTGGTTGCAGGCACTTGATAAGGTAGGCCAGCTAGCAATGATGACATGCGACCGACGTTGCGATTGTCTTCGCCGCTTTGGTTGGCACAGCCGTAGATGACGTCATCTACTTTTACCCAATCGACATTAGCATTACGTTCCATTAACGCCTTGATAGGGATAGCACCTAAGTCGTCTGCACGTACTGGTGCTAGACTGCCGCCGTAGCGACCAAAAGGAGTGCGAATGGCATCAATAATATAAGCGTTATTTAAACGAGTGATTGAATCAGTCATGGCGATTATCCTGAGTTTTGATTATCTTAAATTCTGATTAAGAGGGTTTTTTATTTAGTAGCGTCAATTAACGTTGCGCCAGTCAATGCTTGCAAGTCCGCAAAGCTCATGCCATCGACCATTTCAGTGACGGCTAAGCCTTTATCAGTGACATCGATGACACATAGATCAGTATAAATTCGATCAATGCAGTTTTTGCCAGTCACAGGGTAGGTAAGCTCGCTGACGATTTTAGGGTCGCCAGTCTTAGTCGTGTGATTGGTCATCACAAAGACTTTTTTGGCACCAACGGCTAAGTCCATAGCACCTCCAACAGCGGGTATCGCATCCTCTGCACCAGTACTCCAATTGGCCAAATCACCATTAGCAGCTACTTGAAACGCACCCAACACGCAAATGTCGATATGGCCACCGCGCATCATGGCAAAAGAGTCACCATGATGAAAGTAGCTACCGCCATCGAGCATAGTAACGTATTCCTTTCCAGCATTAATCAGTTCGGGATCTTCTTCACCTTTGGCAGGTGATGGACCAAAAGCTAATAAGCCGTTTTCTGAATGCAAAAATACGTCTTTATCATTAGATAAGTATTGTGCGATTTTGGTCGGTAGTCCAATGCCTAAGTTGACATAGGCTCCATCTGGAATGTCTTGTGCAGCGCGTTCGGCTATTTGGTCACGGGTCGAAACGGTGTAAGAGGTATGGCTCATAATGACGCTCCTTATAATTGGCAGTATTTAGCGGTGGCTATGCTGCAGTGTCAGAAAGTTCAGTACTAGTGCTGGCAGATTGGACTTGCACCACATGCTGCACAAAAATGCCTGGTGTAATAACGTGCTCAGGATCAAGCTCACCAAGATCAACTGTTTGAGAGACTTGAGCGATAGTCACGTCAGCTGCCATTGCCATAATTGGACCAAAGTTACGTGCAGATTTTCGGTAAACTAAGTTACCCCAACGATCACCCTTGTTTGCTTTTATTAAGGCGAAATCAGCTTTAATTGGATATTCCAAGACATAGTCTTTGCCATCGATATGACGAGTTTCTTTGCCTTCTGCGAGTAGAGTACCGAACCCTGTTGGTGTATATACGGCTCCAAGCCCCATGCCTGCCGCTTGAATACGGCAAGCCAAATTACCTTGTGGTACTAATTCCAGATCAATTTTTCCTGCATGATAAAGCTCATCGAATACCCATGAGTCTGATTGACGAGGAAAAGAACAAATGATTTTACGTACCGCGCCCGTTTTTAATAATCTGGCAAGACCATGATCACCGTTTCCAGCATTATTATTAATAATGACAAGGTCTTTAACACCTAAATTGATAAGGCCATCAATGAGTTCAGCTGGTTGCCCTGCAGTTCCAAAACCACCAATCATAATAGTGGCGCCATCTTTAATTTGGCTAAGTACATCCGTGATATTTTTTTCAGCTTTATTAATCATGTTTATGTCCTATACAAAAGTAATATTAGGTATTGCGAGACTTAAGTTTGATGCATCTTCGAGACTGTCTTGTTGTTTTGGCTGTTCTATTAATAAAAATGACGTATATTTTTGCTTATGAAAACAAAGGTAATAAGCGTTTTTTGCTTAAAATATAGTAGGCAACCATGCCGATAAGAATGCCCCAAAAAACAGAGCTTAGTCCTAGAAAACTCATACCAGATGCTGTTGCTAAAAAAGTGATTAGCGCTGCATCTCTTTGAGAGTCATCTTTCATTGCTATAGTAATGTTGGTAGAAATAGCACCGATAAGTGCAAGACCGGCTAATGCTGCAACTAGCTCTTTGGGCAACAAGCTAAATACCATCACGATGCTACCGGCAAGTAGTCCCCCTAATAGATAAAAAATACCGTTTGCCACACCTGCTATGTAGCGTTTCTCTTTTAATTCATGGGCATCCTTACCAGTACAAAGTGCTGCGGTGATTGCTGCTAGGACAATCGTAATACCCCCTACACAGGCGACTACTAACGAAGCTAGGCTTGTAATACTGACGATAGGCTTGGCTGGTGTGTCATAACCACTAAGATTAAGAATCGCCATACCAGGTAAAAACTGTCCAGTTAAGCTCACAAGAATGAGTGGAATCGCAAGGTTGAATACGGCATTCCACGTCCACTCAGGCCATATTACAGTAGGTATGGTAATGGCTAAATCTATATTGACAGGGTTCATTTTTCCTAATAGAACACTTAAAATGACACCGCATAGCAGTACCCAAATCATGGTATAACGTGGTGAAAATCGCTTGGCTACTAAGTAACAGCCAAGCATGCTAAATACGATAAATGGCATCGTATTGGTTGCTACAAATAACTCTAAACCAAATTGAAACAGGATACCTGCCATCATACCGGCAGCGATACCATTAGGAATCCATCTTAAAATCTTGTCAAAAGATCCAGTTGCACCTACTAAAAAAATCACAATCGCTGATACGATATAAGCGGCTATCGCTTCATTAATACTCATATTCGGAAAGACGGTTACCAGTAGAGCCGTACCGGGTGCTGACCAAGCGGTAATAATAGGGGTTTTATATTTAATAGATAAATAGATACCTGAGACGGCGGCACCTATAGATACTCCCCAGATCCACGATGCCATCATCGTTTCTGATACCTGCGCTGCTTGTGCTGCCTGAAAAAAGATAATTAATGGGCCAGCATAAGAGATCAGTACGGCCAAAAATCCTGCCACAGTAGCAGAGAGTGACCAGTCGTCTTTCAAGGTTTGAATGACAGTTGCCATATTGCTTCCTTGCAAATTAGCAGTAATCAGAGAGTAGTAAGTTAGACGCTGTGTTGCCTAACTTAAAAGCTCAATTGATGTGGTTAGCCTTCGTCGCCACCACCCACAGGAATGGTACTCCCAGTGATATATGACGATTCATCTGATGCTAAAAATGCAATGGCATTGACTTGCTCATCTATCGTACCGTAGCGTTTCATAAAGGTGCGGTCAATGGTCTGGTCAACGACTGCATTCATCCATGATTTTTCATCATCAGTTAAAGGCTTTGCATTACGTGGAATCTTTCTAGGCGGAGCTTCAGTGCCACCAGTCGCTACTGCATTTACTCGGATACCATCGTTTGCGTACTCAAAAGCGAGCGATGCGGTCATGGCATTGACGCCGCCTTTCGCTGTCGAGTAGGGTATGCGGTTGATACCGCGTGTGGCGATAGAAGATACATTGACAATAGTACCAGACTGCTGCTCAATCATCGTTGGTAATACGGCGCGGCAACACCACAATGTCGGAAATAATGAGCGACTGACTTCTTTATTAATCTCTTCTTCTGAGAAATTGACGAAAGGCTTCATCCATATCGCACCGCCAACATTATTGACTAGCACATCGATACGTCCATAGGTATCAAGCGCTTTATTAATAGCCTCTTGCGCACCTTGATAAGTCTCAAGATCAGCTTGGATAGTCGTCGCGTGCCCGCCATTTGCAGTGATTTCTGCTAACACATCTTCTACCAAAGGTGAGAAATCTGCCATCACTATCTTGCCGCCTTCACTTGCTAAGCGTAATGCGACCCCGCGACCGATACCTTGTGCGGCACCAGTTACGATACATACTTTATTATCAAAGCGCTTACTCATTGCTGTCTCCTAGAGAAAAGTATTCTATCGCTGTATTGTTTGAGCTATATTACTGCTCACTAGGTGTGAACTTTTCATAATAAAAATTGCTAGGTTTGAGGCTACTTGTATCTAACCAATTACTAACGGCATCGACCATCGCCAGAGGACCACACAGATAAACATCAACATCGCCATCATTTAGCCAATCAGCTTCAACATGGCTGGTTACATAGCCTTTGCGCTCATGAGCGCTTTCCTCGCTTGCCACACAGGTATAATAGTCAAACCAATCGTGGTTTTTCTTCACTTCTTCCAGTTTTTCAATCTCTATCAAATCAGCATCATTAGTAACACCGTAGACCATCTTGATAGGATGATGAGCGCCCGATATTTCTAAGCTTTTTAGCATCGATAAAAAGGGTGCGATACCTGTACCACCAGCTAAAAATACAGTAGGGCGTACGATAGGACGTAAATAGAAACTACCGAATGGTCCTTCAAAGTCAATATCTTGACCTAGCTTGGCAACATCAGATAAAAAGGTACTCATTTTGCCGTTTGGAATGTTACGGACGACAAATTCAGCCTGATTGGTACTAGGCATTGAGCTAAAAGAGTAGGAACGTGTCTCATCAGAGTCAGGGATAGTAATATTGACATACTGCCCAGGTAAAAATACTAAGGCATCTGGGTTATCAACCTCAACGCCGAAGTGAATGGTGGATTCTGACAATACATTTAGCTGTTGTAGCTTACCTTTGAACACAGACTTACTAACTTTGCAGGCTTCTGATGAGGTTGGCACTTTAATGACGCAGTCGCTCTCGGGGATCATTTGACAGGTCAAGACGTAGCCATCATTAGCTTCGGTTTCGGTCAGCGCCTCTTCAATATACATATCAGGATGCATGTCATAGCTGCCTGACTCACAATGACAACGGCAAGTACCGCAGGCGCCATCTAGACAGTCCACAGGGATATTGTATTTTTGGCGATAAGCGGCTTCGGCAACGGTTTCATCATCTTCACATTTGATAAATCCCGTGACACCATCTTCAAACTGTAGAGCTATGTTGTATTCCATGAGAAACATCCTTTTTCAATATATGGCTACTGACTAACATCACTATACTTTTGGTTGGCTCGTTGATACTTCATAAATTACCAACAAGCTATTTTTAAATTTAATTATTTGTACTAGCTGGCAAGTATAAATAAAATCATGCGAACTCTAGACGTGATATACATCCATAATTTGATGTACGTAGTCATCTTTTAGTACAATGTATTTGTCCAAAATCTTTGGGCTAGCTTGATTCATATCTATTTTGTATTTAGAGAATCCCCAGTAAGTATTGGTCTCATGATAACGATAAGACTTATTGATCCAGTTAAATCGGACACTAACAATGCCATCATTATCTTCAAGTAATTCGATATTAGATAAGTTATGTGTGGTACGGGTATCAGGAATGGTTGCAGAAGAACGCTCAGTCTCGATACGGAAAATACGATCTTCAAGTCCACGACGATCAGGGTAATAAATAAGAGATATTTCACGTTGCGGATTGCTTATTAGTTCGCCATCATCATCCCAACTAGGCATCCAAAATGGACATTCTTCGTCATAACAAGCCAGCCATTCTTCCCATTTTTTTTCATCAAGCAATCGTGCTTCACGGTACAGAAACTGACGCACATCTTCGATATTAACCGTTGCATTTTTCATTAGCGATATCCTTTTATATTTGTTCGTCCTGCAATAACTAGCAAGTTACTGGTTTAAGTATTTAGGGGCAATATTTAAATTGAATAATTGCCCTAAATACTTAGCTAATATTAGCCTGCGCCATGTAGCTGCTGTTCTTGCTCTAGGGCTTTTTTCATCTCTTCATGCCAATATCGATGTTGCACGGTATACAATCCTTCATCTTCAGTCTTGACCCCACTTAATAACGGTTTAAGGTCAATGGCTTTTGCACCTTCGTCAGCGCCTTCTATCCAGTGCTCAGAGCCACGACACATGTCGTTCCATTCTAGCTTAATGCCGTTATAACCTTGCTGGCACGAGCGAAATTCTTCTAAGTCATCTGGCGTTGCCATGCCGGTCACGTTAAAGAAGTCTTCGTACTGACGGATACGACGAGTACGTGCTTCATCGCTTTCGCCTTTCGGTGCGATACACCAGATAGTGACTTCAGTTTTATCAACGGATATTGGACGTAGCATACGGATTTGCGAGCTAAATTGATCCATAATATAAACATTTGGATATAAGCATAAGTTACGTGAGCGTCCAATCATCCAGTCGGCCATTGCTTCACCATATTGGGCAACATAGTCATCGCGATACGCAAAATTAGGACGATCCTGCGGGTTTTCCCATTGAGTCCAAAGTAGTAAATGACCGTTCTCAAAAGAATAGAATCCGCCACCTTGACGACCCCATTTACCAGCATTCATGGCTTTAATATTGTCTTCTTTTTCTGCTTCTTGCTCTTTGCGACGTGCTGTTGTCGCAGCATAGTTCCAATGGACAGCTGAAACATGGTAGCCATCAGCACCATTTTCAGCTTGTAGCTTCCAGTTACCATCAAAAGTGTAGGTTGAGGTGCCACGTAATACTTCTAAGCCTTCTGGTGATTGATTGACAATCATGTCAAGGATTTTGGTTGAGCCGCCAAGCCAGTCTTCAATCGGTTCGACATCATCATTAAGACTTGCAAACAAGAAACCTTTATAATTGGCAAGTTTGACTTGCTTTAGGTCGTGAGAGCCGTCTTTATTAAAAGCGTCAGGATAACCTGCGCCGCGTGGATCTTTAACTTTAAGCAGCTTGCCCGAGTTGTTATAAGTCCAACCGTGAAAGGGGCACGTATAAGTTGCCTTATTGCCTTTTTTATGACGACATAATTGAGCGCCGCGGTGGGAGCAGGCATTGATCATACAATGCAGTTCACCTTCTTTATTACGCGCAACGATGACCGGCTGGCGGCCGATGTATGTTGTATAGTAGTCGTTGTTATCAGGGATTTGAGTCTCATGAGCCAGATAAACCCAGTTGCCTTCAAAGATATGTTTCATTTCAAGCTCAAACAGCTCTTCATTGGTAAAGGCACTGCGATGTAGGCGATAAATTCCTTTTTCTACATTTTCTTCTAAAAAATCATCGATAGCGATATCTGATCCTTCAGGTATTAGATTAATACACTCGCTCATGGCTTTCTTCCTTGTAAATAACGGTGTTAAACGATGTTAGGGTATGACGCTTGATACGACAACTGAGTGCATATCAAGCGAAAATCTATAAAATTTAGTGGTTGCTAACAGTAGCTAGCGATACTCAATAATTAAGCTTGAGCACGGCGACGTTCAACTTCACTGCCTTGTACTGGCTTATCAATGTCTTTCACTAAATGAAAGTCAAAATCGATACTGGCATACGGCGCGTCCAGCCCTTTTTCTTGTAGCTTGTCAGCATCTTCAACCATCGTCACTTCTGGTACCAAGCCTTCACGGCTAGCAAAGGCAAAGTCATCCCACAGATACTCATCACCATCGATGTTAATCTGCGTGGTCAATTTGCGATGACCGTCAGCACTCGCGAAGAAGTGAATGTGAGCTGGGCGATGACCATGACGTCCTAGCGGGCCCAATATTTTTTGGGTCATACCTTCTGGCGGCACTGAGTAACCTAATGGGACGATACTGCGAAAAGCATAATGGCCGTTTTCATCAGTGATAATGCTACGACGCAAGTTAAAGTGCGACTGCGACTCATCAAAGAAAGAGTAATTGCCTAAGCTATTGGCATGCCATACTTCAACCTTGGCATTTGGCAATGGCTTGTCATCTTCGCCATAAACGGTCCCTTGCATGAATAGCACGGTGCCATTGTCAAGATCAGTGCCATCATCTAGACGCGCAAAGCCTTTTTCTTCTGGCGCACCAGCGACATAGAGTGGACCTTCGATGGTACGTACAGTGCCACCGTCAAGACCCGCCGCTTTTAAGTCTTCTTCAATCATTAAGTCCATGAAGTGATCAAAACCAAGGCCAGGAGAGAGTAATCCTGCCTCTTTGCCTAAATCCCCAATGAACTCAACCCCAGACCAGTATTCATCGGCCGTGATTTTCAAATCATTGATGGTTTGCATGAGGTCGGTTACGATACGTAAGACAATGTCTTGTATACGTGGGTTAACTTGTTCAGGAAAGTCAATTTTAC
>Ga0207906_1000605_pt1 | contig 11505 bp, 15 predicted proteins | sample LinPmetageLP37_FD_184050 | JGI IMG/M metagenome (GOLD analysis project Ga0207906, IMG submission 184050) | Marine viral communities from the Pacific Ocean - LP-37 (SPAdes) | ecosystem: Environmental > Aquatic > Marine > Oceanic | place: Pacific Ocean | collected 2010-06-16
CGCCATCTTTTTGAGTTATAATTAAATCTTCTCCCCAATTATTTATAGACCACATTCTCATATCTAAAGTTACATTAGAGGTACTTCGAGGAGTTCCCCATGTACTAGCACTCCATGCTCCTGATCCATAGCCATATCCAAAAGTTTGAAGACCTGGACCTATATTTAATTGATAAGTAGCTGTACAATTACCAGTAGGACCAATTGTTGAAGTAGCTGTAGCATTACTTGAAATTATATAAGCATCAGTATTAGTAATAGATAAGATTTCATATTCAGCATCTAAAGTTGTAGCAGGAATTCCTCCCACTGTTCCACTAGAACTTGAAAGAGTTACAAAATCTCCTACACCTGCTCCATGTGAAGAAGATGAAATTGTTATATTAGCACTTGTATTAGTAGTGGTAAAAGCATTTACTAAATTAGCTGTTTCTCTTATAGGAGTAATATCTTGACTATCACCAGAAGCATAAGCATAAACTTTTCTATCAGTTCCTAAAGCTTCATATCTAGCTCCATTTAAAGAAAACCACTGTTCTAAAGCTCTTCCTACTCCAACATAATAAGCTGTACTAAACTTATTCCAGCCTCCTATTTTTTGAGGAAGTCCTTTTCGAAATCTGATCTTATCTCCGTCAATCCATCTACCTTCTGCGCCGGTTTCTGTATTTTCAGTATCTAATCCAGGTTGAAAGTTTAATTGAGTTAAAGGCATAATTTTTATTATATACAAATTTATGCAAATTTATACATTATTTTAATCAAAACCACAATGTCCAGCTACATGGTAATTTTCACTTGATAAAATTACAAATATTAAAAGAACAATTAAAAGCTATCACAGTTTTACGTTTTTGAGAAGTGTTTTTTTTTGATCTGTGGTATTTATAAGAGGGAAATATGATAATGTCCCCTTCTTTAGCCTCTACTTTAGAGCCATCTAAAAATTCAGTTGTCATAGACTTGTTGGGTAACTCTAGATAATAAACTCCTGCAAATTGTGACTCCCCATGATTATGATAGTTGTGGGAGTTCCCTTGAGTATATTGTTGAAACCACCCTGATTTAATACTCCATTCTCTAGAATTAAATACCTCACATAACATACTCATGTGGTCATTTATGTTTTGATAAAAATAATCTAAATATTTTCTATCTAAAGTTTTAGGCAAATAAAAATCGGAATGACTAATAGTGTCCCCTTTCTCTTTTATAATTGTTTTAGGTATCTTAGAAATTAAATCTAATAGAGGGAGTTTTATATTATTATGGTTTTTAAAAGGGTGAACCCACATTAGATTTTATATTGCCCTACAGTCTCACCTTGATTTATTATTTCTCCATATCTACCTCTTAAAATGGTGTCAAAAGAAAGAGATATCCGTGGTTTTTTATAATTATTTTTATCTACATAATGGTAGAGATATGAAGGGAAAATAATATAATTATCTTTAATACATGCATACATACAGACATTGCTATTTATTTCATTATAAAATTTTATTATAGGTAAATTAGGTTGTGCGTATGGTCTCAAAAATTTTATAGAGGGGTAATCCTTAGCTTTTCCATCTAACCATAGTGTACCACTTAAAAATGTATTCATATGATTATGCGGCGGATGATTCATGTTTTTTTCATTTGAATTAAGCCATAATGAAACAACATCTACTTTATAACCAGGTATAACTTTATAGAAATGTTCCGCAACTCTTAGGACTGATATTTTTATTTTTTTAATTAAATCTTTAAAATAAATGTCTTTTTGTAAATTGATTGTTTGTCCTCCTTTAGGTTTATAATATTTTGTATTTCTAATATCTAATTCATCCGACACTCCAGGATAACTTCCTTGATATGTCCCTATTAGAAAATGAGGACCTATATGTGGAAAATAAGCATCGTGCTTATGTATAGGTTGATTATGTTTTATATTTTTTAATTTTTTCATTATATTACGTTACAGTTAATTACACATCTTACATTCTTTTTTGGTTGTTCAGCAGTATGCCAAAGACTACCATCAAATACTACAACTCGTCCTTGCTTAGGAGTAATCTTATGTAATTTCTTTTTAAATTTTTTATCTTTATAGATAATAGTATCTCCATCTGAATTAGAAACATAATATAAAACTACTAAATGTCTTTCATTCAAATCAATATGAGGAATATCTACTTTCTTTGTTTTCATATTTAAAGGTAATTGAACAAATGCTCTACCTTGTTTTATTACTTTTAAGTTATATTTAATTTTTTTCAAGCTATTATTTATAATAGGTACTATTAAATCATAAAAATTACTATTAATTTTTTCTTTATCGACTAATACATGCTGAAAACCAGGTCGTGATTGAGGTCCATCGATGTGTGTTATATCTGGTATAAAATACCAAGGGAAAAGTCTTTTATTTCCTAACAATTCATCTTTAATTTTTTTTTGATAAGTTTGATTAACAATATTATTGAATATCCAAACTTTATTATCAAACATTTTTAAAAGTTACAGGTAGACCTAGCATAGGTCTTTTATCGAATATATTATTTTTATTTTCTGATGTATTATAATGTAGAAAAACTTGTGCACAAATTTTGCCTTTAAATGGTTTTCTCCAATGCTCTGATAAACAACCATCGTAAATTAACATATCTCCTGGTTTTAAATTAATTTTAATACCTTTCATTCCTTCTTTACCTGAAGGCTCTAAATAAATAGGCCAAATATCTCCCCCTAAATTTAAAGTTGTTGATACGGCACAACTCATTCTATCTTTATGTCTTTTTAATTCATCTCCTTTTTTATACACCCTACAATATGTGTAAGTTGGCACAAGGTCAAGTTTAGTTTTCTTTTTCATTAAAGGAAGTAACTCTACTAATAAGGTTTCCATTAATACATCTGAATAATGACAATAAGTATTTTTACAGATTTCATCACCATAAGCACCGTAGTGTCTTAATTTATCATCTTTATAAAAAACCTCTCTTTTAAGTAATAAATAATGATAACAAAATTCTGTAATTATTATAGGAACTGCCTTTTTAATAACTAAATATTTATTTTTTTTAAAGCTCATATTTAATTATCCTTCCTAATTTTAGGATGTGTTAACCAAGTTGCTACTGTATATCTTGGACTTTTTGAAATAGGAGACACTCCATGCTTGTAATATTGTCCATCAAAAAAAATAGCCCTCCCAGTTACTGGTGCAAAAGTAGTGCCATCTTCAAAATAAGTATGGCCTCCTTCATAGTCATCATTTAAATAAATAATACTACTTAGAGTTGTTGAAGATGAGGCGTTATCCAAATGTAAATTTTTTCCTGGATTCGGACTTGGCCATTTAACTATTTCAAGCCAATCAATTACAGAATTGTTTATAGACATTCCTAATTTATTGATTTTATCTTTTAAAAATTGAGGTCCTATCTCTGTAATAGTTAGTGGAAAAGTTGTGTCAAACTGAGCAGGTTTTGGTTGCAAGTTATAAAAATTCATTAAGCGTTTACATTCACTTTTATTCAAAAATTTATCCTGCATAACAAGTTTCATTTGAAAGGAGGCCCTATAAACCACAACACTAAACTTAATCGTTTGCCTTCAGTTACCTGTTTTACTCTATGCCAAGCATGGGATGGAAACACTATTAAATCCCCTTTATTTTTAAGCTCTTTTACTTTGACAATATTTTTATTATTTTTTGCATTTCTAAAATCAAATTCAAAACCCCCTCCTTTATATTCGCTAGAGTCATTTAAGAGTAAAGTACAACTTAATTTTCTAACTTTTCCTTTAAAGTTTGGGTCCTTTAATTTATAAGGCTCATCTGCCATATCAATATGCCAGCCGTAATATTGGCCTTTTTTATAAATTGTATATTGAGGTGTTTCACACCAATTAAAGTCATAGTTCCAATTGGCGGAAGTATTAGCTCTTTTTACATAGGGACCAATAGCGTCATATAACCAAGGTACTGATATAAATTTAACATCAGATTCACGTTTTTCTTTCACAAGTTTTTTATTTTTTCCTCTAGGGTTTGATATACCAGAAATCGTTCCTTTATGACTTTTTTGACCTTTAATTAATTTATGTAAAGACTTAATAAAAAGATCATCTACTGCATTTTTAAAATACCAATATCTAGCTTTATGATACATTATTTTAAGTCCCAACTAATTATAATTCTGTCTTTTAATTTGTTATCTTTTAATTCTACTTTGTGCCATATATAAGACCTAAATATTAATAACATTCCTTCAATAGGTTTATAAAAACACTCCGTATGAGTGTGGTCGTTTTTATATCTTTCTTTACTATTATTAGCTGAAGTATCAAAAGGGTTAGCCATATCTACTGGAACAGGTGAATGAAATATTACTCTTGAATCATCTGGATCACTTTGCAAATAATATATAGTAGATATAGTTCTACCTAAATGAACATGTGCATCAACTAAATTGTTTTCTTTATACCAGTTAACCCAGGATTCTACAGGTATACATTTTTTTGGAAAGCCATAAAATTTTGTATAGTCATTAACTCTCTCTTGTATCCATTTATTTAAATTATTTAATTTTTTATCTTTATGACAACTATGTAAATAAAAACTCGATTGACCTATTGATTTTTCACATTTAGGTTTTTGTTTTTTTAAATGTTTTATAATTCCAGGAGCTTCTTTTATATGATTCTTATAAAAACTTACCCCTATTAATGTGGGAAACCACGAATTAATTTCTAAATCTGAAAATCCTGAATCTAATTTAAGCATATCTAAAATTTATATTTACTACCTTTCTGAGTTTATTCTTAACTGGACTACTTGATGCATGATGTAACTTACCATCAAACATAAGAACTTTTCCAGCTTCGGGTTTCACCCCAATTAATTTTTTATCCTTATATACAACAGTATCCCCATCAGAATCATTAATATAATAAATCATCGAAAAGAAATTATCTTTCATAAAAGAATCATCAACATGAAACACATTCCTCGATTTTTTTTCGGTTTGAAATAATAAATTAACTTTTATTCTTAAAAGTTCGACATCTCTTTTTATAAAATTATTAGTTATTTCTTGAAACAGTTTTAAAAAAAGAGGATAATAAGAGCTTGTAATTTTAGTATTTTGTTTGAAAACTAGATGCTGCAATTGAAAAGTATTCTTAGTTTTATAAGTTTTGTTTAATTTAGTTGCCAAAGGGGAATAATAGGGCATATTTTTCCCATATATTTCTTCGTGTAAAGACCAATTAAACAATGTAGAAGAAACCGATTGATCAATATTTTTTATTGTTTCTTTTGATACTGATTTTTTTTTTGTGATCATCATTTTTTAAGTTTGTCTTGTTAGAGTTTAATCTTTGAAGTGGGTAAAATCCAGAGGATTGTATCTCTCTTATAAAGAATACTAAAGTTAATCTTTCTTTTTTATCAGTAAAAAAAGAATTAGATTTATGAAAATCGTATCCATTATAAAAAAGGGCTCTGTTATAAATATTATTAACTTTAATAGTTTCCTTAAATCTAGAATTACAATCTTCAACTAATTTTGCATAATTAATTAAATCTTTTTTAGTGATTTTATTTCTTTCTTTTTTATAAAAATTTACTTTTCTTTTTATAAAATCTTTGTCTAATTTTTTATAAGCTTTTTTTAATGTATAAGTTTCTAAAGGTTGCATTATAGAAGTCCCTGAGTCAGGATCAGCCCCCTCTGTTAGATATACTAAACCTACTAAAGGATAATTTCCGTCTGCATGAGTTAATCCAGAATTAATTATATTATTTTTATTTTTACTATCATATGGGTAAGTCTTTTGAAAATACATTTCAACATTATCCCAATTAACAGTATGGTGCTTGAAATCAAAAGAAAGGGAAAATATTTTAATCAGTGTAGAATTGAAAAAATTGTAATTAACCTCATGTAAAGGAAAGGTTCTTGTCCCTGGCCAGTAACCGTAGCTACCAGTATTAAAATCTAATGTATTAGCAAAATTTACAACTTCCTTTGGATCTTCAAAAAAATTATCAATAATTTGTAGCGGGAAAAATTTCTCTGCTTTCATGTACTTTTTTAGTATCACATAAACAAATAAAATATAACATAAATTTATTTATTGAAATTGATACCTAACAATAACTACTCCAGTACCACCAGAAGAACCAGATCCAGAGTCACAAGCTCCGCCTGCTCCACCGCCTAAACCATTAGTTCCATTACCGGGTGCTCCACCGATTCCAGGTGCACCTGCTCCGCCACCGCCAGTTCCGCCTGATCCAGGACCAGGTCCCGATTGACGAGAACCACCTCCACCGCCAGCGTAAGTTGTAGAATTTCCAGGCCATGATCTTCCATTTCCTCCATTACCGTGACCTCCAGAGGCACTAGCTCCGCCACCGCCGCCACTTAATGTTGATCCACTACTTCCTCCACCATTTCCGTAACCTGTTAAACCTCCGGAATCTCCTTGAGTAGCAGAACCTCCGCCACCTCGGGCTCCTCCACCGCCAGATCCACCTGGTTGACCTGATCCATTCTGTGTACCACCACCAGCGCCTCCGCCGTTTGCAGTTGCACTGTTGAATGTAGAATTTGATCCTGCTTGACCGTAACCATTTCCATTATTATTTGTGTTTCCACCACTACCAACACCAACAGGATAAGATCCTGTTGTTAAATTTGTAACTGTTCCTTCTAAATATCCTCCAGCACCTCCAGCTCCACCGTTTCCACCACCGTCACCTCCGCCAGCGCCACCAGCAACAATTAAAACTGCAACAGGATAAGCAGTTGGATCTCCATATTCTTGTGTTACTTCAAAAGTACCTGAACTTGAGAATGTATGAACTTTATAATCTCCATCTTCTGTAATGGTTCCCCCTGTAGCTATCATAAAAACCTCTCCAGCTCCTCCTGCAAAACCAAAACCTCTTGCTGATGCTCCTCCTCTAGATGATAATATTGGCATTATTCTTCCATTATCCTTCCTAAAAAATTAGAATTATCAGGGTCACCTGAAGTTTCATTATAATACTTATTATTTACCATAAAATCTTGATCAGGTAAGTCCCACGCTTGTGTCTCCTCGTTATATATCCATTTTGTAGTTGAATTAGGTTTAGGAGTAGGAGAATTCCAATCTAAATTTGAATCTAATACCCATGAAGAATGAGGTTGTTTTTGATAAAATTTTTGTTGCTCAGGTTCCCAATTATCTCCTATTCCTGGTTGAGTTTTTCTAAAACTTGGAACAGTTCCTTCTTGAAACATACCTGCTGCTTTCCACGTGCCTGTAGTTTGTCTAATTGAATTTGCAAAAGAAGTTGTTAATTCATCACTAATATTACCATTTGAATCAACTATATCAGTTTCGTCTACAGCGAGTGTATCAATAACTTTGTTATTTTCATCTATTTTTGCTGCACAATATAACATATAGTTTCTACTCCTTTTTATCTTTTCTAAGTCTAAGTTGGAATAATATTCCCATAAACTCATTCACCTTACGCAAACTGCGTTTGAGAAGCTAATACTGTATATGTATTAGCAGAAGTTTTAATTGCTGTATAAGTATAAGTATCTGCACTATTCGCATTTCCTTCAGTAGGTGCTTCTCCACCTTGCCATTCAGGTGTAACTGCTGAACCATCAATCGTTATTGCATTTGCATAAAATGCAGATGCATTACATGTTACAACATGTGCAACAGTAATAGCTTCACCAGTATCTAATAAATTATTTAATGTTACAGAGCTATTTCCTCTTAAATTAAAAGTAAAATTAGCAGTTGCATTTGCAGTAAAATATTGAACTGCTCCATCTATTGCATCAAAATTTATTGTTCCTGTTGCTACAGTAGCTGATACATTTACTTTTTCCATTAATTGTTGAACTTTACCACCGCCGTTTAATGTTACTAAACCATAACCTTTTGGACTTAATGTTAAATCTGTATTTGTTGCGCCTGTTGCATTAATAGTCGGAGCAGTTCCCTGTAAATCTATTGTATTAGCTGTAGCAATTAAATTTGTACCTTGTACATTTGCTGTACCAGTAATAGAAGTACCTGAAATTGCTGCAGTTGCAACTACATTTGTTGCAGCAACATTTCCTGCTGAAGTAAGAGATGTCATTGTAACATCACCTAAATCTCCCATTACATCTGCAATTGTAGATCCATCTGAATATACTAATGTTTTAGCACCTTGTTTAAGTGCAACTCCATTAGCAGCATGACCTGCATTTGCAAAAGTTAAACTATATGAACCTGATGTATTATTAAATACTGTATATTTTGTTTCAACAGCATCTGTAAAAACATGAATATTTGCTGTTAAAGCACCTGTAAATTCTAATATCGCATTGTGAACTTGATCATCAGTAGAAGTATCATTTGTATTAGTTGTAGAGTTAGCTGAAGTTAAAGTAACATTAGCATTTCCTGCAACATTTGCTGCTTGATAACCTTTTACTGAACAATCAACTCTGTTCATAACATAATTTACTAGATTACCCCAATTACCTGAATTTTCTCCCGAAGCTTGACGTTCTAATTTTAATCGTGCTGTATAAGTTGAAGCCATAATTATTTATACCTTATAAATTTATTTTTGTAAATAATATATATTTGTATTAAATTGTACACTAAATATTTGTCCATGTATAGGTATTTGAATCATTAATATCATCCCAAAATCTTAAATTTACAGGAGTAACATTAGCTTGGATTCCAGTCATAGCAAGAAAATTATTAGAAGCTGGTATAATTGTAGCTAAAGAAATAGTCATACTTTGACCAGTCATACTTAAAATTTGAGCTGTTGAAAGAGTAGTAGAACCTATATTAGCATTAGCATTAATTCCAGTAATAGAAATAAAGTTTTCAGTACCGGTTGTAATAGTACCTAAATAAGAAGTCATTCCTTGACCTTCCATAGGAAGAAAAGCGGCAGTTCCAACCACAAAACTATTACTTAAAGCAACAGTCATGTCAAAACCAGGTGTTACAATAGTTATAGTTCCATGTGCGGCAATAGAATAAGTTCCTATATTTGCATTTGCATGTAATCCAGTAATAGTACCTGTATTAGCGTTTGCAGTAACTGTACTTGATCCTAAATTTGCATTTGCTAATTGTCCAGTTATAGAAATATCATCTGCATCTGCTGTAACTGTAACTGAACTTACATTTGCATTTGCTAATTGTCCTGTAATTGAAAATAAACTACCTGTTCCTACTAATATATAACCACCTGGAGTATTCCATCCATCTTCACCCCATGTTCCTCGACCCCAACCTAAACCTAAATCTATTTCAGTTGTTATTGATTGACCAGTAGCAGTTATATAAACATCAGGTGCTTGATTCCAACTCGCAGAATTCCAAGCTCCTCGTCCCCAACCTTTTCTGATTTCTGCATCTACAGTGATAGAGCCTAATGCAGTATTAGCTAATACACCTTCAATTACAGCCCCTGAAGCTGAATTATTCCAACTACCGAAGTTCCATTGGCCTTGGTTCCATGTACTTGCCATAAGGAGTTTCTCCTTATGCTATTCTAATTAAGCCAGCAGATGAGTTAGCAGTAGGAAACTGTAATTCAAAAGTTCCGTTTGTAGAAGTTTTAACTCCTCCAAAATCTAAAACTGCAATCGCAGAATTACTGTTATTTGCATTGTATAAAAGTGCAGCTTGAGCAGAAATTGTTGCATTTGCAAATGTAACATTATCAGCATCAAAAATTGCAGTAGTTCCATCTACAGTAATTGCTACATTAGTTAATGCATTTCCACCTGTAGTATAATTAGTTCCAGATGATGAAATTTCATTTGCAACTGCATACACAGTTGTGTTTGCTGCTAAAGATGCAGTGTTATCATACAAAGCACATTTCAAAGTAAGTGCTGCAAGGTTTCCACCAGGCGACATTAAGTCTTGTTTGAATACAGTAGCTATCGCTTGTGTTATTGCCATATTTATTGTCCTCCAGTTAATGTGTTTGTACCAAGAGGGCTACCAGGAAACTTATAGTCTGTTCTTCTTCTTCTACGAGCTTCATTATTTATAGTAGCTACTTGTTCTTTATACAAATTTTTGTATATAGTATAGTCTTCCATGTTCTTTGTAAAGAGATTTGCTTCAGCTAAACAAGCATAAGTTAATGTACTTGGTATATTTTCAGTATACCAATTTGTAGTATTAGTATTAGATAAAGGATTAATTTTACCTTGATATCCTAATTTAACTGTATACGCTTGATCTGGAGTAGGAGCTAAATAAACTCGATCATCATCAAAATTTGTAAAATATTTAGGTTGGCCTTGAATTGATATATCTGGCCAATATTCTTGACAATATGCTAAAGTTTTCATTTCTAAATAACTTACATTAGAACCTACAGTTATTGATAAATAATTAAATAACATAGGTTCAATAGCAGTAGGAAGATTTACCATTCTATCTCCAGCTATTGTAGTTGTAGTTACATTTTCATTAAATCCAATAGGGTCTATATCTCTTGATAAACTTTCAAAAGCATTTTGAATAAAATTTCCTACTTGTGCAGTAAAATCAGTTCCTGTATTTTCAGCCCAAACTTTAATATCATTTTGAAGACTGCTGTATGTCATTGCCATCTTTTTTTACCTCGTCAGCTTTAATTTTAGTACCATCTTTTTTTATTATTTCGTCAACTTTAAATTTAGTCCATACGTGTCCCGCAAATGGATAAGTTCCATAATGCGTTAAAGGACTTTGAAGATCAGCATGTATCTTACCGCCTATTTTTTGCCATAATCTACAAAAAGCATAATCTTCACTTAAATATCTATTACTTTTTTCATCAATAATACAGTCAAAAAATGCATAACAATTTTTACTTGAATATCTATCATTATTGATAATTTGATCACTGGTATATTTAAGATTAGGATAAGCTTCTTTCATTTTATGAAAAACTTCTTTTTTTATACACATAAATCCAGTTGCAGCATCTAAAACTTCAGTAAATCCTTTTACTACTTTTATATTTTTAGGTTCAGCAAAATTTAAATTATAACCATATGCTTTTTGTTCTAAATTAGTTGGATCTTCTTTTACAAAACCTGGAATACTTTTCCAATCAATAGATTTTCTAGGATATATTCCAGCGCACACATCATAATCTGATTGTAATAATCGAGTTACAGCTTCTCCATTAAATCCTATATCTGCATCAATAAACATTAAATGAGTAAAAGATTTATCATCTTTTTCACAATAATCTAAAAATTGACTTACTAATGTATTTCTAGCTCGGGTAACTAAACTTTCATTACCCATTGTATTTAAATGAACTTTAAATTTATTTTTGGCAGCGGATTGAGTTAGACTTAATATACCGTGTAAATATCCTTCTGATAAAAGACCGCCATAACAAGGTGTTGCGACCATAACACCAATTTTTTTTTCATTCATAATATTACAACTGTAACAGTTCCGAGCGCAGTTTGT
>Ga0207906_1000606_pt1 | contig 11504 bp, 8 predicted proteins | sample LinPmetageLP37_FD_184050 | JGI IMG/M metagenome (GOLD analysis project Ga0207906, IMG submission 184050) | Marine viral communities from the Pacific Ocean - LP-37 (SPAdes) | ecosystem: Environmental > Aquatic > Marine > Oceanic | place: Pacific Ocean | collected 2010-06-16
CAAGAAAAAGCAAGCAGAATCGTAGTCAAAAATGTTGAAATTGCACTAGAAAATTAATTTTAAATTGACAAATTAGTTGCTTGCGGATTTAAGGTTTAATTAAAATATTTGAATTTGGGTGAGTTATCCCTTACTTAATTTTTAATATTAAATTCATTCTAAAAGGCTTTCTTTAAAAATAAAATGAACAATACTTTTAATTTCTTTTTTTATAAGGTCTAATAATTAAGCGGGCTTCCCTATCAAAACGAATGTAATTATAAACCCAGTTTATAAATACCACGACCCTATTTCTAAATCCAATAAGAAAGAAAAGATGCACAAACATCCATACATACCAAGCAAAAATACCTTGAAATTTAAATTTAGGTAAATCAACCACAGCTTTATTTCTTCCAATAGTTGCCATAGCCCCTTTATCTTTATAATCAAACGGTACCATAGGTTTTTGTTCTATCAACCGAAGCAAATTATCTCCCAATTGAAGGCCTTGTTGAATGGCAGGTTGCGCCATCATAGGGAGTCCTTTTGGAAATTGGTCATTTTCCATACAAGCCACATCACCAACAGCAAAAATATTATTCAACCCTTTTACCTGATTGAATTCATTTACTAAAATACGTTCACCTTTGTTAATAAATTCAGAACTATCCAGCCCTTTTATAGTAGCACCCTTTACTCCAGCCGCCCAAATAAAAGTAAAAGTTTCAAATGTTAAATCAGAGTTGGTGGTAACTAGTTTCCCATCATAATCAGTAACCCGTACATTTTTCCAAACGTTTACACCCAATTCTTCTAAAAAGTCTTCTGCCTTTTTTGATGCATTAGCGCTCATTTCTTTTAGTATTCTGTCACTCGATTGAATTAAATTAATTTGTACCGATCGTGTATCCAAATCAGGGTAATCTTTTGGTAGAATACCTTTTTTTATTTCAGCCAAAGCACCGGCTAACTCAACACCTGTTGGACCAGCACCAACTATTACAAAGTTCATCAAGGCATTTCGTTCATTTAAATCAGTGGTCAATAAAGCATCTTCAAAGTTTTCAAGAATTAAGCTTCTTAAATTGAGAGATTCTGGTATACTTTTCATGGCCATACTATTGGCTTTAATGGATTCATTATCAAAATAATTGGTTTCAGATCCTGAAGCAATCACTAAATAATCAAATTTTAACTTTCCTATATTTGTAATTAACTTATTCTTAATAGTATCAATTTCTTGAACATGCGCTAACCTGAATTGAAAATTGGGAAAATCTTTAAGTATTTTTCGTATTGGATACGCTATAGAATCTGGCTCCAATCCACCCGTAGACACCTGATATAGCAAGGGTTGAAACGTATGATAGTTGTTCTTGTCAAGTAAAACCACTTGAACTTCTTGCTTTGATAATTTTTTCGCTAAAGAAATTCCAGCAAAACCACCACCAACGATAACAATTCTCGGAAAACTGGTTTTAGCTATGTTCAGATTTTTATTCATGAAGGCAAAGGTAACAAAAGATACAAATTTATAGTATTGTAAATTCGTAATTCAAAATAGGTTTTGTAATTTCGTAGCTTCATAAAAAATGTACACATGAGTAAATACGATATTATTGTTCTTGGAAGTGGTCCTGGTGGTTATGTAACAGCTATTAGAGCATCACAATTAGGTTTTAAAACTGCTATAGTAGAAAAAGAAAATCTTGGTGGTATTTGTTTAAATTGGGGTTGTATACCTACTAAAGCATTGTTGAAATCTGCTCAGGTTTTTGAATATCTAAAACATGCCGGCGATTATGGTTTATCAGTAAATAAATTTGACAAAGATTTTGATGCGGTTGTAAAACGTAGTCGTGGTGTTGCAGATGGCATGAGTAAAGGTGTTCAATTTTTGATGAAGAAAAATAAAATTGACGTTATTGAAGGTTTTGGAAAACTGAAACCGGGAAAAAAAATAGATGTTAACGGAACAGAATATAGTGCAGACCACATAGTTATTGCAACTGGAGCACGATCAAGAGAACTACCTAGTTTACCACAAGATGGCAAAAAAGTAATAGGTTATAGAGAAGCAATGACTTTACCTAGTCAACCTAAAAAAATGATTGTAGTAGGTTCTGGAGCTATTGGTGTTGAGTTTGCTTATTTCTATAATTCAATGGGAACGGACGTTACTATTGTAGAATTTTTACCAAATGTAGTTCCGGTTGAAGATGAAGATGTTTCAAAACAATTAGAACGATCCTTCAAAAAAAGCGGAATAAAAATAATGACTTCTGCCGAAGTCACTAAAGTGGATACTTCAGGAAATGGTGTGAAAGCAACCGTAAAAACGAGTAAAGGTGAAGAAGTTTTAGAGACTGATATTATTTTATCTGCTGTTGGAATTAAATCCAACATTGAAAATATAGGATTGGAAGATGTTGGAATTGCTGTTGATAGAGATAAAATTTTAGTGAACAACTTTTACCAGACAAATATTCCTGGGTATTATGCCATTGGTGATGTTACACCTGGGCAAGCATTGGCACACGTAGCTTCTGCCGAAGGTATTCTTTGTGTTGAAAAAATTGCTGGTCAACATGTAGAAGCGTTGGATTATGGAAACATTCCTGGTTGTACCTATTGTTCTCCTGAAATTGCAAGTGTTGGTTTAACCGAAAAGCAAGCAAGAGATAAAGGCTTGGATATTAAAGTTGGTAAATTCCCATTCTCGGCATCTGGTAAAGCTAGTGCCGGAGGTAATAAAGAAGGTTTTGTGAAAGTTATTTTTGATGCCAAATATGGCGAATGGCTAGGTTGCCATATGATTGGTGCTGGTGTAACCGATATGATTGCAGAAGCCGTTTTAGGAAGAAAATTGGAAACCACAGGGCATGAAGTATTAAAAACAATACATCCGCATCCAACTATGAGTGAAGCGGTTATGGAAGCTGTGGCTGATGCCTATGGAGAAGTGATTCATTTGTAAAAACCCCCTCCTAACCTCCCCAAAGGGGAGGAATTCTTACTTATGGAAAAATAAAACAAAGAGGCTGTCTGAAAAGTCAAGTTTTACGTCATTGCGAGGAACGAAGCAATCTGTAAATTATTGGTAATCGATAAACAGATTACTTCACTTTAGCCTGTCTTGAGCGACAGTCGAAAGATTCGTAATGACAACTTATTTTGACTTTTCAGACAGCCTCTTTTGTTATAATTATTTTTGTGTTGAGAATCTTTCCTTATTTTTAATTTAACCGAGTGAAAATCCCTTCCCTTTGGGAAGGTTAGGATGGGATTAAAAACTCTGAATGGCCAACTCATAACTCTGCAAGCCAAACCCAAGAATAACCCCTTTTGCATTTGGCGAAATAAAAGATTGATGCCTGAATTCTTCTCTATTAAATGTATTTGAAATATGAACTTCTACAACCGGGGTTTCTATAGCTTTAACGGCATCTCCTAAACCAATTGATGTATGCGTATAAGCTGCCGCATTTAAAATTATACCATCATAACTAAAACCAACCTCATGCAGTTTATCAATAAGCTCCCCTTCAATATTAGATTGAAAATATTCTAATTGAACTTTTGGGTATTTCGTTTTAATTTTATTTAAAAATTCAGTAAAGGATAAACTTCCATATATATTAGGTTCTCGTTTTCCTAATAAATTTAGATTTGGACCATTAATGATGATTAATTTTTTCATGAAGCAAAGGTATTAAAAAATCGAAATCAAAATAGATAAAAACTTTAATCAATTTATTCTACTTTTACTTTTATGAAATGGCAGCACGCACTCAAAGATTATCAACTATATTTAAAAATTGAACGGGGTTTATCAAAAAACTCTATTGATAACTATGCTTTGGATGTGAAAAAATTAATTCATTATTTAGAAGCAAATAACATAAGTATTACCCCTATTACAATTTCATCAGACATTATTCAACAGTTTATTTATGAAGTAGCTAAAGTTGTGAATGAAAGAACACAATCAAGAATCATTTCCGGATTACGAAGTTTTTTTAATTTTTTAATTTTTGAAGATTATAGAGCTTCAAATCCACTAGACCTTATTGAATCCCCAAAAATTGGTAGAAAATTGCCAGATACCTTGAGTGAATTTGAAATTGACAACCTAATTAATGCCATTGATTTGAGTACTCCTGAAGGCGAAAGAAACAGAGCTATCCTTGAAACCTTATACGGCTGTGGATTGCGAGTAAGTGAATTAACCAATCTGAAAATATCCGATTTATTTTTTGATGAAGGTTTTATTAAAGTAACCGGTAAAGGTGACAAACAACGCTTTGTTCCTATTGTTGAAACTACTCAAAAATATATAAACATTTATAAAAAAGAAATTAGACCTCACCTTCCAATACAACCAAATCATGAAGATACGTTGTTTTTAAACCGAAGAGGAAAACAATTAACAAGAGCTATGATTTTTACTATTATTAAACAACTTGCGGTAAAAATTGGGCTTAAAAAAAGTATTTCACCGCATACATTCAGGCATTCTTTCGCTACTCATTTGTTACAAAATAATGCCGATTTAAGGTCAATTCAAATGATGTTAGGTCACGAAAGTATTACCACCACAGAAATTTATGTACACATGGATAAAAGCCATTTATCAAAAATTATAGAAAGGTATCATCCTAGAAAATAGTTGGCGGTTGCTAGTTGTTGGTTGTTGGTTGCTGGTTGTTAAAAACGGTAATCTCTTTTAACTTTTAACTTTTAACTTTTAACAAAAATAGTTATTTTGCAATATTAACAGCTCGGGTTTCCCTAATTACCGTTACTTTAACTTGACCGGGATAGGTCATATCTGTTTGAACTTTCTGAGAAATACTAAAGGATAGCTCAGCTGCTTTCTGATCGTCAACTTTTTCACTTTCAACAATCACGCGCAATTCTCTTCCGGCTTGAATAGCATAGGCTTTTTTAACCCCTTGAAAGCCAAAAGCTATATCTTCCAAATCCTTTAAACGTTGAATATAACTATCTAATACTTGGCGTCTGGCTCCAGGACGTGCCCCAGAAATAGCATCACATACTTGAATAATTGGCGATGTTAAAAACTTCATTTCTATTTCATCATGATGCGCACCAATGGCATTACAAACTTCTGGTATTTCACCATATTTTTCAGCCCATTGCATACCTAAAATAGCATGAGGCGTTTCCATATCTGCCTCAGCATCTGGCACTTTACCAATGTCATGTAATAATCCTGCACGTTTAGCAAGCTTCGAATTTAATCCTAGTTCAGCCGCCATCACACCACAAAGTTTCGCTACTTCACGTGAATGTTGTAATAAATTTTGTCCATAAGAAGAACGATATTTCATACGCCCTACCATTTTAATAAGCTCTGGATGCAGATTATGGATTCCTAAATCTATAACCGTTCGCTTACCTATTTCAATAATTTCTTGTTCTATCTGTTTTTTAGTTTTCTCAACAATCTCTTCAATTCTGGCAGGGTGAATTCTACCATCAGTCACAAGTTTATGTAAAGACAATCGCGCTATTTCTCTACGCACAGAATCAAAACATGATAATATAATAGCTTCAGGTGTATCATCAACAATAATCTCAACACCGGTAGCAGCTTCAATGGCACGTATATTACGACCTTCTCTACCAATAATCCGACCTTTTACATCATCCGATTCTATATTAAAAACAGATACACAATTATCAACAGCTTCTTCAGTTCCTATACGCTGAATGGTATTTATTATAATTTTTTTAGCTTCTTGTTGTGCTGTTAATTTAGCCTCTTCAACTGCAGATTGAACAAAGGCCATAGCATCATTTTTAGCTTCGCCTTTTAAAGATTCGACTAATTGAGATTTAGCATCCTCAGCTGAAAGACTGGAAATTACTTCTAACTGTTGTACTTGACTTTTATGCAACCTATCAATTTCAACTTGCTTTTTTTCTATAATATCTAATTTATGATTGTAATCTTTTATCTTAGCTTCAATATCCTCATTTAGTTTTTTATTTTTAGCTAACTCACTGGATACTTGAGATTCTTTATCGCGTGTTCGCTTTTCTGCTTCCGCCATTTTTTTATCACGAGATAAAATGACTTTCTCATGCTCTGATTTTAGCTCAATAAATTTTTCTTTGGCCTGAAGAATTTTATCTTTTTTAATAGATTCTCCGTCAATATTTGCTTCCTTTATTATTGAAGCTGCACTTTTTTTAGCACCTTTTATAAGTTTTGAAGCATTGTTTCTTTCTAAAACTTTAGCCATAATAAACCCTACTACAACTCCTAATAGAATGCCTCCAGCAATTAATATAATTTGATTGTCCATGATAATTAGTTGATTTATATATAAAAAAAAACCTACACTGGTCTGAAATTTTGTATAAACTCCTTAAATACAAGTTTAGGGCTAACAAGCTGATCAAGGATCTGCTAGGTGCTGAAATAAATTCAGCACATGCAGCATGCTTTTACAACTTAAACTCACCCTTTTTAAAGAATTAACGTTGAGTTTATCAAAAAAAATAACCAATGTAGGTAGTAACCTTTATGTTTCTTTAAAGAACGTTAAGAGACTAAATATGAATGTAATAAATTATCAAGTGCATTTAATTTTTCTTCAACATGCACAGTTACATTCTCTTTATCTATCGATTTCTGCTCAACTTGAGATGCAAATTGTAAAGCGCACATGGCTAATACATCTTGTTTATCCCTCACAGAATAGCTTTGCTCAAATTGTTTTATCATTGCTTCAATGTTTTTAGCTGCTTTACGCAACCCTTCCTCTTGATTTGATTCAATAGTTAAAGGATATACCCTGTTAGCTATAGACAGCTTTATTTTAAGCTTTTCTGACATTGAATTATGTTACATTAATCGGCAAGTTGAGCAATACAATGATCAATATCCCTTATTAATGAATTTATTTTAAGCTTAGTTTCTCTTTTATTTTCATCACTACCTAATATTGAATTCGCAATTTTAAGAGCTTCATATTTTTCTTCCCAAGCCACAATGTGCAACTCATGGTTTTTAAGATGTTGTTTTGATGCTGCTAATTCGTCATTCAATTTTAAATTAGCCTGCTTTAAAATCTCTAGTTTATGCAAAACTTTACTGATTTTGTTTTCCAGAGAATCTACAATATCTTCAATTTTACTCATTTACAAATGTCAATACGTATCTTACAAAGTTAACATACCTTTGCATAAATTACAATTGTTTTATTATAAAATTTTTATTTCCTATTATAGCTCATTATCAATACAATGGCTTGATTTTTGAATTATCCTTTGCTTATTGACAACAAATTAATATTTTAGCCACCTTTCCAAAATGCTTTTAAAACCATTAAAAGCGTATTTGGTCTAACTTCAATTTTATGAGATTAATCCTTATCCCACTATTTTTTATATGTTCATTTTCCAATGCTCAAAATAGTTTTCCTCAAGATTATTTTAGGAGTCCTTTGGATATTCCTCTTGTTCTTGCTGGTACGTTTGCAGAATTAAGGTCGAATCATTTTCATTCTGGGCTGGATATTAAAACACAACAGAGAGAAGGTCTCAAAGTGTATTCAGTGGCAGATGGCTATATAAGTAGAATAAAAATTTCTCATTTTGGTTATGGCAAAGCATTGTATATCACACATCCCAACGGTTATACCTCAGTTTATGCGCACTTGCAAAATTTTAATCCTGAAATTGATGCTTATGTAAGAAAACAGCAATATGAGAAAGAATCTTATGAAATAGAATTATTTCCTCAAGCCGGAGCATTAAAAGTAACAAAAAGCGAGATAATTGCCTACTCAGGAAATACTGGAGGTTCTGGTGGAGCACATCTTCATTTTGAAATCAGGGACAAAGAAGAGCACCCATTAAACCCTATGTTATTTGGCATTGATATTGCAGATTCCGTAAAACCAATAGTGAGCTCTATTTACGCGTATCCAATTGGTGGTAATTCCTATGTGAATAAATCTAGTAATATCCAGGAATTACGTTTGATTCCAATAAAAAGTGGTGATTATGTCGTTGAAAATATTGAAGCTTTTGGGAAAATAGGTTTCGCTATTGGTACTACAGATAGACAAAATCTGGCAGCCAACAGCAACGGTGTGTATAACATAAAGACCTTTTTAAACGGAAATCAAAATTTCGAAATAGATTTTAAAGAATTTTCTTTTGATGAGTCAAAACATATTAACAGATTGATTGATTATGAATTATATAAAACAAAAAGTCAGCGGGTTCAAAAACTATATGATGACAACAATCCGTTAACCCTTTTTCATTCCGTTATTAATGATGGTTATATTAAAATTGGTGACAGTACCAATTCAGTCTATAAAATAAAAATATCCGATTATAAAAACAATGAAACTTGGGTAACTTTAAATATAAAAGGCCAAAAAAGTGATGCCATTGAAACTAAAAAAATGGTAACAACGCCTTACTATATTTATGCCAATCAAACCACAAATTTAAAAGAGGGCAATGTATCTGTTGATATGTATTCTGATACTTTTTATGAAGATTTATTTATTGATTTTAAAGTCTCAAATGACACCCTATACCTTGATAAGGATATTGTGCCTTTAAAGAAAAATATAACCATAAGTTATGATGTCAGCCATTATTCAGATGCAGATAAAAATAAATTATATATAGCTGAATTGTTGGGTTATAAAAATTACCCATCGTATTCGCCAACTAAAAGAAAAGGAAATAAATTGTACACCTATACAAAAACCTTAGGCACTTATGCACTTACCACAGATAATATTAAACCAACCATAGTTCCTGTAAATTTTAAAAACAAACAATGGTTGAGTAATTTTCGCTTTTTAACGGTTAAAATTGATGACGAACTTTCAGGCATCTCAAATTACAGGGCAACGATAAATGATAAATGGATTTTAATGGAATATGATTATAAAAAGAAAACATTAACTTACAATTTTAATGACCACGTTAGTACCGATACAAAAAACAATTTAAAAATAATAGTCACAGATAATGTTGGAAATAGTTCTACTTTTGAAGCATTATTTTATAGAAAATAAAATTTATTGCATTTGAATTTAAAATACGTATTTGTAAATCTGCTGTTTTTTGTAATGGTATATATAGGTCATTCTCAAACGGCCACTATTAAAGGTATTATTCTGGATGCTAATAATGAACCTATTTCAAGTGTAAACATCAAAGCAAATGCTATCCCGATAGCTATCGGTACAGAAACCAACGAAAACGGTTTTTTCCTATTAAAGATACCTGCCAATCAAGATGTTAAAATAGAATTTACACATCTGTCTCACAAAAAAGTTGTAAGCATATTTAACCTTAAAAATGGGGAAACATATGAGTTTAATCCTGTTATGAGTATTTCTGTTGAACAAATTGCGACTGTTATTATTTCTGGTAAACGGCAAAATGTCGTTGAAGGAATAATTACTTTAAATCCTGAAACCATTCGTAAAATTCCTGGAGCCAATGCTGGTGTTGAGAATTTACTTTTAACACTTCCGGGAGTAAGTAATAATAATGAATTAAGCACGCAGTATTCCGTAAGAGGTGGAAATTATGATGAAAACTTGGTTTACGTTAATGGCATTGAAATATATCGTCCGTTTTTAATTCGATCCGGACAACAAGAAGGCTTAAGTTTTGTTAACACAGATTTAGTTCAAAACGTAGATTTTTCATCAGGTGGCTTTCAAGCAAAATATGGTGATAAATTATCCTCTGTTTTGGATATCACCTATAAAAACCCTTATCAGTTTGAAGCAAATGCAGATTTAAGTTTATTAGGTGGCAGCATTTCTGTTGAAGGAATAAGTAAAGATTCCAAACTTTCCGGAATAGTTGGGTTGCGTTATCGTGATAATAGTTTGTTAGTTAATGCCAAAGAAACCAAAACCAATTACGATCCCATATTTGCAGACGTACAAACCTATTTAACCTATAAATTTTCTGATAAGTTTCATTTGAGCTTTTTAGGAAATGCCTCTCTAAATAAATACAGTTACCAGCCCCAAAATAGGCAAACAAATTTTGGAACCCTTAGTAATCCTTTAGCATTATTGATATTTTATGAAGGTCAGGAAAAAGACCAATATCAAACATCATTTGGAGCTTTCAATGCGACTTATTTTGCGAATGATAAGGTCACTCTGCAATTAATTGCATCCACTTATAATACTTCAGAAGAAGAATATTTTGATATTTTGGCACAATACAGACTTGGTGAAGTAAATGCCAATATTGGTGATCAAAATCTAGGAGAGGTAGAATTTAGTAAAGGTATTGGGAGTCAATTAAACCATGGTAGAAATGATTTAGATGCCCTTATTACCAATATAGAACAAAAAGGAAAATACAATATAAATGCCAATCAAATAGAATGGTCTGTTAAATATACCCATGAAGATATCAGGGACCGATTGGTAGAATGGGAAGTTATTGATTCGGCAGGATTTTCAATAAATCCTCCAAAATTAGATTTTTTTAATGAGCAACCTTACACACCTTATGAAGGTCCGTTAGTGGCGTTTCAAAATGTAAGGGCCACCAATAAGGTTCAAATAAACAGAATACAAGCATATGCACAATGGAGTAAACGGTCCACTTTAGGAAACAGCGAAGTTTGGTATAATGCCGGTGTGAGAGTTCATAATTGGACGGTTCAAGGGGAAGGCATACAATCTGTAAATCAAACAGTATTTAGTCCGCGGGCACAATTCGCTATTAAACCTTTTTGGGAAAAGGATATGCTTTTCCGTATAGCTGCAGGACTTTACTACCAACCTCCATTTTATAGAGAATTGCGTGACAAAACAGGAGCCGTACTTCCAAATGTCAAAGCACAACAATCTTTTCATCTGGTATTGGCTAATGATTATAGTTTTAAAATGTGGGACAGACCTTTTAAATTGACCACAGAAGCCTATTACAAAAACTTAACCAATGTAAACCCTTATACACTTGAAAATGTACGTATTCGATACAGTGCCAATAATAATGCAAAAGCCTACGCGTATGGATTGGATATGCGCCTTAATGGTGAATTTGTTCCGGGCACGGAATCATGGTTTAGTTTTGGCTATTTAAAAACTGAAGAAAATATAAATAACAGAGGCTATATATCAAGGCCAACAGATCAGCGTTTAAAATTTGCAGCGTTATTTCAAGATTATGTGCCCAATATACCAAGCATGAAAATGTATTTAAACTTGGTTTACAATACAGGACTGCCAGGTGGCTCTCCAAGTTATGCCGACCCTTATGAATATCAAAACAGGTTACCAGCCTATAAAAGAGCCGATTTAGGGTTGCAATTTGTAATTGTAGATGATAAAAAACAGTTCATGAGCGGTTGGAAAAAACCTTTCAAAGAATTATCCTTTGGCTTTGAAATTTTTAACTTGTTTGATGTACAAAATTCAATCACTAATACGTGGGTAAGAGATGTATATAGTAAACGTCAATATGCAATCCCAAATTACCTA
>Ga0207906_1000614_pt1 | contig 11374 bp, 24 predicted proteins | sample LinPmetageLP37_FD_184050 | JGI IMG/M metagenome (GOLD analysis project Ga0207906, IMG submission 184050) | Marine viral communities from the Pacific Ocean - LP-37 (SPAdes) | ecosystem: Environmental > Aquatic > Marine > Oceanic | place: Pacific Ocean | collected 2010-06-16
AACAGAATAACAAAACCGCCGTAGCTATTAAGCTGCGGCGGTTTTGTGTTTTTTTTGGGGGGGCGAATGGAGCGTTATCGGCACGTCTCTGTGCCCCCAAACTCACGCGCGAACTTCGGCGAAGCGAAAGTTAAGGGCGCTGCGTAAAATCTCAAGAAAAATCTAAATTCTATGTACGAATGCCCTTGCAGCCCTCGCACTATAAGTCTAAACGAAGGGCATTGGCGCGGGATGGAGCAGCCCGGTAGCTCGTCAGGCTCATAACCTGAAGGTCGTAGGTTCAAATCCTACTCCCGCAACCAAGCCTATCGAACTTTTGTTCGCAAAGCCGCCCTTCGGGGCGGCTTTTGCATATGTCATTGGAAACTTTGTCAAATCTCCCTCGATGCCCAGAAGGTGCCTGCCTTCTTCCACTTCCTCGACACTGATGGTTTCGACTAGGACCCGCAGAATATCGCGCGCATGGATGACCAATTCGGGTTCTGCGAGGATCGTTTCCAGCTTTCTGACATGCGCTGCGTAGACCTCTTCTAGGTCTGTTGGCAGCATCGGCCGCGCATCTTCGATCTGCCGCTGTTGGGCCTGCAATTTGAGCTTCCGCGCTTCCGCCTTCGATAGGGCTTCAATGAGGGCGGGGCTGTTCACGCCCGCAAGGATCGCGTCGGTTCCATTACGGATTTCAGTCTCTACCGCGCGGAGCTGTCGGGTGACCGAAGCGCGGTCGGCCTGAAGCGACTGTGTCGCATCAGCGAGCGCCCTCGCATACTCGTCACGGAAACGCTTGAACGCATCCGAACCGAGCAGCGCGCGTTTCACGCCGCCCAAGACTGCCTGTTCCGCCTCGTCCTTCAAAAGCCCGGTCATGCCGGTACATTGGCTGGGCCCCTGTTCTTTGGCCGTTTTGCAGTAGTAGCGTTTGTGAACTGTGCCGGCGATCGTCAGTTGCCCACCGCATTTGGCGCAGCGTAGGAATCCCGACAGCAGGAACTTGGGGCGGGGGCCGACGCCGCCGCTGTTGGAGCCCCGCCGGGGTTTGATCTTAAAGCTGTCTTGGCGCGCCTTAACCCGGGCCCATAGGTCATCGTCGATGATCCTCAGCTCCGGAACCTCCACGCGAACCCACTCTTCCTCAGGCCGCAGGCGGGAGACCCGCTTTTGTGTTTGGGGATGTCTACGGTACTCAAGGCGATCCCACACCCTGACGCCTATATAGAGCTCGTTGTTCAGAATGCCGGTGCCGCGCTTGCGGTTGCCGAAGACAGTATTCTGGCGCCAAGCTCTTCCGCTCGGGCTTGGGATGCCGTCCTGGTTCAACTGGTCGACGATTTTCTTGGGCGATATCCCCTCTGCAAACTCCGTCAGGATGCGGCGTACGATTTGCGCTTCGCCCTCATCAATGACCAGCGCGCCTTTGATCTTGTCACCTCGTTCGTCTCTCGGGATCACATAGCCGTAAGAGCGGCCGCCGGCACTTTTCCCCGCGGCCACGTTGCCCGCAAGACCGCGGTGGGCCTGTAGGGCGATTGATTTCAACAAGGCGCCACTCATCAGGGACTTCAGTCCCATGTTCAGCGCGTTCGCCTCGCCATCGATGATTGTCATGATCTTGACGTCATGAAAGGCGCAGAGCTTCTCCAACTGGGCGCTGTGCTCCCCGTCACGGGTCAGGCGTTCAATGTTCTCGGCCACCACAACCTCAACCATGCCGCCCTCAATGCCGCGCAGCAGTTCCTGATAGCCGGGGCGGTGATCGCTGTACCCGGTGAGCTCCGCGTCGGTCAGGATGCGTTCGATGTGCCAGCCGTGCCGATCAGCGAACCGCTGACATTCTGAAATTTGGTCATCGAGGGACTTCTGGGTCTGCTTGTTGGTAGAATAGCGCGCATAGACCCATGCGCGGGGGGCGGGTGAGGCGGCTTTTGTGGGCATAGAGAGGGTCCTTGCGATGAGGAAAGGCAAACGGACAGCATGCGGCAAAATGGATGACATGCATCCCGCCGGTGCGGCAAGCTAAAGTTCTGGCTGGGTCGGGCCTAGATTTTTGGCGCCGGCTGCGTGGTAATCATTACCGGTGGATGCACTGTGCCGATGATGGAGAGACGCACGGCACCGCCTTCTTGAAGCATTGCCAGTTCCTTGGGGGTGGGTTCCCAAACGCTGGTCATATGAGGGGTGCCATCAATCACTTCATCGAGGATGGCGAGTGCATAATATTCGTCTTGTGCCTCAGCCAGTACGCGCGTGGCGTTGGTTATTCTCAAGGGCTGCATAGGGGCTCCGTGCTACTTGGTTTTGTTCAAATGAGGAGGGCGCACGTCAATAAGCGATGTCCTGATATCGAGCTTATGCAGCCCCGTGACCTCTACGACGGCCACGATCTGTTCCCTGCACATGTTCACTCTCATCATTTCGAGGGCTGCCTTCTCGGCGATGTCTCGGCTGTCATATGTTGTGTGGCCCTGAAGCTGGTTCGGCCCTTCGTCGGTGATCTGCACAAGGAAAAATTGGCCGGGTTTAAAGTCGTATGCTGCATTCGCCATATCGGCCTCCGGGGCTAATTTGATTGATAGAATTGGTCGATCTTTACGCCCTCAGGGACTTGGCCACGCCACCACCATTCTGCGTTCTCCCGATGGCGCTCTATTGGCTCAGTGACGAGGACGCGATGATCGACGCTCATTTTGTAATGAAGGGTATCGTCGATGTAAGTGTCGCCCGGCTCGGCGGGGCGCAGAGCCGCACAAAACATGCGACCATCTTTGCGAACTCGAATTGCCATACGGATATCTACTTATTGAAGATAGCTGCGATCCCGATGCCTGCTATGACCGCGGCTGGCCCGGCTGCCACCAATTCTGCAAGGGTGGCACTTTCACGGGCAAACAGAACGAACCGGCTTGTCAAATATCCGGCGGCAAACATTCCACCTAACTCCCAGTTCATATTCCGCTCCTAACTAGCTCTTACACGCCGGAGATAATCCCAGGCCTCATCAAATTGATCATCATCGAGGTCTAGCGCCGCTAATGCCTCGACCAAAGCCCGCGTCTCTTTTGACATTCGTTTCGGGGGCTTTGGGCAATGGCAGTCTGCATGGTCACCGTGGATAGCGCGGTTCCAGCAGCCCGGCACAAGAAACCGCTTGGCCGGAACGTCATCAGACTTATGCCATCGACATATCTGCACTGCGCACTCCTATACAGCCTCACGGCGTGCTCGGGTAATGCGCGCCAATTCCTTCATTGTGACCTCGACCGCGCCAGCCTCAACGGCAAGCGCCCGCTTTGACATGGCTATGTCGAAATGCTCCCGCGCTGTTCCGGCGCTCTGTATCCACTTGCGCGCGACACCGATCCGGTCGGCCATTGCCAGCAATTCCTCGGTGCTATCCGCTATCATGTGGCACATTTTCATCCGTCCGAACTGCGCCTGCATGTTGTCGACATAAACCGTCATTGCCTCGCTCCTATTCAACCTTGCGGATCACATCGACGGCGCGCATGGCGCCCTCAATAAAAGCCTGACGCATCAGTGCGTCGAGCAAAGCTTCTTGGCGTGCGATCATTTTCTCCCGCGCGGCAACTGGAACGGTCGGCGCGAGTCGGGAAATGTGCGCGATGTGCTTGATGCTGGCCAGAAGATTGACCTGCTCTGCCCATCGATCCGATTCCGCTTCCAAGGCGTCGACGGCTTCACTGGCCTTGCGTTCATCGTCTGTCATTGTCTCGTTCCCAACTGGGTTGTTCATAGAAAGTGCAAACGTGCGTGACTGCGTTGCCTTTGTTAGCCGTTCTTACTGATCCGCTGACGCTCTGCGTTGTTCAGCTTTTCTTGAGGTTCGTCGACAGACGTCATCTCGCGAGAGATGTGCCGCGCGAGTAGAACAATCATGCCCTCCAGCGCGATGTCACAGGCCGATGGGGCGGGGGTGGTAGCGGACGTTTCGCTGGCCTCTCGTGGCCGATTGGTTCTCGGCATTGGGCGGGTGGTTGTGATCTGGGTCATGCCAGCGCCCTCAAAGCCAGCGTTGTCAGAGCGATCAGCGCAAGGCTGACTGCTAGAGCCGGGGTCGCAATACAAAGCAGCCTGTCAATAAGCGGCATTACGTGTCCTCCTGTCTTTCTCTTCTGCGTTGAGCGCGCGTGGGGCGGCGGGGGAAATCGCCTCCAGCCAGCGCTCGCATTTCTCCCAAGCTTCCTCGACCGCGAAGCTGTCGTGCGCGCGGATTGCGAGCCGTAGCTGCTGGAAATCCCTTCGGATGGTCGCGTAGCGCACCTTTCCGAAGCGTTGAGATGTGGCGTGGTCCTCAGGCACCTTTGGGCCTCACCGCTGTAAAGTGCCACGGCTGGTCCTCAGACAGCGCCCGATCGCGGATCGCGCGGGCTTGGCCCCGGGTGCCGATCCATGCGTAGTCCGTTCCTTTTGTCCGCCCGGCCCCGGAAAGGTGAAGATACTCCTTCGTTTTTGGGTCGCGGAACCGAACGCGATTTTTGTTGGATGTCGGCAGCTGAGTTTTGAGTTTCGGGCTGCCTGTAACAATCTGCGTCATATCAGCGGCCTTTCAGGAATTGCGTTGCGATCAGATGGCAGGAACTTAGCGAGGGGCTCATACCGATAGCGGACATGCCGCCGCGGAGTGCTTCCAAGCGATCGGCAAGCCGATGGACCAAGGGATCATTGCAGCCGATCTCCCGGGCCGCTTTCAGCAGGGCGCGATCGTTTCCGTCTGCCACTGCGGTCACGGTCGGTGCGAGGTCGTTCATGCTGCTTCCCCCTTCATGGCTTCCGGGAGCCAGCTATCAATCGCAGCAACTTCGGCGCGGCTCAGCCCCAAGGCTTCTTGCGTGCTGGCGTCGTTGAACAGTTTTTCGAGTTCCTTGCGCTTCTCGCCGACCTTCAGCTTGGCGAAGCGCGCCATCTGATCCTCGCGCTTTTCGGTCACCACCAGCTCGCGCCAGATGCTATCGAGCACTTCTGAGCGGCAGGCGTTGAACAGGCTCTCTGCCGTGGGTGTCCAGATAGCGCGTGGGGTGACATCCAGCCGATGCAGCAGGGCGCGGTTGGCTGCGCTGGCAAAGGGCGCGTTCATGGTCCGGGCGAGCAGGGTGGTCAGCACCTGATTGCGGTGCTTCTTGCCCTTCGCGATGAACGCATCGAAGGCCGCGTCGAAGTCTTCTAGAGACGGTGTCACGGGGTCGTCGTCTTCGCCGGTGACGCGCTTGTCGACTGTGAGGCTATTGGCGACTTCGGGCAGGCTCAGCTGCTCTTCAGCGCGGATGTTGAACGGGCCGGTGAAGCTCGGCATTTCGGCCCAAAGCTGGAAAGCCAACAGATCGAGGGCCAATTCTGGCTGAGCGATCATGCGCGTCTGTAGTGCCAGCCGTTCAATGCGGCGTAGGTCCTCGATCCCGGCTTGGGTGATCGGCGCCTTCGGGGCGACCTTCTCGACCTCATCACCCCCAGTGCCGGGGTTTGTTCCGGTGCGGGATTGCGCGGGCAGGTAGGCGGAGCTGATCTCAAGCTTTCCGTCGCGGTCCACCAGTACGAAAACGGTCGCAGCCTCCCGCTCTTCGTCTTTGTAGTCGCCGAGCATTCTTTGTTCGAGCGCGTCAAACTCTGCCTTCTCGGCGTCGGTGAAGGTTTGCGTTTCGCCGAGTTCGCAAAGTTCTGCATGTCGGGTGGCGTCAGCCTCGGGCAGGTCGTTGGGCTGGCGGTAAATCCGCGTCATGCCTTCGGTGTGCTGGTAGCCGACCCACGATTCAAAGACAGGTACGGCCCGGGCAAAACCCTCGCTTGCCTGAAGATCCTCGGCAGCCTTAATCAACTTTGTCTCGAACAGCTGATGGATCAGTTCCGCGTGGTGCAGCCGGGATTGATCGCTGAACAGGTCCTCGTCGAGCGTACCCCCTTCAGCCCGGTAGAGGTCCAGACCGATAAACTGCACGCGGCGATCCGATGAGGGCACATTGCCTTCCATCAACTGATGACGCAGCCGGTCAGCGGAATAGCGATGCTCTGTCGCCAGCTTCAAAGCCTGTGCCTCACGCTCTGCGCCGCCGGTCACGGTGAGCACCTGAGCGATGTCGAGGGTGATGTTTCCGGATCGTAGGGCATCGAGCGTGGAGGCCGACAAGCCAGCCAGCTTTAGGCGGCGCTGAACGTGCGCCCGGGTTTGGCCGAAAGCGGCTGCGATCTGATCGGCATTGCTGCCATGGTCAGCCATGGCAGCATAGGCGCGGATTTCGTCTGCCGGATGCAGCGGGCGCTGCGTGGCACCCTCTGACCCTGCCCAACTGCGTGCCAGTGCGGGGTCGGTGGTCGCGTTCACCGGGATTGCGTCGAAGTCGATGTCTGCGCTGTCGGCAAAATCGCTGCCCTGAGCCCGCAGGTGTTCCAGTGCGCGCAGCCGCCGGCCGCCAGCGACAATACCCAGCTTCCCGTCTTCGTCCAGCGCGTTGAGGTTCTGCATCAGGCCGTTGATGGACAGCGATTTCGCGAGCGCGGCGATGTCTTCGGGATCGTGAACTTGACGCGGATTGAAGGCGTGCAGCGAGAGGTCATCAAGCGGCACGGTGCGGGTGGTCGACATGGGGGATTGGTCGGTCATAGAGGCTCCGATTATTGTGGGGATTTGGTCCAGCGCACATACAGAGTGAGCCCGAATAGGGTCAGTCGCCCTACGCGGTAGGTGCAGCCAAAGCCCGGCACGGTTTCAGTTGTCCATTTCATGCTCTCGCCCTCAGCAAGCGCCGCAGTAGAGCGCGAGGTTCGGCGTGATTTGGATTTGCGCGATTGCGGTGCTCGCGGCGGTCGCAATGCTGGCGACCAGCAAAGCGAGCAGCAGGGCAAACAGAATGACGCCGAGATAGGCAGGCCAGCGGCGGGACTGAACGCAGCGCGAGGGTTCATGCAGCCACGGTCCACTGCCTTCCATCGCTCGGAGCCTCGCAAGGGTGTCGGTGTGCTGATCTTGCTGCCGCTGTTCATCGCGCTGGACTGCCATCATTTCCTCCAATGCTTTGGTGAGGTCGGGGCGACTACGGCTGAGCGGGGCGCTCATGCCGCTGTTTTCTCGAGGGTGTCGCGCAGTGTCCGCGCGCGGTGGGCATCCTCGCCGTTCCGATCTAGCAATAGGATCGTGTCGCAGGCGGCGATCACCGCGGCATCGGAATAGTGACAGCAATCTGCGATTATGCCGCGGGCATGGGCGAGGTCGGCTTCATCCTTGGTCATCATGGGAACAATCCCTTCTGCGTGTTGTCGTCGGGGCGGATGATCGCGACGCTCTCGAGCACGAGGTGCGGCGCGCCGGTGCTTTCGGCCAACTGGCTGGCGGCATGTTCGGCATCGTCGAAAGTGCTGTAGCGCTGGCGGGGCTCGGTGCGAGCGCCGGGGCCGGCAGGTTTCCGGCAGATCATCCAAAAGCGCGCGAACTGTGGAAGCTCGGACATCACGCCACCTCTTTCGGCGACGCGGCAACAGCAGCCGCACAGATCGCGGCAGCTGGCGCTTTAGGGCAGGTGGCCTGCAAAACCACGGTGACTTCACCGGGATAGCTTTGGTGGATCACGGCATGACAGAGCTTACGGTCGCAGCGGTGCAGGCTGCGCCACTTCGCAATGTGGAAGCTGCCGTGCATTAGGCCGATCGGTTCATTTCGGTGGGGTGTGCCGATGCTGAAGCCAGCATCCTTCGCTGCGGTGATCGCGCTGTCGAGGTCAGGAAATGTGAGCTTCATGCCGCATTCCCGCTGGTGCTCTGCGCCACGTGGTGGCGAATGCGGGCGAGGATGCGCGGGCTGCGACTTTCGAAGTCTACCAGTACCGGATTGGACGGTTTGGCTTCGACAATATGCGCAGGCGGGCCGAGGCGATCGAGGTCTACGCGCTTACCGCGCTCGGCCATGAGGATGTCCCATGCGCAGGCGAGGATGGCGGGTTGCGTATGGAAGTGTTCAGGGTTCGTGACGACCGCGTGGGCGGTTTCGGTGCTGCGGTTTTTCATAGTCCATCTCCATTACCGGGGTGGTAAGGAATGAGGGTATGCGGTAATATTACCGCAGTCAACACTTATGCGGTTATATTACCGTTATTGGATAGTGCGCAGATCGTCGCCCCGTGCTATGAAAGTCGCAGCAGCCCGGAAATGGGTGAAGAAAAAGCCCGCCTCTAGGGCGGGGATGACCGGAGCAAAAATGACCAAAAGTCGTTGCAAGCAGTCGAAACGCCGTCCTAACCTTATCGAGATACATGCGATGGGGGGAAATATGCGGCGCGATGAAGAACTCCTGCGAAAGCTGATGCTTGAGATTGAAGAAGACCCTGATCCAGTGGTTCTGTACGATAATTCGTTGGATATGGATGATGAAGGCCGCAGGATTTATTACCATCTCCGCCTCCTAGCCGACGCTAAGTTCCTTGAGGAAGCCGGCAAGTTCGGCGGAGCCTTCCGGATCACGAATGACGGGCATGATTTCATCGGTCTGATGAAGGATGAGGGTGTGTGGGCGAGTATGAAAAACAAGGCCGGAGCTGCTGTCCCCCACTACGGCCTGCGACTTCTATTCGAGGTCGGCAATGGGCTGGTCCGGCAGAAGCTACGGGATATGGGAATTCCGATAGAGTGAAAATCAAAAAAGAAAGACCCCACTGCGGCAGGGTAACTGATTGATGAAGATTCGGTCGGTTATGGAGTTCCGGCCGGAAACAGGCGAGAGACTATCAATAGCGCTCCGCCTACCAGGGCCATAATGGACGCAATCCCCGGGTATCCAGGAAGGAGAGAAACCTTACCTTTGAGTTCGGCCAAGTCGCTTCTGACAATTTTCATGTCAGACTTAAGTTCTGACATATCCTCCTCAAGGCGCCGAATTCGATATTCCATCCCGCTACCACCTCCTCCACCACTATGTGATGCTCTGTCGGGGTTTTGCAAGCTTTCAACTTGGGCCATGATATCGTCGATTGACCGACCGGCTCCGGTCATGTCTTTTACGTTATTCGCCATCGTCAGATTCCCAATGGCTAGGAAGTTGACCGATCTTACGATCATTATTCGCAAGCCTCTGAACTTCATTGATCGTGTGTTTGATAGAGTTGAAGGACCGCGATCGTTCCTCAGGGTCACCGTTCGATGCAACGGATAGTACTTCGACGTCTTGAACGGATAGATGCGAGAGTGCTAGCTTCAATAGCCGCACCTCGGTCTCAAGATCGCCAATGCGCACCTCTTGCTTCGCAATCAAAGCCCGCAGTTCCGCAACCTCTTGATCAGTCATACTCGTCTCGCCATATCGGCAGGCAGATGCATACGCACCCGCGCGGCCCATTTCAAACTTACATCATGCTGGTTATCGGCGCCTGGGTTCAGTGAGATGAGGTTAAACAACCCCGGCTCTGACCCCGCGCGCACTTGCTTGACCCAACCCATGCCGTCCACATCCTCACAGACACACCGGTACCCGACGGCTTCTATCGGCACGCCGTCAGGTGTTTCGCGCGTGTAGAACAAAAGGTCTCCTGCGGAATAGATCGGTTCCATGCTGTCGCCCTGGACTTCAACCGCGACTACGCCATGTGGAGACAACTGAGGTGGGCACTCAACTTGGGGCCCGTCGCCTTTTTCGTAGGCGTCAAAAACTGGAACCATCGCGCCTGCACCGACTGCACCTGCGATCGCGACGGTGGGCCGTGGTTGATCCTCAGACACTCCGTAAAGTAGCCATAGCTCTGAAACGCCCAGTGCCGACGCGACCTTGCTGATAGATGTGACGTTTGCCCCGGCGCTTTCATCGCCAGCCTGAAATCTGCGCCGCCAATTTCGGATTCCGTCTTTCGACAGTCCGGCCTCTTTGGATAAGGCTTGCTCTGAAAGCCCTATCTCTTTCCCGCGCTGCTGAATTCGCTGGAGAATTTCACCCATATCCATGCGGTCATAATTACCGCACGTAGTAAGATGGCGGGAGCGGTAACATGACCGTTGACGAGGCGGTAAAATAACCGCATATTGCCGATCATGAACACTATTGAGAGCCTTTTGGCGGTTGCGGACGCCTACAAGCGAGTTTCGGGAGTTGAATTCGACCGAACCGTTTCTCATCGCGTATTCGGCGATAGCAAGAAGCTATCTGCTCTTCGGGCGGGATCAGACATAACCATCAAACGATACAATGCCGCTTTGGCTTGGTTTGCCGAAAACTGGCCAGAAGGCAGCGAGAAGCCTCCAGCTTTGGCCGGTCTGCCAGAGTTCTCTAAGAACGTCGCCTGATGCCGCGCCCCTGTCACCCCTTTTTTCAAAACATCCTGTCATGCGCCGAGCCTGCAACGGTCTCCCCGCCAAAACCATGGAAACAAACATGAAGATTTCCAGCGAAGCCCTTTCAGACAAGATCGACGCCGCGCTTCGTCTGCGGGTGGGCCACGGCAAGACGTACTCGTTTGAGGCCTTGGAAGAGGTCACAGGCATCAAGGCCCGCACCCTTCGCAGCTATGAAGAGGGGGTGACGCCGGCCGCTGCTGGCCTGATGTCGCTCTTCGCCGCGCTGGGCCCGGGCTTCACTTCCGACATTCTAGGCATGATTGGTCAATCAGCGCGCAAGAGTGAGGGCTGTCAGCCCGAACACATGCCAACGCTCTGCGCCGCGACTGCGTTCTCATCGCTACTGGCGGAAGCGCTGACTGATGGTCACGTCGATCACCGCGAAGCCGCTGTCCTGCGTCCGATTGCCGTGGAACTGATGGAGTTGCTGGCGCCGATTGCTGGCGGAAAGCCGGCTGCTGTGCGGACTGGCGGTGCGGCGTGAATAGCTCAGCAGTTTCGACTTTTCCCTCTCGTCATCCGCAGGCTCCGGAGCGACATCGTTGCGATCCCCCCTCTGTCGAGCCGCGGTTCCGGGGTGGTGCGCAGCGTCTGGGGATGCGCGCCGCCCCGTCCAGTTTGCGTGGCAGGGCGTTTCATGCGCCCTTCCTCACCGATGGGGCGCGGTGCCGCGTAAAGCCCCGCCCGGCGACTCCGGTGTGGTGTCTACTCCCTGTTGAACTAAGGCGCGTGGCCGGCAACGGCTGCGCGTCTCTTTTCAGTGAGTGCCGAGATTGAGCATCGTGCGTCATATCGGGCCGTGCACGCTCTACCTCGGTGATGCGCTGGATATTCTGAGAAACCTCGAGGGGCAGGCAGACCTGCTGGTCACTGATCCGCCTTACCGGCTGACCTCTGGCGGCAATCGCGTCGGTGCGATGGGCGGCAAACTGTTGATTGTCACTGAGAACTGACCCGGTAGCCCCATAAATTGTCACTGAGAATTGACCCATGTGAACACACTTCCCCGACGGTTTTGGTTGGGGGGATTTGGAGTGATCGACATGGGATTTTTGAG
>Ga0207906_1000616_pt1 | contig 11316 bp, 11 predicted proteins | sample LinPmetageLP37_FD_184050 | JGI IMG/M metagenome (GOLD analysis project Ga0207906, IMG submission 184050) | Marine viral communities from the Pacific Ocean - LP-37 (SPAdes) | ecosystem: Environmental > Aquatic > Marine > Oceanic | place: Pacific Ocean | collected 2010-06-16
ATGTGGTACATCCAGTGCTCAATACAGCTGATAGCAGACATGAAAAGAGAGTTAGGTGTCTGATCGTGATAGAGTTATAGGGGATCGCCATGTGATGCTCCCAAGGGCTACGTCGTATTAGCATTACAGGTGGAGGGGAGTTGTATCAGCCAACAATGGGAATTATCGCTTAGCCGTATTGTGGCTTGTTGGATTCGGCTAACCCCGGCATGTCCACGTGTAGGGGTAGGCGATGAATTGTACTAACTGATTGAGAGAGCTTGCGAAGCGTGGCCGGAAAAGTATGTCTGGCGTTGATTCATAGAAACCAATGGTCAAAGAACAGCTCTCGACCCAAAGCGGACGTTGCGTGATTAACTAACAATGAAGCTACTTACTCACACGAAACATGTGGTTGACGACTCAAACCAAGAGGGAACTAAATGATTGATAAAATTAAAAATGTTTTTGTGAGTCATCACCATAAAGACGATGCAAGCGTTGATGGTCTGACTGCCATGGTATCTGGAAAAGGTTATCAACTTAGAAACAGCTCTATCAGAGTGAAGCCAGAGAATCAGAAGCGCATCGATAACAAGCAAATTAGTGACAAGACGATAGCGCGGTTACTTCGAATTAAAATGCGTTGGGCCAGCCAAGTAGTAGTGGTTATTGGCAAAGAAACCCACCAAAGAGACTGGGTTAATTGGGAAATAAGAGCAGCCCATCAACTTGGAAAGCCAATAATCGGCGTTTATGAGAATGGCCTGAAGGATCAAGTTGAAATACCAGAAAATTTAAAAAAATATGCAACGTCTATTGTTGGATGGAGATCAGATTCAGTCGTTGATGCTTTAGAAGGTAAAATTCAGTTCCAAAATCCGGACGGTTCTCCTTCCCCTAAAATCGACGGGGGAAATGTCGCATGTTGATTGATGACAACTCGACGTTATTTGCATATGCCATTACTAGAGATTTTGGGTTTGCACCAAATCCATTCCACGGAATTTGCACATTGTCCACGTGCAAGCCAGATGTCCGAAAGTCTGCTAAAGTCGGCGATTGGGTTGTGGGCGTGGGAGGAAGTCTACTCAAACCAGTAAAAGGAAAATGTATTTTCTTGATGAAAGTATCAGAGAAATTAAGTTTCCAGGAATATTGGGAAGATGAACGTTTTTCAATAAAAAAGCCATCCAGAAATGGCAGCAGGGTACAGATGCTTGGTGATAATATTTATCATAAAGATGATGATGGTCATTGGCTACAAGAGGACTCGCATCACAGCAATCCAGATGGATCACCAAACCTAGTGAACTTAAGGCGAGACACCAAGACTAATAAAATATTAATCTCCGACTTTTTCCTCTACTTTGGAGACCAAGCGGTACCTGTTGACTTGGAGTCAATAGGTTACCGAAGAATCCGGAACTTCAAAAAAATAAAGCTTTCTGAATCGGTAGAGGCGAAAAATTTAATCGCTTCAATTGTTAATAAGAATAGATGTAATTTAAATCTCGTTATTTCAGACCCTTGTCAATTTATGGACTCTCACCAACGTGTAGATCAGGGTAGCGGAAAAATTATTTTATAGAGAATGTCCAGTGAATTCAGCGCGTCGAAAAGTATTTATTTCCCATTATAGAGCTGATCGTACTGAGGTAGATGCATTTATCCGAAATTTTTCGAATGTGTTTATTGCCAAGGTTCTCGGTGCCAACAGCAACGATGATTTTATTGATAGCTCGGATACAAACTACGTAATGCAGCGAATTCGAGAATTATACCTCCAAAATAGCACCGTAACGATTGTACTTCTCGGAGCATGTACACACAGCAGGAGATATATCGACTGGGAAATCAAAAGTTCATTGAGGCAGGGAGAGTATACACCTAGCGGTCTAATGGGAATAGTACTGCCAAGCAGGGGCAACAAAGCGATTTTACCAGAAAGGTTAAAAGCCAACTGGAATAAAAATCATGCTAACTGCTACGCGAGATATTGGTCACATCCAACCTCCTCGTTGGAACTTTCCAATTGGATAGAAGATGCCCATCAAGCGCGAACTACACGAGCGCACTTGATTAATAATTCGCGAGACATGATGAAATACAATTCCAGCTGTAAAATTTGCGGGGTAACACACTAATGAGCATAGATTACTCTCCCCCACTAGCTGTAAGCTTTGTCTGGAATTTTGCAGATGCCGCTGCCGTCACCCCTATTATTGACGTTGTGAGAAAAAGCTTTGCGCGCGACAAGGACAAGCCCTTTTCTAGGGGCCTGAATATACCGTTATTTTTCTATAGTTCTCAGAATGCCAATGAAATTCCTCATGCCAGTCCCTATGCGCTGGCAAAAAAGAATATTATTTTTGTGGTTACAAGCGTTAACACAAATGGGCGGGAAAACTGGCGGAAGTACGTGGAAGAGCTTCCCATTTCCCCCTCTACTACCATTGTGCCTATTGCCATAGACAAAGATGGGTTGGCACATAAAGGTTCTCTGGTAGGAGCGAACTGCATTCGTGTATATGATTGGCCGACTGATAATATAGAGTTTTACGCAATTGTATCGCTCGCGCACGAAATTTATCGCTATGGATGTCTCTCAATTGATCCTGACGATTTAAGTAAGAATTCCTCCATCACTATTTTCTTAAGCCATGCAAAAGCTGGAGATACGGGAAGGTTACATTCGGAGGAGATCAAAAATTTCCTAGGCAATACAAATCTCAATCGCTTTTTTGATTCTACAGAAATATCCCCGGGCTTTCAGTTTGATCAGGAAATCGAGAAAAGTGTTAAGAAGTCAACTCTTGTCGCAATTGAAAGTGATGCATATTCGTCTCGATATTGGTGCCAGCGAGAAATTTTATGCGCAAAGCAGCATAATCGTCCAATTGTCGTTGTAAACAGCCTCAATGACTACGAAGATCGTATCTTCCCTGCTGCATCAAACGTTCCGTGTGTGCATGTTTCGTCGGAAACCCCACTAAGTCAGCGTGACATATTGCGTATATTATCAGCAGCTATACTGGAAACTGTTCGTTACACCCATTCTATTCAATGCCTTGAATATTACAAAGAAATTGGACGGCTTGAACCTGATTGTGAATTATCGGCTCGACCACCAGAAATCAGACAGGCATTAAAGGTAAAAAGCACTAATCAGAAAAAGATATGTTACCCGGAGCCGCCTATATATTCAGATGAAGCTGATTGGCACATTCATCTGGGGATAGAGGCATTTACGCCTCTATGGAGCTTGGCTGAACAAGATTGCTTGCTTCATCAGCGAATTGGTATCTCCATTTCTGACGTGCAAGGAGACTGCTTTTCGAGCAATCACATTCATCCCGACCATTTAATTCGATTGACACAGGACATTGCCAGACATTTATTGGCACGATCTGCCACGCTGATTTATGGCGGCGACTTGCGTCCCGGTGGTTTCACAGAGTTTGTTCTTGATGAAGCAGAAATTTTGAAAGAGCGGATCGGAGGTGAATTGCCAAAAGTGGAAAATCATTTGGCATGGCCGCTATATGTCTCGGAGCCTGAAATTGTTGCTTGGAGAGCAAAATACAGCGAAGTAATGAAAACGGTTGAACACGAAGTGCCAAGTGACGTTGCGAGCGGACTTGCTCAGAATGTCTTTTTGCCCCCAACCACGCCGGAAAATGCATATGTTTGGTCGAGATGCTTGACCGAGATGCGAGAAAAATCCATTGCTTCCTCGACAGTCAGAGTTTGTTCAGGTGGAAAGCTATCCGGTTACAAAGGAAAAATGGCGGGGGTTTTGGAAGAAATCGTTTTGGCTTTTAACTACAAAAAACCGACGTTTTTGCTAGGGGCATTTGGCGGTGTAGTTGGAAGTGTCTGTAGTGTTTTGCTGAAGAAAGCTGTTCCAGAAGCACTGACTGAAGAATGGCAGATTTCTCACAATTCTGGATATGCTGAGTTGCAAGCCATAGCAAAAAATCATGGAAAGGAGTGTGATTACAATGGCGTCATCGAATTTCTACAGAGGCAGAATATATCAGATATGGCAATCCGCTGCGGGCTTACTGAGGACGAATATATAAGAATAATGTGCTCTCCATTTATTGATGAATGTCTTTACTTAATCCTTACAGGATTGAAACAGTTGAGTGGCAGGAAAGAGACAAACAAATAGAAAGGCTGAAAAATGGACGAAGATACCAGTACCTCTTTTCTTCGACAGTACGAACTGTCCATAGAGAAGACCGACAGATTTTCCAAGGATGAATTGACGCCAATCCTAATGGGGCTATACGGGGAAGTTGGCAGCATTATGGCCACCTCGAAAAAGTACTATCGTGAGAAAAAGGCATACGCTGGCCATAGAACCGCTGTTGAAGAGGAATTTGGAGATGCGTTCTGGTATTTGTCGGCTTTGTGCCGTCGGTTAGACATCAATATAGAGAGTATTTTCGGTGACTTAACCGATGTTATTCCTGCGGATAAAAAATATTCAATTGCTTTGGAAAATAAAGCATCTGTTTCAAAAGAGCTGGATGTAGCCTTAATCAATCTTGGCTGTGCCGTTTCCGAGTTGCTTAAGGTGAAAGAGAATATCGGTCTTTTAAGGGCCGAAGTAAAAAAAGTTGCCTTTTTATATGGATCTGCTCTTCAGTTGACTGGCCTGGAATTTCACAAAGTAGTTTATGATAATTCAATCAAAACACTGGGTAGATTTTCTGATCCAGACCCAAGTAAGCTTGAGGATTTTGACGCAGTATTTCCTAAATATGAGCAATTACCAAGACATTTTGAAATTCACATTACCCAGATGAAAAGTGGGCTGAGCTATCTTAAGTGGAATGGTGTTTTTATCGGCGATCCTTTAACTGACAATATAAGTAAGCCGGATGGTTATCGTTTTCATGATGTCTTTCATATGGCTTATGCCGCAGTTCTTCACTGGTCACCGACCTTCAGATCGATAATTAAGCAAAAAAGAAGGAGTGATCCTGTTGCAGATAGAGATCAAGATGGTGGGCGCGCCATAGTTGTTGAAGAGGGATTGACCGCATGGCTTTTTTCCTATGCGCAAGGGTTGGATAATTTTGAGGGGCATGATGGCGTATCTTTTGATGTTCTAAAGACCATTCAAAAATTTGTACAAGGTTATGAGGTTGAAAGGTGTCCCCTAAAACTATGGGAAGATGCCATCCTTCAGGGTTATGAAGTATTTAGAAAATTGAAAGAGAATAATGGTGGTATTGTTGTAGGTAATAGAGATAAACGAATTCTCTCATATCGATCATTTGGAGATAGAGATGAGCGCTGATAGAATTATAAAAGAATTGTCCAGTTTGTCATTTTATAATGCCTTCAACCCCTACCGTGATAGGTGCGAGGTCTATGACTATTTTGATGCACCACAAAAGCGTCGGCAGGTATTAAAAAAAATTCTACTCGCGGCTAGTCTGGTCGACATTGATGCAATTTGGATTGGAAGAGATTTAGGGTATAGAGGAGGTCGCCGAACTGGTTTAGCACTTACAGATGACGTGCATTTAACTCACCACGCTAGGAGATGGTCGGTTGAATGTGGCCGCCCTACTAAAGGAAATGTTGTTCCTGAAAGAACTGCTGCCGTCATTTGGGAAGTTTTAGCACGAATATCATCACCTGTCTTCTTATGGAATGTGTTTCCACTCCATCCATATGAATCTGGTGATCCCTTCAGTAACCGGACTCATAACGCTAAAGAGAGAATGGCAGGAGAAGAGCTGTTAGCAATGCTTATTGAATACTTACAGCCAAAGAGACTAATTGCCATTGGAAGCGATGCTGAGAAAGCTGCTAGTAAATATAACGATCGTTATAACGTCTTTAAGGTTAGGCATCCTAGTTATGGCGGGCAGAACATATTTCTAGATCAGATTCATTCGCTTTACAACATTGATACAACTCTTCCGCGTAACATGACATTATTTGAATAGAGCCAAACCTAGTTAACGTCCGCTGATGGCCGTAAGCTGCCATCCAAGCTTTATCGAAAAGAAGGCCCCCGAAGGGGCCGCTAAAGATCAACCATTACTCAATTCACCAACTGCCGTGCCAACGCCACTTCCACCGAGTCGCCGTCCTGATTCAGGACATCCAACCCGGATTCCGGTACGTCTCCCGACGTACTCTGTGACACGGTGATCTTCTTGGCCATCAGCCCTAGGCAGGTCATCTGCGAGGTAGCTGCGTAGCCCAGGTAGATCACCTTCACCGGCTGCTTCTGGCCTATCCGCCAGGAACGGCGGGCAGCCTGTTGCAGCGAGTAGACGTTGTAACCCGACTGCATGAACACGATAGTCGGGAACTCCAGCAGGTCCAGGCCGGTTTTTACCAGTTCTGGATTTGTGATAAGCACGTCTATGCCGCGATCCAGCTGCTCGGCAATCCAGTCTTCCCGACGGGAGGCATCCACGCTGGCGCGCAGTACCGCCACCTTGAAGCCTTCCTGCTCCAGCAGTACTTTCAGTCGTGACGTGGTATCCCGTGTTCCGGTGTACACGCTGTAGACGAGAGTCCTGCGACCGGCTGCCTTCTCTTCACGACAGATGTTGATCAACTCCTGCTCCTTCGGCATGATCTCCAGATCGGAGAACAAGGAAGGAGTGAAGGCCAGCAGATTGCGGCTTCTCGGATGTTTGACCGTCTCTGCACGAAAGCAGGTATCCGGCCAGGCCAGGAGCACGTTGAGCACCACACCCAAGAGGGTGGTATCTCGCCGCGCAAGAGCTTGCTTCAGCTCGGCGGTCAACTGCCCCGCCAGGCGTGAGTAGGCCTGGGATTGATCATCAGCCATTGCAACCTCCCGGAATTCCTCGTCGTAGGGTGGCAGCACATTGCCGCCGATATCCTTCAGTTTGAGGAACACCGTAAACGGCAACACGCAGTGCAGCACGCCCTTGGGGCCAAAACCGGGGGCCTTCACGGTTCGCACCGTGATCTTGCTGCCCTTGGCGGTCTTGTGGGCTGAGCCGTTGCTCTCGGAGTAGATGTCCTTGAGCACGCCGTGATCACGCATGAACGCCATTGCGGCCGGCGTCAAACTGCCCTGCTTGCTGGGACGATAGCCATCTTCGATCATTCTCGATGGCAGTGCTCTGAACAACAGGTAGAACAGATCATCACCATAGCCACCCATCAATGTACCGGTGAGCAATAAGGTTTTGCGCACCTTGGATGCCAAAACACCCATGGCTTGCCCCTGGGCAGAGCCCGCGTTCTTGTACTCGTGCGCCTCGTCGGCGATGAGCAGGTCGAACGTGCCCTGCGGCAGGTAGCGCTTGACGAATTCGGATGGCTGATAACCGCCCTCGCCAAAACCAAACTCCATCGAGGCCATGGCGCGCTCCATGCGCTGGGCCTGGCGGTCCGAGAACATCAGCTCGCCGTTATCGTCCATCAGATTGATGAATTCATACAGGTTGTCACCCAGCATGGAGGCCAGGAACGACTCGCCGAACTTCTTCATCAGCTTCTGGGCGGTGACCTCACCGATGGTGGGAATACGCTTAAGGGCCCTGAGTACAGCCTGGGACTGATCGTTGGCTGACAGCCGACGGGGACGAACCAGCGTCCACAGCGCCGTGGCGCAGCGGTTGCATTTGCGACGTGATTCCGCCGCTTCCAGTTCGATCGGATTGACTGGCTCACCGTCGAGATTGACGATAACCTGCCCACAGTGGGGACAGCTGCCGATCTCACCGTACTGAGTCCGACGGCGTACGAATGCCGGCTTCCAGTGGAAACCCATGCGCATACGAACACGACCGAGGACAAAGAACTCCGGACCCTGAGAGGGTATCCCCAACTGCTCCCGCAGCTTGATGAGTTTGACCAGGGTATCCGGGCCGTTCAGCACCCACACCTTGGCATGGGCGATGGTCTCCTGGATCTCGCGCCGCCACTTGTAGACCAGGTGGGGTGGTGAGAGTACCAGTGTACGCCGGTAGCCTTCAGCTTCCAGCACCGCAGCGGTGGCAATACCCACTGTGGTCTTGCCGCAGCCCATCTCGCCGTTGACGATGGCGGCGCGTTCGCCGCGATCGACCAACAGCTCGGTGACGGCGTGGACCACATCGGCCTGGGCGGGGAACAGCTGCCGCTTCAGGCCGGCGAGTATGTGCTGGCGATGACTGCGCGCCTGTCCGCCATAGACCGGTGGGTTGGCACGGTTGAGAGATTCAAGAAGCACGTCGCCGAATTCGGACACAAAGTCCTGCAGGCTGATGTTGAGCGGGGATGAGAGATTGCCGTCCAGTAGCTCGCCTTGCAGCGCAACTTCGGGAGTAGAGGTATCAGAAAAGGTATCGAGGGACATGGTGATGCTCCAGATTGAATGGGGGCATGCACCGTCCCGGCTGGGGCGATGTCATGCCCCAAGGTTGGGAAAAGGCGGATCAGTACTCGTCGGGCAAGAGCAGTGTCGTGACACTGCGATCCCACTCAGTGATGATCCATAGCTTGATCGTCGCTGTGACCTGATAGGACGACAGCAGTCGATCGCCGTGTTTCACCGCGGCTTCGTTGGTGGCGCGATCCTCTTCGCAGAGGTCTCCCCAGTCGCCGTGCAGGTGGCGCAGCAAGTACCACCTGGGGTTGATGACACCTCGCTGAACGAGGTCGTTGACGCCCTGGGTCATGACTACCTGACCCGGGTTGAAGCGTGTGGAAGAGCGTGTTGCCAGTGCCATGGTAATTACCTCCTGAAGGTAATGGAGGGGCCACGACACCCCTCGGGGCGGCTGGACCCCTGCGGGTGAATGAACGGCTTGGATCAATGGGCGGCGAGCCGCCTGTGAGTGTCGATCAGCAGATGGTCAGGACCTGGCCCAGTGTTGGGGAACCGGGGGTCATGTCCCACGCGCGGATCACGGGTACGAAGCGATCAGTGAGGATGCGGGTCTCGGCGACCGAGCCGTCATCCCGTTCCTGGTACTCCGTGGTCAAGGATTTCTCCTTGTGAGTATCGCCCTTGACCACCAACACCTTGCCGGTTTTGGAGGTCACCACACCGGACACTGCACCGGCTGCGAGCGCCAGGGCGAGATGCCAGTGGGACAGGGCGCGCGCCGGAGGCCGGGTGACCTGGTTAATGGCACCCAGGTGCGTTTCGAACGACGGCCACAGCCCTTGCAGGCGCTGCACTTCGTCGGCGAATTGCTCCGATTCGAGCGTGACACGATAAAAGTGCTCCGGCTCGGTGGGCGACGCTGGAACACCGTAGGGTTGGAACGGCCATACTTCGGGTAGCTCCTCGGCTTCGATGTCACCAAGACCGACTTGCAGCATGAACTCGCGTGCAACTTTGGCATCGCCGGGGTTCTGCTCGCGTTGCCGAATACGGCGACCGAAGATCACCACCTGCTTGAACTGAGTATCTACCGCACGGTAGAGCCGCAGGTCCGCAAAGTGACGGGTCAGCCAGCCGATCAGTTCGGCATCCAGGACATAGGAGGGGATGATGAACACCAACACGCCGTCGTACTGCAGCAGCGGCAAGGTGCGCTGATAGAACAGCTTTTCCAGTCTGGCGCGTCCTTGACCCTGGTAGCCGATATTCCCATCGACGCCACGCTCAAGATCCCCATAGGGTGGATTGAGCCACAACAGCCCGAAGGACTGTCGTGAGATCAGGGAGTCCATCAGATCTCCGTGCAGGCACCGGTCGACCAGTTGACGGGCATGGGTAGCGCGCTCGCTGTCGTACTCAACGGCAAACGCCTTCACCTGTTCACGCCCAAGGGCATGAGCGGCTTCAGCGATGGCCACGCCTTCGCCGGCGCAGGGATCGAGGATGGAGATTGGCCCGTTGGCTGGAGCCAGTGCAGATAGTGCTCGTTCGAGTGTGGGCTCGTCCGTTGGAAAGTAGCCGTTCTTGATAAAGTTGCGGGCAAGCCGCGGAAACATGAGAGCCATGTGTATCTCCTATGGATAGCGGGAAAGGCATAGTGGGAAAAGGCTCGGGTATGCATGCGCATACCCAGCATGGAAGCGGTTCAGGCCACCCGCCGTAGAGGTTTGCCAGATTCCGACTCGTCCTGTGCAACACCCAGGGTGCCGCAACGGATCAGGTCGCCCAGTGCCGTGGTCAGCGCCGGTACATCCAGGTTCAGCCGATGGCCTTCCAGTCGCCCGAGAGCGAATGGCAGGCGGGTGAGCATCTCCTGGGATTGCAGCAGTGCCAGCACGGCATCGCGCCAGTGATCAAGCAGCGGCAAGGGACAGGTCTCCCGCACCAGCGCCCACAGGCGCTCGGTATGGTCGAGCCCATCGCTTGGCAGCAATGCCAGCGCGCTGGCGGTGGCTTTGTCAGGCTTGACGCAGCGGGTATCGAACAGCCACAGATGCACCATGGAACCGAACAGGGTTCGTCGGAACGCACGTGTGGATCGCTTTTCCAGATGATCCACATTGCCAGTGCAGATGGGCACCGAAGCACCCTGATCGGTTATCAGATGAAATCGATCAAGTCCCTGGTCTGTTCGACCGAGTGTCAGACGGGCCAGAAACTCCTGAACGGCGGTGTCGCGCGCCCAGAGGGAGAGAAAGATCAACGTACCGTTCTCGTCAGCGACACAGCCATCGGCCATCAGGTCGGGGCATTCGTCGATGTGGTAGAGCGGTTGTGAGGATGATGAAGATGTAGGCATTGGGATGTCCTCGAGATTAAAGGAGGCACCCGTGCCCGTAGGGGCGAGCGAGTGCCCCTTGGGGGTTGATGATCCGTGAATGACGGTCAGCCAGTCATTGCCACTGACTTTCGGGTGTTGCGCCGTGCGTGATGAGCACGTACGCCATCGCGCCACTCGCGGCATTGCTCAGGAGCCATGTCGAGATAGCGCAAAGGACACGAGTAGTAGTACGGGTGCATGGCTTCTTCCAGAGGCTTGTGGCCCCAGTCGTTGCCCGAGCCCTGCAGCAAATCGCAGCGGATGAAGGCTGTCGATTCGCCGGCATTGAGACCGAAGGTATCGGCGACTTTGGCGGTGATGCGCACCACCGACCAGAGCACGTTGCCACGCAGAGCGTGGGCAATGACTTGGTAGTGGGCACGTTCACCCTCTTGCGGTTGGATCAGTTCGTGGATCAGTTGAGCGCGGGTTTGCCGCGAGTAGTACCAGCCCATGGCAGGTCTCCTGTGAAAAATGCCGGAGTCCTGTCCATCGGGGCAGTACCCCGGCGGGTGGTGGTAAGTCGCTTAAGAGACGGTGGATCAGGCGGTGACGCGGTGCCAGTCCTGGGACAGGGGAGCGAACTCGTATCCTATAGTGCCGAGACGATCCCGTTGCTGGCGCAGCAGTC
>Ga0207906_1000617_pt1 | contig 11312 bp, 19 predicted proteins | sample LinPmetageLP37_FD_184050 | JGI IMG/M metagenome (GOLD analysis project Ga0207906, IMG submission 184050) | Marine viral communities from the Pacific Ocean - LP-37 (SPAdes) | ecosystem: Environmental > Aquatic > Marine > Oceanic | place: Pacific Ocean | collected 2010-06-16
CGGATGGGGTCGAGATCAGGTTTGATGGCCTTGGAGACCTTGTGGACGTAATAGCTGAATTCCGGCCCAAGTTGCGCGACGATGCGGGCAAAAAGCGCCGTCACCTTGTCGAGATAGGCATCGTCCGTCGTGTAGCTGTTGATCCCCTCGAGCCGGATGCAGCAGAAGAGCTCGTTGATCCGGGTGCGCACGGTCTGGTCATCGACGAGGCTCACATAGGGCAGCATATGCGCAAGGCGGGTCTCGCGCGCATACCAGTCTGGCGTCATTGTGCGGGGATCGATCGCTGGATCATGGGCGTCATCACGGGGCATAGCTGTCCCCGCCATGGATGCTGCGGTTGCGCGTGGGTGGCGTCTCCTGCAGCGCCGTCATCATTACGTCGATGAAACGCGGGTCCCAATCCGCGGCCTGCCAAAGCACCGGATAGAGCAGGGCGGCGAAACCCAGCACCGCGATGTGCTGGACCCAGACGAACAAGAGCACCGAACCGAAGAGCCAGACCATCGCATACATGATGGGCAGGCCCAGAAGCTTGGGCGGGCGCACGAGGCCTAGGAAGAGAGGCGCGCGCTCAGCCACCGGCGAAGACCGCGGCAACGATGGTGGGGGCAGCCGCAACACCGGCGATCCCGACGAGGACCCAGAGCGCCTGGCGCAGATCGATGATGTTGAAGAACCAGCTCAAGAAAACGCCAAGGACCGCGAGTGTGGCGATCACGACGCCGAGCGGGCCGGTCAGCGCATCGACAATGCCCTGCAACAAGCTTTGGATTGGGGAGAGATCGATGCTTTGGGCAAGGGCGGGCTCGGCAATGAGCAGGAATAGCGCCAGGGAGGCGACAAAGAGGTTTGAAATCCAACTTGTTTGGAAAAAGCGGTATCGCCAATGCACTGCCGCGCTGCGCGCTCTCGTGACATTGCCGATAAGTGTTTTGAGGAATGATTTCCAAAAAGGTTGGGACATCATGAATTTGATCCTTCCAATCGGGCGGCCACCGCCATCACGCAGGCCACATGGTTCTGGGTTTCTCGGTAGGGGGGAATGCCGCCATATTGGCGCACGGCGTCGGGTCCGGCGTTGTAAGCGGCCAGCGCCAGGCGTGGATCGCCGAACGTCTCGAGCATCATCGCGAGGTAGCGGGCGGAACCGTCGAGGTTCTGCATCGGGTCCTCCGGATTGACGTCGAGATCACGCGCGGTTGCTGGCATCAGTTGACCCAGACCAATGGCGCCCGCGGTTGAGATCGCATCCTGCCGGTAGGCGCTCTCAACCTCGATGTTGGCCCGGTAGAGAGCCAGCCAATCCCTCACGGAGAGCTCTGCGCGGCGCAAACCAGGATGATTGGCATAGCGCAGGGCCGTTGCCTCGATGCCTAAGAGAACGTCTGCGCGGGGCAGGGGTGCTGGCTGGGCGAGTGCCGCAAGCCTCAGCGCGTCAGGTTCGGAAGCTGCTTCAGTCTCACCAAGAATGGCCAAACTATCGGACGCCGATCCCTGACCAACGCCGTCATTGTAGTTCCGGGCAAAACCGCTCTGAGACCGCGACGGGGTCAGAGAGCCGTCGCTCTCCATGATCAGGACCATTTGCGCTGAGGCAGGTGCTGCGACCAGCCAGAGACAGACGAGGTTAGTTGCCAGTGCCCAAGTCTGATGGGGCTTTGTCTGGCGGGGCGAGTTTATGCGTGCGGCTTGTACCCGCCTCAAGCGGCAGGTCGACATGCGCAAAGCCAAGGCCAATGAAGAAGGACACCACGCCGGAGATCGTCTTGAACTCGCGGATCTTGATATCGTTGTAGCTCGTTCGCGTGCGGGCGGTGACGAGGAGCTTTTCCACCCCGTCATCAGAGACAACGCGCATGATCCAGACCCCGTAATAGCTGGGGCCTTTCTTATGTGCCGACTCCTGGCACAGGATTTCTGCGCTATAGCCGCTTTCCACGAGTTCGCGGAACCTGGCTTCCGTAACCACATTTGGTGCTTCGATGTCCCAGTTCATGGCCCGGCTCACGCTTTCTCCAATGGCGCGACCCCAGGCATTCCTACTTGAAGCCTAGAGTTACGATAGTATACTGATGACCGCAATAGTATATTATAATTTTTGCGGTATACGTTGATCACGATACCTTTAGGCACGTAACATGCGCTCGTTCAAGGATTTAAGCGGCTTTTGCTACCTTCGGTTGCGCATCCTACCTTTGATGCGCACATTCGTTCTGCTGTCGCTCGTCGGTTGTCCGGCGCTCGCCGGTCCATGCATCCCCCCGCCTCGGCCATTTGTTCCAAGAGATCCGAAGGTTGCCACGGAATTTATGGACATCCTCCGTCATGACTTCGAACTCTACTTCCGTGACGTACAGGTTTATTTTCGCTGCCTCGACGAGGAGCGTGCTCGCGCCTTCGAGGAAGCGCGCGAAGTCAGTGAGGAATATGGGCGCTTCTTGGGCTCGCTTCACCGATAACTTCGGGGCGAAGCTTTTGGTCCGAGTTGCGCGGGTTCCGAATTTGATAACTGGACTACGAGCGAAATTCAGCCGAGACCCGTTCGAGCCCCGTCGTCAGCGGCTTAGGGGTCGGGTTTCAATAAGCGAGCCACGCTTCGGCCGGCCGACACAATGTAGGGCGGCATGGACAGCGAATAGTGGCCGCAATTTAGTTCCAATATGCTGGGCTCGGCCCCGGCGTCCTTCAGCCCTTGTATCAGCCGTTCAGAAAGCTCCGGCAGCACCACCTTGTCTCGTTTGGCCAATACCACATTTAGTTCGAGATTGTCCCGCGCAAGATGATGCGCATGGTTCACCAAGTTTAGTGGTCCCCATGCCCTTCTGAGATCGTCCAGTTCGATCGCGGGCTTGATGCTTTCGCAAATCGTTCGAGTTGCGCGCCCGGTCCACACCATGTCAGCAAGACTTCCAGCGGTCAGGAATAGCGCAGCTTTTGAAACAGTTTTGTCGTTGGCGGCAATCAATCCGGCAACCCAAGAGCCCAGACTCATTCCGAGTACAGAAATCTCTTTAAAACCTTGCTCCCTTAGCCAACGAATAAGCTTTCGACCGTCCCATACTGCCTGCCTCATGGATTGCATCGTCCGTCCGAGATTCGGGCTTAGCATGTAGTCGGCATAATCGGCGCCGGGACGGCTACGTTCGAAGTGATACGGCAGTGCCATCTCGACTACCGTGATCCCACGCCGGGAGAAAAAGTTCGCCAACTGTTGATACCGCGCGCTTGCATTCCAATGGTGAAACACAACCAAAGCTTTATCGAATGATCTGCTTTCTGTTACTTTCGCCCAGACGAGATTGTTCTCTGCGACGTCAGTATAAATTCCTGAAGGAAATTTGGCCCAATCTCCTTTGCGTTCGACGACCAAGTCGTTGTTACCCGGTTCATCGAAATAGGTTGGGTCCTCGACAGCCTGGTCTGCAAGATTACAGAAGGCCTCGATACCTGCCGGATGTCCGGAGCTAGGGAAGGCAAGTTCAGTGTCCAGAGCGAAGTCTGTCCGCCTCTTTACTTCGTCCCCCCGCTCTGCGCGTCGCTCATCCCAACGATCGAGCCAGCTATGATACACTTTCTTCTTCTCCTTGGTCAGTCACCCGCCATGTATCGATGCTTGGATAAATCAGGCCGTAGATTGCAGACAGCAGCCCGGTGCACAGCAAGATCGAGAAGCCGGCGACCGCGCCGATCAGCACGTAGACGATGACCAGAAGGGCGATGAGCGCCAACATCATTCCCAATTCTCTCCAATTTCGGCCACGTCCAATGTCTCCTTGCTGACGCAACACGGCCTGGACTCGCATAAGCCCATAGAGAAACACAGTGCAGGTCGCCAATACGATCAGCAGGCTGCTATAGTTCGTCGGCATGCTGTATTCGAGCCAGTCGCTTGCCTTCTCATGATTTCCCAAAACTGACAGGAAATCGTTAGCCAACCAAGCCGTTATGGTCGATTCACTTGATAGCATAAAAGTGCTTTGGAGCTTCATGCATATGGCAATCAAGAGTCCCAAAATACAGCACCGAAAAATCCCACGCATGATTTTGAGACCGACTTGATTAGGCTGACATTGATATTCTCCATCTACCCACGATTCAGACTTTCGTCCAAGTTCCCAAGAATCGTGCGCTATTGTGAAGAGCAAAATGAGTCCTGCAAAGAAGAGAAAAAATACCGCACCCATGTAGAGATAGGCGAACCCGGTGAACGCGACCGCCTCCGGTATTGAAATGACGTGCGGGCGCTCAATCGCCATCCGAGCCCATTCCACCGGGTAGTTGCCGGTATCGCGGGTCAGTAATGGGCCTAAACACCTATCGATCCACTGAAGAACCGTAGCTATAGGTAAACAAACAAGAAAGGCCGCCCAATACGTCACCGAAAAGGTCGCGACTTTTCGCACCCACATGTCGTCATTCGCGATTCCTTCACCTTCAGGACTTAACAATGACCGCCTTGTACCCCTCCAATAGACCACTAAGTCACGCACGAATACGAAGTATAGCGGCATGAGCACCATGAAGAGGAGTGTCCAGTTCGGTGCCCATAAGTACCCAACCTGCTTAATCACACCATTCGCCTGCGGAAAAACAATGCTGTGAATGCCCAAAAAGTAAGAGGAAAATCCAAGGGCCACTGCCCCTGCGAACACTGACGCCGACAAATCCAAAGGGGATCCCCGGTTGAACACGGCCTCCGATGTTCTCGCCAAGCTAAATCTCCGCCTCGGCCATATAACCTCACCTTTGTGCGCCAGCGGTGACGGAACCACGGTATCAACATCGATTGCCGCGTTCTGAACCGTATCTGGAGGACTATGCGCATCGTGGCCGTCTGACCCCGCACGCAGCGCTCGCCTCCTGGCTACCAATCGTGCCCGGGCCACACTAAGTTCCGTTTGCCACTCGCTGGTCGCCTTCGGATCATCACACCCAAACACCCTTGCCAACCATCGAATGTTCTCGGTGCTGATTCCTTTCTCGTTGTCTTGGTACCAAAGCTGCACCGTTCGCAGCTCGATCCCGGACCGGTTGGCTTCGATCTGAGTGATTGCGGTAGCAAGAAGTTCGGGTGTCCACGGCCCCAAGGGTATCCCATCTTTGTCAGTAGGCCGACCCGCTCCGGCCGCGCTCAACCGTCTGAACAACTCCTTAAAGTCACTTCCGTCATCCAACGGAGGAACAAAGTATTTTCCGTTTTTTATCAAGGGCGTAACGTTGTTCGTTTCGTTCTATTTCGCCGGCGTTCGCTTCGTATCGTGAATTCGCGGCTCACGACAGTGCAACTAAAGGCAGTGTGATTCGATCGCCATCTACTGGGCCAGAGAATGTCTGACGTGATCGAAATCCTGCTTGGTGGTTGGAAACTGGAATGAAGAAAGCGGTGAGACTGTTGAAAGAAGAAGCAGAGCCCATAGCCCGATTGTTTGGAAATGATCGGGAGCGCACGGTTGGATGGGTATACCTGTGGGATTCCTCTGAGTTGTCGGTGCTCTGGCTGGACGAGCAGGTACCTGCCGGTTCTATCGAGCCGCCGCTTCATCCCGAAGTGCTGGCAGAGGCAAAATCGTCGACACCAGTGAAAGTGATCGAATACCTCGAAGCGCTTTCGAGTGGCGGCGAGCATACCCAAATTAGCAGGCCTTAATAGTCATCGGAGCAGGTCTTTCAAAAATATACTATTGGCGCAATGAATATAAAATATCTAGAGAGACCGTCAACCTGCCAAAACTGTAGGAGAGTATTCATGCCCAAAGCGCTTACTCGTTTCGTCGTCCTTGTCGCTCTTGGCTCCACGTCTTTCTTCGGAACGGCCGAGCGGGTTAGGGCGCAAACCTATCCGATCGATTGCGCGATTCTCCTCTGTCTTTCAGGGGGTTGGCCCGCATCAGTGCCATGCTCACGCGCCCGCGCGGAATTCATTCGAAGAATAACCCCCTGGCCAGTAGAGCCTCCATTGCAGATATGGCGTTGTCCGATGAGAGCATCCCATGAACTCAATGGCACTGGTAAAAATGGCGGCCGTATCTTCGACATTCTGTTCGATATACCGCGTCATCCGCTGCTCCAGACGATTACCGTTGCCCCATCTCAGGAAGTCGGCCTGTCATCGACGGGCGTGTTCCCGGCGGAAAGGGTTGAAACGGGTGATAAGAGCAGTGACTTTTCTATTACGCTTGGTCGAGAACGCGCCGACATCGACATCAGCGGTCCGGAGTTTAACTTCGTGCGCTCGATACGAATCTTTGATGTGCGGAACGCTCGACAATATGAGGCAGGCAGCGAGGGGGACTGCGAGCGGAGCGCGGTCGTTGTACTTGGAACTTATGGCGTTCAAGGAGACTTCTCTTGGCAGCGTTCATCGATCGGAACCTTGCCGAAAGATCATGTGGGGCTGGAGAGGTGGGGCGACAATTGTCCGAGCATCCGCCACCGTTCGGTATTCGTCGAGTGGCGCGATTACGGGGGCAAATATGGCTACGAGCAGGTCAACTACTGAGCCCAGTCGGGAAAAAGCCATTTGTTTTAGATGAACTCACGCCGAAGGGCAATTTTCTGAGTGATGTGTATCGGTAGACCTACATCACGCCTTCACGCTCCAAGCGCTTGCGCGCCGCTTTGCGAGCCCGGCGGATCGCTTCGGCCTGTTGGCGAACTTTCTTCTTAGAAGGCTCCTCGAAGTGCTGCTTGAGTTTCATTTCGCGGAAAACGTCTTCGCTTTGAAGCTTTTTCTTTAAAACCCGAAGAGCCTGATCGACATTATTATCGCGGACACTGACCTGCATATGGATAACACTATTACTCATGGCGGCCGTGCCGGCTTCCTTCGTCGGTACGATCGGTTTCATCGGCATTGTCGGTCCATATGTGGCACGGCTTCTTCTAGGGGAAGATCAACGCTTCTTCTTGCCCGGAGCAATGCTAGCTGGCGCGCTGATCCTTTCGGCCACATCTGTGCTCTCGAAGGCCTTGTTCGGCGCTGTCCTGCCCATTGGCAATGTCACGGCATTGGTGGGCGCTCCCTTCTTTGCCGCTCTTATTCTGACCAAGGGGCGCAAAGCATGGTGACGCTGCAACTTGAAAACCTCGTTGCGCGCTATGGTCGGCATGAGGTCCTCAGCAAGGCAACAACACCGCCAATTCGAGGAGGCAGTGACGGCTCTTGTGAGGGCAAATGCGGCTGGTAAGTCCACGCTGTTTCGGCGCATCGCAGGACAGATGCGGGGGGCAGGGACTGTGCGCTTCAGCGATGCAGCCACGGAGGACTTGCGCTACATGCCGCAGGATACGGGGATGAATGCAGCGCTGACGGTCTACGAATCCATCATACTCGCGCTGAAGCGCGGTGGGAGCGGTTGACGCCTTTCTACTTCCGAGCTAACGGCCGTGAACGACGTATTGGCCAGATTGGGCATCACCGCTCTTGCTGAGCGGCAATTGCCGGAACTGTCAGGCGGGCAACGTGAGGTCGTATCGATCGCACAGTCGCTGGTGACGCGGCCGCGGGTTGTCCTCATGGACGAGCCCACCTCCGCGCTCGACCTTTGCCTCCAATACGAGGTATCGGAGGCTTTGCAATCCTATGCTGCTGAAAGCGGAGCTGTGATGATCCTCGCTTGGCATGACCTAAATCAGGTGAATACAGAATGCTCGGTCATCATTTTACCTCATAATGATCTCAAGCTGGCGGAAATTGCTGTTGAGCGGTTTCTCCGCGTTCCAGTGTCATGCCCGCAGTTTGCTGTGAAATCGGCCAACTACAGCAGCTAGGTCTCTTTTCGATCCACCCGGATCAACAACAATGGTTCCGGAATGGACCAACAGAAGCACGCCGCGAATGGCGAGTTCTGTCAAGAACCAGTTCACGTCACGTTCTGACAATCCCAAGCATTCTGGTGCCGTCACAACGACCTTATCCCCTTGATTTAGCGACAGCAGCAGTTGCTCTCGTTGGATGAGATGCTTTCGAGGACGCGTAGTTTGCCCTTCAAACTGGTCACACCAAACCTGTTCAATTACCCCATGCAGCGAAATTTCTTGTCGCTGCCGTTTGGCGGACGGCCTACCTTGGGCGGAAAGGATATATCCCCACGTAGCGCCGGATTTCGAAAACTTTGGGTCCATTTAAGGTCTTCCTCCTCTTAATCGTTCTTAGAAGCGGGAGGACTAGATCACGATCCAGCTTGCCGATTGATTGCCTCCGGCTAGGCTCACCCCTCTCCGCGGAATGAACCGCCCCTTGTTTGCCGGAGACCCAGAAGTAAGGATACTGGGTTATGGGAAAGACGAAAAACGGAACACGCTATCCAGAGGAACTGCGCGCGCGAGCGGTGCGGATGGTTTTGGATCACGAGAGCGAATACGCGAGCAGATCGGCGACAATATTGTCGATCTCTCAGAAGGTTGGGTGCAGCAGGGACAGCTTGCGCATCTGGGTCAAGCAGCATGAAACGGATACCGGCAAGCGCGATGGCGTGACAACGGCTGAGCGAGATCGCATCAAGGAACTTGAGCGCGAGAACCGGCAGCTGCGTCAGGCAAACGAGATCTTGAAGAAGGCATCTGCTTATTTTGCGCAGGCGGAGCTCGACCGCCCGTTTCGCAAATGATAGCCTTCATCAAAGACTTTCGTAGGGAGCATGGGGTCGAGCCGATCTGCCGCGTTCTGCAAATCGCCCCATCGACTTTCTATGAGCGCCTGGCCATTGAACGTGATCCTGACCGAGCTTCTGAGCGTGCGAAGCGCGATGCCTGTCTGCGCAAGGAGATGAAGGACGTCTGGACGAAAAACCGTTCTGTCTACGGCGCACGAAAGCTGTGGCATGCAATGAAGCGCGAGAAGATTGATATCGCGCGTTGCACGGTTGAGCGTTTAATGCGGCAACTCGGCATTCAAGGCGTCAGGCGGGGCAAGAAGATCAAGACGACCTATGGTCAGCCTGCGGATCAATGCCCGCTGGATAAGGTCAATCGCCAGTTCAGGGCCTCTCAACCAAACGCGCTTTGGGTGTCAGACTTCACGTTCGTCTCGACGTGGCGCGGTTTCGTCTATGTCGCGTTCGTCATTGATACCTTTGCCAATCGGATCGTCGGTTGGAAGGCATCAACAACACAAGACACACAGTTTGTTCTGGATGCGCTCGAACAGGCAATCCATGCGCGCAGACCTTCTGAGAAGCTGATCCATCATTCTGATCGCGGCAGCCAATATGTGTCGATCAAATACACTGAAAGGCTGGCAGACGCGGGACTGGAACCATCCGTCGGCAGTGTCGGAGACAGTTATGACAACGCGCTGGCCGAGACAATCATCGGCCTGTTCAAAACCGAGGTCATCAACCGGCTGGGGCCATGGAAATCCAAAGATCAGGTCGAATGGGAAACCCTGCAATGGGTCGATTGGTTCAACAAAGAGCGCCTGCTTGAGCCACTCGGATACATCACGCCAATCGAAGCAGAGGAGACGTACGAACAAGCCTTGAAATCAGACAGAATCGCAGCTTGAAATACGAACTCAACAGTCTCCGGCAGAACCGGGGCGGTTCAGAACCATCTTCTTATCTGACCTAGTAGGCCAGATTCACAGAGCCAAACGCGACTATGCGCCGGCTTCGAACCTCGTGAGATTGAGGTCTCGGCCCTAGCTTGCTTGTCTCTTGCAGACGCTACTGAAGCAGGACGTGCATCCGTTTCAGATCGCTTTCGCTCAGCTTGCCTTCGCCGACAAGGGCAATCATCTCGTCATGATCAGCCAGTGTCTTGGTTAACATGGTTTTTCTCGTCTTCTTCCGGCCTGCCGTGACCGTAAAGGTCGGCGTTCTCATGGGCTCGGTCTTCGTGCTCAAATTCCAAACTCGAATGACCGATGCTAAAATCGTCCTTCAGCCGGTCCTTGATTGCCGTCTTGATATTTTCGATTTAACGCCAGCCGTCCGCTGTCAGCACGATGTGGCAGTCCAAAGCCGCCTTGTGCTCCTGCATCTGCCACAGATGGGCGGGTCGATCATGCGCATGCCACCCTCGTAGATCAGGTAGAAGCCGAGCAGGATAAGGGTCGTGTAGTTGATGAGCGCTGCGACAATTTCTATCCGCCCATAGCCGAAGGTCATGCGCGCGTCCGCAGGCCGCCGCGCGATTTTCCGAGCGGCAAAGGTGATCACCAACGATGCCATATCCGAGAAATTGTGCAGAGCATCCGCGATCAGTGCGAGGCTGCCGGATAGGATGCCGCCGACAATCTGCGCGACGGTCAGAAGACCGTTGGCCCAGATGGAGATGGAGACTCGACGGTCGCCGGACTCGAGGTCGATATGGGCGTGATCGTGGGCCATCAGGCAACTTCCTATCTGTTCGGCAGATCAAAACGCGGTCAAGCGCCGCGTTTTGACTTCCTTTCAACATGTGCAGCCAGACCGGACTTATTCGCAACAGGTTCGGTCACTCGGGATCCCATGTGCCATTGGGTCAGCAGCAGCCAGAACTCTTCTCTGGCTGCGACACTTCCTGTACCAATTCGGCTGTTTCCGCGCCGTCGGCTTCCCGTGCCACGTCCGCTTGAGCCACGATCCCACAGCATTTGCCGCTTTCGTCTGTAACCACGCTGCGGCGCACCTGTTTTTCTTCCATCTTGCTGCAACAGCTTTTAACGTCCTCATCAGGTGAGACTGTCAGGAGGTCATCCGACATGACGTCAGAAACCGGCGTGTCGGCTGCCTTTCCCTCTGCGACGGCACCACAGCAGATGTCGCGGTCCGTAATGATGCCGACCGGCTCACCGGCGTCATTGATCACGGGAATCGCGCCGACCGACTTTTCATCCATCAGCTTTGCGGCCTCCTGAATCGTAGTGTCGGTACTACAACATGTTGGATTGCTGGTCATGATTTCGTGAACTTGCATGATCTTACTCCAGCAGTGTCCCAACAGTTGGTGTAACTCCCACTGGTAGCGCGGGCTGAGCGGAGCCTTCGCATAGCGAAGCGAGGCCCGTGCGGGTCCCTTGGCGGCCATGGTTGTTCTTCGGCTAAGGTTTGGTTTGCGGACCTAACTTTGACCGAGGAGAACGACCATGACCAAGAACAGTCTATCAGATACTGCCGCGCTGCGTGCGCTTTTGTCAGAGACATCTGACAGCAACCTGCTTGCCGAGATGCTCGGTTTCGTCGCCGACCGCCTCATGGCGCTGGATGTCGACCAGCTCTGCGGTGCCAGTGCGCACGAGCGAAGCAGCGACCGCATGAACCATCGCAACGGATACCGGTCCCGAGCTTGGGAAACGCGTGCAGGAAGGGTCGACGTGAAGATCCCGA
>Ga0207906_1000618_pt1 | contig 11311 bp, 7 predicted proteins | sample LinPmetageLP37_FD_184050 | JGI IMG/M metagenome (GOLD analysis project Ga0207906, IMG submission 184050) | Marine viral communities from the Pacific Ocean - LP-37 (SPAdes) | ecosystem: Environmental > Aquatic > Marine > Oceanic | place: Pacific Ocean | collected 2010-06-16
ATTCCTTAGCATAAAAGACTTCTCGATACTAAATTCTTTCAGAATTTAACTCGAAGTGACATCATAACACTTAAACATTATTCACGCTATATTAAGGTTTTTGACGCATATTATTTAAGTATAATTTATAGCGATTTCAATAGAATTTAAAAATTACCTTCTTCACTATATTAATAGTGTGGTTTTTCCGTTAGTTTTACAACTTAATTAACCTGGTGTTTTTGTTGTGCATAAATCCATTATTTTATTCATTCTCACCTGTGCTCTCTTTAACACGAAGGCATTATGCCAAAACTTACAGCTTAAAATAAACGGAAATAACGAAATTGAATCCAGAATCATAGATTCCATCGGCTATTCAAAAACCCTTAAAGATTATTTCTCTTTAACTTCTGAAATTGATTCACTTCAACTTAAACTTTATAAAATAGGATTTATAGAAAATCAAAGAACTCCCATCAACAAGGAAAATGACTCTTTATATTCAGTAAAAATCAATTTGAAAAAAAAATATAACACCATATATATATACTATAATAAAAACCAGGTTAATAATTCTATTTTAAATAGGGTCTCAAAACAGGTTTTTCCTACCTATTTTGTATTACCTATTTCTGGAACTGAACAGGCATTACGCTTTATAAATTCCAAAATTTCTGAAAAAGGCTATCCGTTTTCAAAATTACACCTATCAGACATTGAAATTTTAGAGTCAGAAAACTTAAAAGCAGATTTAATCATTGATTCCGAAGAAACAAAAAGAGTTATCAACAACATTGTCATAAAAGGATATGAAAAATTTCCGAAATCCTTTTTAAAACATTACTTAAAAATTAAACCCAACCAGATTTTTGATTTGCAAACCATAGAAAACAAAACTGAAAAACTTAATGACCTCAAGTTTGCCAATCAAATAAAAGCTCCCGAAGTATTATTTACAAAAGATTCCACTACCTTATATATGTATATTGAAAAATCAAAAAGCAATACCTTTGATGGTTTTTTGGGCTTTGGCACCAATGAGCAAACCAATAAATTAGACTTTTACGGATATTTAAATTTAAATCTCACTAATAATTTAAATTATGGTGAGTCCTTTGCCCTACAATATAAAAACAATCAAAACGATCAAAAATGGTTTCAAACAGATTTAAGCATGCCTTATTTTTTAAAAACACCCATTGGTATTGATTTGCAATTGCATATCCTTAAACAGGATTCTACATTTACAACCGTTAACCAATCCGCTAAACTCAATTATCAAATTAATTCAAAACACAAAGTTTATGCGGGCATAAAAGCTACAGAATCCAATAACCTTTTAACAGAAAGCACAAACCTTTCTATACCCAATTATCGTTCAAACTACCTCACTTTTGCACATCAATTTATAAAGAGCCAACGTTATAATTTGCTTTTTCCGGTTAAAGCATCCACATTTTTTGAAACAGGTTTTGGTAAACGAAATATTTCAGGAAGTTCAGAAAGACAAACTCAACTCAATCTTGACGCCTTTAAAATTTTTAGTCTAAATCAAAAAAACAGCATCTATATAAGGGTTAATGGCGAACATTTAATATCCGATTCCTATTTTGAAAATGAACTGTTTCGTTTTGGTGGCATTAATTCCATCAGGGGTTTTGAAGAAAATAGTTTGTTGGCAACGTCTTACGGGTTTTTTAATACAGAATACAGGCTACAAATAAGTAAGAACATATACATTCACTCCATAATAGATATGGCCTATCTGGAAAACAAAATCATAAATGCCATTGAAAAACTATATGGTTATGGATTTGGGTTTGCCATTTTATCAAAAGCAGGCCTGTTTAAGTTAAATTATGCCAATGGCACAAGCAATAATCAAAAATTTAAATTCGCGAATTCTAAGATTCATTTGAGTTTAATTGCTGATTTCTAGACTTAATTACGGTATTCTCATAAATTTTAGTGTTAAAAATGAAATTTTAACCATTTTTTATTGTTTTATTAACTTTTTATTGTGATTTTTGGCTTGACTAATTCAAATAATTTAAAAACATGAAAACAAAGTTTAGTGGAATTCTAACGCTATTTCTAGCGTTTGTTGTGCAAATAACGTTTGCACAGGAAAAAACAATTTCAGGTACGGTATCAGACCAATCTGGATTACCGCTCCCTGGAGCTACTGTTTTAGTAAAAGGTACCTCATCTGGTACTTCAACAGATTTTGATGGTAAATACTCAATCAAAGCGAATCAAGGGGCAACTCTTGTAATTAGTTTTGTTGGCTATACTACACAAGAAGTCAAGGTTGGAGCCTCTAGTACTATTAATATATCCATGCAAGAGGATGCTACAGCGCTTGAAGAAATTGTGGTTGTTGCCTTTGGAGAGAAAAAAAGAGATCAGCTTACTTCAGCTGTATCAGTAGTAACAAGCGAGGATCTTGCCAAGTTATCTCCTTCAACATCTATTGACAACATGCTACAGGGTATTGCAGCCGGTGTTCAGGTTGTTGGAGCTAATGGTAAGCCAGGTCAAACTGCCTTTGTAAGGGTTCGTGGTATTGGCTCTATTAATGCTTCAAGCGAACCTTTATATATTATTGACGGTGTTGTGGCGCCTGATATGAACTCAGTTAGTCCTAACGACATAGAAAGCCTTTCTATCCTTAAGGATGCTGCAACGGCGTCTTTATACGGTTCTAGGGCGGCTAATGGGGTGGTTGTTATTAAAACAAAAATAGGTCGCAAAAATGCTGATGCCATAATTCAAGTTTCATCAAGATTTGGTTATGGTCAAAGAATTCAAGATAATTTTGAAATGATGAATGCTGCTCAAAAAATTCAATATGAGAGAGAGTTAGCTGCTATGGGTATATCAAATGCCGCTGGTTTGCCAGGTGCAACTATTGCAACACAAGAAGGGTATAATCAATTAGTTGCCAAAAACACAGATTGGTTTGATGAGCTTTTAAGAAAATCAACGATTCAATCAAATTCACTTTCAGCAACTGGTGGTTCACAGGATATTTCGTATTTTTTCAGTTTAGGCCATGATAGAAATACGGGTATTATTAGGGATATAAGTGGTTTTGAAAGATTAAACAGTAGGTTAAATGTAACTTTTCAAACAAAGGAATGGTTAGAGATAGGGGTTAATGTAAGCGTTACAACTACATCAACAGATGAGCCTAGAGATAGAAACAATGTGCAAAACCCATTTAGAGCGATGTACGATTATAATCCTTACGAAACAAAGTATATAAGAGATGACAATAATAATCTAGTATTAGATGAAAATGGTGATGCCCAGTATGACTTAACAAGAAGTGGTTTTTCAATTTCTGAAGCATTGGTAAATAACCCGGAAGAACAGCGTAATGCTATTATTGTTGGAGGTCTTTATGCAAAAGCAGATCTTACAGATAACATTACCAATACTTTTAAAATTGGAGCCACTAATGACGCTTATAGAAGAGAGTATTTCTTAAAACCAGGCTCTGTTCTTGATGGATATGTGGGTGACGCAAATAATCCAGGTTCCAAAACAGACAACGGTTCAAACACACTTGACTATACAGTGACCAACTTATTATCCTATAGCAAAACTTTTGCTGAAAAACATGACGTATCCATAACGGGTTTATTCGAGTTTAATAAAAATACCTTTAGAAATTATCGTTTATCAAGTATTGGGTTCTCAAACCCTAATTTAAGTGTGCAATCAATTGCTGCCCAACCTACTGCAGCTTCAACTAACCTATTTGAAAATACCCTTTTGTCTTATGGGGGTTTCTTAGATTATAGTTATGACGGGAAATACATTGCAACGGGTTCAATTAGAAGAGATGCCTCTTCGGTATTTGGTGTAAACAATCAATCGGGTGTTTTTTGGTCAGCTAGTGCTGCTTGGAATATTTCAAAAGAAAATTTCTTTTCCAACAACATAATCAACGACCTAAAATTACGTGCCTCTGCTGGAACCTCCGGTAATAGAAATGGTATTGCGTCGTATGCTGCTTTAGCTACCTTAGGTTTTGGAAGTTTAAATGGCCAATCAACGGCGGTCCCAACAGATAATGGAAATCCTGATTTAGGATTTGAGAAAAACTTTATTTATGACATTGGTGTCGAATTTTCTGCATTGAACAAAAGAATTCGCGGTGTGGTTGATTATTATTCAAGGACAACTTCAGACTTGTTATTGAATGCGCCTCTGCCTAGTTTAGGAGGTGAACCAGATGGAAGTATCTTTAGCAACATTGGAGAAATGGTTAATAAAGGTATTGAAATTGAATTAAGCGGAGATATCATTAAAAATCAAGATTTCGTGTTCACAGTAGGGGGGAACATTGCTTTTGTTGACAATAAAGTCACAAAATTGGTACCTTCTGCACAAAGCCCTGACGGAGATGACATCATTAGAGGCAGTAATATCATAGCCGTAGGAGAAGAAATTAACACCTTTTATCTACCACGCTGGGCTGGAGTTAATCCAGCAAATGGGGAACCATTATTTTACACAGTTGATGGCGATGTGACCAATGTTTACGATTCAAATGCAAATCAAGTACTTAGTGGAAAATCACCTCTTGCTGATTTTGACGGAGGACTTAATTTATACTTAAACTATAAAGGGTTTGAATTAACTACAGATTTTTATTTTAAAGCAGGCAATTATATCTTAAACTTTATGGAGAGTAATATGCTAAGTGACGGTGTTAGTGTTGACGCCAACCAACGTGTTGATGCTTTTAATTACTGGAAACAGCCAGGAGATGTCAATGTGCTGCCGAATCCCATTTATGGTAACGAGGCACAGCAAGATACAGACAGATTTTTACAAAAAGGGGATTATATTAGATTAAGAAACTTAACTTTGGCCTATAATTTACCTTCAAAATTTGCAGAATCGGTTAAATTAAAATCTTTAAGGATATATGTACAAGGACAAAACTTATGGACTTTTGCGCCCAATTATAATGGAGACCCAGAGGTTGGTATTGGTTCTGGAGAAACTACCAATAGTGTAGGTTTCGGTAACTATAGCCTTTACAGTTACCCACAAACGCAATCAATCTCTGTAGGTGTTGATATCAAACTTTAAAAAAATAGACATGAAAAATATATTTAAAACTTTAATATTTGCGTTTAGTTTGTTACTCGTTCAATCATGTGATAAGGAACTAATCCAATTACCGAACAACTCACTATCGCCTAGCACTTACTATAATACCTCTGCAGATTTTGAAACAGCCATGTTAGGGGTTTACTCTGGGTTTCTATTTAATACTGATGGGACGGGTGTTTATTATGGTGCTAGCCTTTTAAGCTTGCCCGATATTATGACTAATAATGTTATCCTTGCGCAGGCGGGAAGACGTTCAAATCAATCCTTTCATGAATGGAGACATTCTCCTAATCTATCATGGGATATGATGTCTGACCCTTATATTGTTACTAACAGAGCTAATTTAATTATTGACAATCTTTATAAGCTACCAGATGGAGATGAGAAAGATAATTTTGAAGGAGAAGCCAGGGCGGCCAGAGCTTTAGCACTTTTTGATTTGCTAAAGGTGTTTAGTAAAATACCAACTCAATCTTCTGATGCCAATAGTGCTTTGGGTATGCCAATAATAACAGAGGTAGACCCTGCCATTAGAAAGCTTAGACCTACTGTAGCTGAATCTTACGATTTCGTTATTTCTGAATTGGAAGCTGCCAAATCTTTGGTAAACGCTGATAATGGGGTTGGAAGGTTTAACAAAAACGCTGTCAATGCCTTATTAAGTAGGGCTTATTTATATACAGGCCAATATGACCTAGCGGTCAATGCTGCAAACGACGTCACAAAAACAGTTGCAACCATTTCTAATTTTCCTCAAGTATGGGTTGATTCTTCTGAAGATGGTGTGATTTTTAAGATCAATCAAGATAGAATTTTAGATGGTATTGGTATTGGTATAGAATGGAGTCAATCTGTAAATAATACCGTTATCCCTGAATATGTAATGGAGTTCGACCTTTTCAATATGTATGATGCTTCAGATATTAGAAAAACAACCTATACGCAAACATTAGCGGATTCAGATGGAAATCTCTACAATGCCATTACAAAAATGTTTGGTGAAGCTGGTCAAAACAATGGTGCTGTCGATCCTAAAATTATTAGGGCAGCAGAAGTTTATTTAAATAAAGCAGAAGCCTATGCAATGATGACTGGAAAAGACGCTGAGGCCCTTATTGCCCTTGATGTTGTTAGGGCCAACAGATATTCAAATTTTGTTTCTGGTGGTGAAACCGGTACTGCCCTGTTAAATGCAATCAAGAAAGAAAGACGTTTAGAACTTTTTGCAGAAGGACACTATTTCTTTGACGTAAAAAGATGGCGTGAAGGAATCTCTAGATCGGCAACTAACGGTGAATTTTTTGATGGTACAGGTACTCCTTTACAAAGTGCTTATTTAAATTTAAGCGCTGGAAGTTACTTATTTGAATTGCCCATTCCACAAGATGAAAGAAATACTTATCCGGAATTTCAGCAAAACCCTGGTTATTAACAATTAAAAAAAATAACAATGAAAAAATTATTATATGCATTTTTAATGTTAGCGGTTTTTATTTCCTGTGAAAATGAAGACCATGGCGTAGACGTAAACAATTATAACGGTCCAAATATTACTTATTTCACAAATGGTATAGCGGGCAATTATTTTGTGACTCCTGATGCAGGAGTAAATTCAATTCAAATTGGAGCGACTAGTATAAGTACGTCAGAAAGAACTTACACGTTACAGGTTGACACTTCTTCAACGGCTCAAGAAGGTGTTGATTTTAATTTTGTAAATCCAAGTGTAACCATACCTGCGGGTGACTATTTTGGAGAAATATTAATCCAAGGAATTTTTGAAGGTACAACTTCTTCCGGCTCAAATTTGATAATTAATCTTGTTGGTGATGATGTTATGACTGGATCTAAATACACATTATTCATTGTTCAACAATGTGTTTCAGACCTTGCGGGTATGTATAGTGTAACAACAACCTATGGTTATCATGATTTCCTTCCAGATTATGCTACAAACACAATGGAAGCTGAAATTGTTGAAATTGAGTCAGGGCTTTATCAAGTTGAAGACATGTCCGGTGGGTTATATAGCACTGGCCCTTATAGCACGAATTATGGTACAGATTCAACTAGTTTTACTGTTCAATTCAGTGAAAATTGTGGTTTAATTTCATGGGAAGGACAATCTGATCCTTGGGGACCTGTTGTTCCTTTAGAGGGAGGTACAAATAGCGTAGATTTAAACACTGGGGTTATTACCATTTCTTGGTTTGCCGAAAAATACGGAGAAAATGGCGTTTCAGTTTATACACCACTTTAAATAAAAAAATATGAAAACAATTTATAGAATAACAACATTGATCATAATACTTACTTTGTCGGTTTCATGTGAAAGAGATAAAGGTGATACCCCCTATTTAGAAAATAGGGAAAGCACCATTTTTTACAATTCAACAAAAGGCACATTATTTGTTGAAGACGGTGCACCAAATACATTTAACATAACTGTTGGATCTACAAGTTTGCCAAAAAGCAATATTCCCTATACTATTTCTGTTGACCCGAGTTCAACAGCTGTTGAAGGCGTAGATTTTGATATTATTACTAGTACCGAAATTTCTGCCGGCAATATAGTTTCATCCTTTACAATTGAAGCCTATTTTGATGCCGCAATTACCGATGGAAAAACGGCTATTTTAAATTTAACAGCTGAAGAAGGAACAAATGTTGGTGTAGTAAATAAATTTACATTAGAATTATTTAAACTCTGCCCTTTTGAAGCTTTAAATACAACAAGCTATGTAGCCACAGTTTTTGCGTTTGGGGATGAAGCACCTTCTTATAATTTAACCTTAACCCCGGTATCGGGAAGTACAAACCAATGGACAGTAACCTCTGGTTGGGGCCCAACTTTTGTGAGCTGGGCTACTGAAAATTCAGGATATGACAATCAATATCTTTATTCTGGCACTATAACCCTTAATCCAGATTTTTCAATTGCCTTTGTTGGTGATAATAGTTGGGCTACTGGTGGTTCAGGTGTTTTTTCGCCATGTACACAAGTTTTCACCTATACTTTAAGTCAGGCTCTTTTTAGTAATAGTTTTACTACAGATGTTATATTAACTCCATTAAATTAAATTTGATATTGTTTAAAAAAAGAGCTTTTAAAAAAAGCTCTTTTTTTATCTTTATGAACTCATCTTGACTTTTTATATTAAAACGAAAAATTAAGCTTTTGTTCTCAGATGATTACTTTTTTGCACTTCATAGCAGAGTTATGTAGTAATAAAAAGACAAAACATGAGGGCAAAATGATGGTTTTGCAGCTAATTATAAAAGTCAAGGATGAGTTCTATACCAAAAAGTTAGCTATGAAAAATTTCAAAATTATAATTTCCCTTTTTTATATGTTAAATTTTGTAAGTTTTAGTCAGACTAAGGCCGAAAAAGAAAAAATTTTAAGTTCATACAACTCAAGTAAAATTGAATCATTAAAAAAAGAATTAATTGATTATAATAGTAAAGTAGAACAAGATATTGCCAGTTACCTCCTTAAAAACCCAAATATAAAACGTGAAATAAAAGGACCAAAAGGTAAAATATCCAAAATAAAATATATCATTAACAACAAACCTATATATGTAACTACTGATAATGTCAATAGCGCAAAGTCAACCCGTACAAATTTCTTACAGCCCGGAGGTGGCTTGGGCTTAAATTTAGAAGGACTAAATATGCACGTTGCAACTTGGGATGGAGGGCCAACATTGGCATCTCACCAAGAATTCATGGATGATTCCCCAATTCCGGCAACACGGGTAAACAATCCAGATTTATCTGCTTCTAACTCCCAAAGCGATCATTCAACACATGTTTCAGGAACTATTATAGCAAAGGGAGTTGTAGCTAATGCCAAGGGAATGGCTCCTAAGGCAACCCTGACATCCTTTGATTGGGATAATGATAATATTGAAGTATTAAATGAGGCTACGACAAATGGATTATTGCTATCTAACCATTCCTATGGTGTACCTACACAAACCGATGTGAATTTAAATTATTTAATGGGAAGTTATAATGATGAAGCTTATACATGGGACAACGTAGCTTACAATGCACCATATTCCTTACAGGTAGTTTCCGCTGGAAATGATGGTAATACCACATACACCGGAGGCCTTCTTAATAATTATGATAAACTTGTTGGAAATAAAAATTCTAAGAACAACTTGGTTGTTGGTAACGCCAACAACCCATTAATTAATCCTGATGGAAGTGGTAATCTGCTCAGCCTATTTATAAATAGTAGCAGTAGTCAAGGGCCAACGGATGATGGCAGAATAAAACCAGATATTTGTGCCGATGGCACTTCTGTATATTCTTCAATAAGTACCAGTAATACGGCATATGACACCTATTCTGGAACGTCAATGTCCGCACCTAATGCAACTGGAACGCTATTGCTATTGCAAGAATATTATAACCAATTAAATGCTAAATACATGAGAGCATCAACCTTAAAAGGTCTTGTTTGCCACACTGCGGATGATAACTTGCCTTCATTTGGACCAGATCCAATCTATGGTTGGGGTTTATTAAATGCAAAAGCCGCTGCAGAAACCATAGCTTCTGCCAATAATCAAACCGCCCTTATTTTAGAAAGCACCTTAAATCAAGGTGAAACGTTTACTTATAGTTTCATAGCTTCACCCACTAAACCCTTAAGTGCTACATTATGCTGGACAGATCCTCCTGGGACAATTTCCACCCAACTTAATAATACTTCCTCTAGATTAGTAAATGACCTAGATTTAAGATTAAGCAATACTAGCACCACCTATTATCCTTGGAAATTAGATGTAGCCAATGTAGCCGCTTTTGCTACAACAGGCGATAATTTAGTTGATACTGTTGAAAATATAGATATTTCTTCACCAACGCCTGGATATTATACTCTTACTATTACCCATAAAGGAAATTTAACTAATAGCCTACAAAATTTTTCTTTAATCGTTACAGGGTCAGATTTAACCTTAAATACGAATAAAGAAAACATTTTTTATGATTTCATCACTTGGCCTAATCCAACAAGGGACATTCTTAATTTTAAGTTCAATTCCGTAGGCTCGTATGACGCAAAGGTTTCTTTATTAGATATTAATGGACGAACAATATATTCATCAACAATACATCAACTTGGAAAATCAATATCAGGTAGTTTCAACACTAAATTATTTAGCCCTGGAGTTTACTTTTTGAATGTTACTCAAGGAAACTTAAAACTTCATAAAAAAATAATTATACATTAAAAAAATAATTGCAAAATATAAATAACAATTTTTACTTTAAATTTTAATCAAGCTTTTTATAATAATGAAGTGGTTTAAACTTTTTTTTTAGTTTCTTTTTGAATTTTTTTAGTGCTATTGTTATGAATGCTAAATAGTCAAAGCCTCCAGCTCTCTGTGGTTGTATCAAACCTATTGAGCAATGACTTATAGCTATCCATCCACGCATTGGTCCGCTCAACGGCATATCTCTGGTCATAAAGCTGTTGGTCAAAATATTCGTCCCTATCAATATTTCCGTTACGCTTGTTGAAACAGATGTTGCCATTGAACGAGAAAAGTTTGAAGCTGATAACAAATGGGATGGGTTAAAAGGATGTTTAACCAATTCAACTTTGTCAAAAGGAGAAATCATCAGCAATTACCGGCATTTGTTGCATATTGAAAAAGCCTTTAGAACATCCAAAACAGATTTGAAAATAAGACCCGTTTTTCACAGATTACAAAGGAGGATTGAGGCACATATTTGCATCTCGTTTGTTGCTTATAAAATTTACATGGAATTACAACGGCAACTAAAAGAAAAGAAATCAGAGTTGAATCCAGAAAAGGCAATAGAAATTGCCAAAACGATTTTTTAAATAAAATTACAGACCCCAAATTCGAAAGAAGTCATCAAAAAAATACTCATTTTGACCAATGAACAGAGAAATTTGGCAAATTTATTTCGTTTTAACTACTTGGGCGTCCCAATGAGGAACTCAGGAGAATGCCCATTTTACGTTCACCCTCTATATAATTAAATTATTTTAAACAAAATAGTAAATTTTAACCATTTTTTATTGTTTTACCTTAAATCCGCAAGCTTCACATAAAAAGAAAAGGAAAAGTCTTTAAAACCAAAGGTTAAAAAGCTTTTCCAATTCAAATATTTTCACCAATTTAGGTGAAAACATCCTTGCAGA
>Ga0207906_1000621_pt1 | contig 11237 bp, 9 predicted proteins | sample LinPmetageLP37_FD_184050 | JGI IMG/M metagenome (GOLD analysis project Ga0207906, IMG submission 184050) | Marine viral communities from the Pacific Ocean - LP-37 (SPAdes) | ecosystem: Environmental > Aquatic > Marine > Oceanic | place: Pacific Ocean | collected 2010-06-16
AGCGAACTGGCGCGTTTACAATACCAAAATGCCCTACATATTTTCCCACAATCAGAATCTGGTTGGACACCCGTGGTCACCAAAGCATCCTCAACAAAAAATACAGGTATTGATGTGGTTTTGGATACAATATTAAAATATAAGCATTTGGTTACTGAAAATGGGTATTTCATTAAAAACAGAAATCATCAAAAAATTCAGTGGATGTATACTAATATTAACGACGCATTAAAACATTTGTTTTATGATTCAAAAGACATTAAAAGCCAACTTTCAAGTCTAGAAAAAGATATTATTTCTTCGGCAATTTCACCCGTAAAAGCTGCTGAACTTTTGATTGAAAAATTTAGAGAGTCTTTTTAATATAAAAGAATCTCCAACGTATTTAAATAGTTGAATTTGAAAAATTATTTTGACAAACAATTTGAGCTAAGATATTTTGAAATGAATAAACTGGGGTTGGCTACCCCTACTATAATTCTAGCTTTATTGGAAGAAACAGCGGCAGACCATTGTTATTCAATAAATCATAGTTTATTTGACCTTTTTAAAAAAAATGTTGGATGGGTATTGGTTTCTGGTATTCTACAAATAGATCGCTATCCCAATTATAAAGAGAAAATTACTATTAGAACTTGGTTATCCAGTTATTCTACAATTAAAGGATATAGGGAGAATATTATTTTTGATGAACAACATAATATAATAGGTCGTGCCAAGGGCTTATGGGTTTTCTTTGATATTGAAAAAAGAAAACCCATACCTATTTTTCAAGACATTAAAGAAAAATGGTCCTATTATAGCGAAGAATCTATTGTCAAAAATATCAAGAAAAAAATAGAAGCCATAGACTTAGCTAGCCATTTAAAAAAATTTAAAGTCAATCGGTTTGATACAGACATGAATAAACATGTGAATAATATTAGGTATTTACAATGGGTCATTGAATCCATCCCTGAAGACATTGTAGATAATTATTATTTGCATCAAATAGATGGTCGTTTTATTGCTGAGGCTCAATATGGCGACAATATTTTGTCTTTGACAAATAAGGATATAGAAGATGGCACTTTTGTGCATACCATAAAAATTGAAGAAAACAATAAGGTTTGTGCTACCGCCAAAACAACCTGGAAAAAAATTTAAAAAGATAATATTACTTCTAAAATTTTACCTGTAAAAACAGCAGAACAAATTATTGAAAGTTTTAAAAAAATGATTTAATCTTAATGAATCGTCATTGCGAGGAGGGACGACGAAGCAATCTGTTTATCGTTTTACATCATTGTGAGACTTTTTTTTTAAAAGTCGAAGCAGTCTGTTAATCCTTTGCTTGAATTTTGATTTAGTTTCGATTTGAAAGATTGCTTCGCTTTTTTTTCAAATGAAAAAACTCGCAATGACGTAAACATCTTGGACAAGTTTTACTATGAATCTTGTTCTAAATATTTTTCCATAATTGAAATAGCGGCTTCAGAAATAACAGTCCCCGGACCAAAAATAGCAGCCACTTTTCGATCTAATAAATAATCATAATCCTGCTCTGGTATAACGCCACCTGCAAAAACCATGATATCTGGCCTACCCAATTTTTCCAACTCCTTAATTAATTGCGGAATTAAGGTTTTATGTCCAGCAGCTAAACTGGAAGCTCCAACAAAATGCACATCATTTTCAACGGCTTGTTTTGCGACTTCTTCAGGGGTTTGAAACAATGGCCCCATATCAACATCAAAGCCCAAATCGGCAAAACTGGAAGCCACTACTTTAGCGCCTCTATCGTGTCCATCTTGTCCCATTTTCGCAATCATAACACGTGGACGGCGACCTTCAATTTCTGCAAATTTATCTGCAAATTTTTGAGCTTTAACAAACGTACTATCGTTATTCACTTCTTTACTATACACGCCGCTTATTAATTTAGTGTCCGCTTTATGACGTCCAAAATGAACTTCCAAAGCGTCCGATATTTCACCTAAAGTAGCAAAATTTTCTGCTGCTTCAACCGCCAATTCCAAAAAATTACCTTTACCGGTTCCTGCACAATCTGTTAATGCCTTTAAATTGGCATCTACTAAAGCTTGATCTCTATTTGCTTTTAATTTTTTCAATCGTTCTATCTGAGAATCTCTCACAACTGTATTATCTATATTTAAAATATCAATAGAAGATTTTTCGTCAGTTCTGAATTTATTCACACCAACTAAAATATCTTGCCCTGAATCCAATCGTGCTTGTTTACGTGCAGAAGCTTCTTCAATTCGCATTTTAGGAACGCCCGTTTCAATAGCCTTTGCCATGCCACCTAATTCTTCAACTTCTTCAATTAATTTCCAAGCCTTTTTGGCTATTTCTTGAGTTAAGTATTCTACATAATACGACCCTGCCCAAGGATCAACCGTTTTGGTTATTTGCGTTTCTTCTTGAATATAAATTTGGGTATTACGTGCTATTCTCGCCGAAAAATCGGTTGGTAATGCCATGGCTTCATCCAATGCATTGGTATGCAGCGATTGGGTGCCTCCCAATCCGGCAGCCATAGCTTCAATACACGTTCTGGCCACATTATTAAATGGGTCTTGCTCACTTAAACTCCAGCCCGAAGTCTGGCAATGCGTACGCAACGCCATAGATTTTGGGTTTTTAGGATTGAATTGTTTAATTATTTTTGCCCAAAGCATACGTGCAGCACGCATTTTAGCAATTTCCATAAAATGATTCATTCCTACTGCCCAAAAAAAGGACAACCTCGGTGCAAATTCATCAATTTTTAAACCTGATGCTAACCCTGTTCTAATATATTCCATACCATCTGCTAAAGTATATGCCAACTCAATATCTGCAGTAGCACCAGCTTCTTGCATATGGTATCCACTAATAGAAATAGAATTAAACTTAGGCATATACTTGGTGGTATATTCAAAAATATCACCAATAATTTTCATGGATGGTAACGGTGGATAAATATAGGTATTACGTACCATAAATTCCTTTAAAATATCATTCTGAATAGTACCACTAAGTTGGTCTAATGCTACTCCTTGTTTTTTGGCAGCAGCAATATAAAACGCCATTATAGGCAATACAGCGCCATTCATAGTCATAGAAACCGACATTTTATCTAAAGGAATTTGGTTGAATAATATCTCCATATCCAAAATAGAATCAATGGCTACACCTGCTTTACCAACATCGCCCGTAACACGTGAATGGTCAGAATCGTAACCTCTATGTGTAGCTAAATCGAATGCTACAGACAATCCTTTTTGACCCGCAGCTAAGTTTCTTCTATAAAACGCATTGGACTCTTCAGCCGTTGAAAAGCCTGCATATTGCCTAATTGTCCAAGGTCTTGTGACATACATCGTGCTATATGGCCCTCTTGTAAACGGAGGTAACCCTGCCGCAAACTGTAAATGTTCTGCATCTTCAATATCTTTTTTTGAAAAATGCTTTTTCACAGGGATACCTTCTGGCGTATTCCAAATTTGTTGATTATCTGAAATCTTTGTTGTCTGTTGTTTACTAACTGTATTTAAAGTTAGTTTTGAAAAATCCATTTTCATACTTCTAAAGATTTAATTTTTTTTTGAACTATTTTCTGAATTCCTGAAATGGTTTGTATCACATCAGATTTTAAATGAATGCATCCATCTAAACCTGCTTCTGTAAATGTATCAAACAAATTAACAGGATTTCCTGCTAACAAAAGAACTTTATCCGTATTTATTGCCCTAAATATTTCTATAAATGATAAAGCACTTTCATTATAATCATCATCTGAACTACACATAACAACCACATTTGAATCTGATAACGCACTACTTTCTGCTGCTTTTTGTACATCATTATAACTTTGTTCTTGTAAAATATTAAACCCACTTACTCCTATAAAATCATAAGAAAAAGCAGCTCTTGCTTTACGCATAGTTAAATTTCCGAAACTTGTAAGTTCTACAATAGGTCTTTTATTGGTTTTATCAACTATTTGTTCCGTCACTTTTCTTATCGCCTCAATTTCCAAAGAGGCTCTTCTTGGAGTTAACACTTTAGAATTTTTGACCTCTCCAGATGAAAGAATTTCTGAAGGTATTGTTTCCATAAGGTTTGGGTATTTGTTAATACCTACCATTGATAATCGTCTTTGGCTTATTAGTTTTGTTTTTTCTTGACGTATCTCAGCAATTTGTTGCTGAATAAATTCACTTTCAAAAGCTCTATAAAAACCTCCTTGTTTTTCAATAATTTTAAAAAGCTCTAAAGCTTTTAGAGCTATTTTTGTGCTTACTTCTTCAATATAATACGAACCATCAACAGGATTTGACACTTTACCAAAGTAAGATTCTTCTTTTAAAATGGTTGAAATATTTCCCGCTATTCTACTTGAAAAATCTGATGGATTTTTAAATTCTTTATCATAAGCATCAATTAAAACACCATCAACATTACCTAAAATGGCAGACATGGCCTCGGTAGTTGCTCTTAATAAATTGGTGTGTGCATCGGTTACCGATTTACTCCAAACAGATGTTTTAGCTGTTAGGGCATATTTAAAATCTGTAACATCATATTTTTTGGCGATAATATGCAACAAACTATTAAAAGCCCTAAACTTTCCTATTTCAATGAAATACTCAGAACCAATAGCTAATTGTATGTGTAAATTATTGAAAACAGTCTCAACATCAACACCTTTATCTAAACATTGCTCTATAACATAAACCAAGGAATTTAATGTATAAGCCACTTCTTGGACTTGATTGGAACCGGCATCTAAATAATTAGTGCCCGAAATTGTAATCGCCTTAAAGTTTGGATACGATTTGCCCAATTTTACAATATGGCACAAAGTATCAAATTGAGATGCCTCAACACTGCCCTTAGTAACGTATTGTGTTATTAATTGTAAATCGAAATACCCTTTAAGGTTTTTGGTGTCTTTTAGGTTCTGCTCGGCAAATTTAAAAAAATCTCTTGCGAAGCTAGCATCGTTTATTTTTAAAATGAAGGAGACCGCAACATCGTTTAGATTAATTTCGCTTAAAAGTTTATCTACTGATACATTCTTATCTATTGTAAAAAGAAGTCCAGTGATGCCTTCTTTAATTGCCATTACAGCTTGTCTATTCGCACTTTCTACAGACTCAACAATAATATTTCTGTAGTTAATCAATGCTTGTGAATTTTCACCTGTATTGGTAACATATTCTAGTTTGTCTTCGGTGTTGTAAAAAGGTTGAATATTGATTTTGCTTAAATTCTTCCAAACAAGCTTTTTGTCAAAATCGGCACCTTTTAAATCAACATTAACTCGTTCCATCCATTGTTCCTTAGAAACCGGAGCAAATTCTGAAAAAAGTGTTTTATTGTTAGTACTCATATTTTATATTTTTCAACTATAAATTTAAATCATTACACTGTTAGTCCCAAAACGTTCAAAAATAGCTTTATCTAATTCTTCTCTGTGATCAGGATGTGCAACATCTCTCAAGGCTTCTGCTCTTTGTTTTAGCGTTTTTCCAAACAATTCAGCAATACCATATTCTGTGGACACAAATCTAGCATGGGCTCTTGTTGTTACTACGCCAGCTCCGGGTTTTAAAGCAGGCACAATTTTAGAAACGCCTTTCAAAGTGGTTGAAGTTATAGCTATAATTGGTTTTCCTCCTTTTGATAAAGCTGCACCACGCATAAAATCCATTTGACCTCCAACGCCTGAGAACATTCTGGTTCCTATAGAATCAGCACAAACTTGACCTGTAAAATCAATTTCAATGGCAGAATTGATTGCGGTTACTTTTGGGTTTTGACGAATAATAGCCGTATCATTCACATAGGCTATATCTAACATTTCTATTTCAGGATTATCATCCATAAAGTCATACAGACGTCTTGTTCCCATGGCAAATCCTGAAATAATTTTATAAGGATTTACTTTTTTTTGAGACCCGTTAACAATGCCTTTCTCTACCAAATCTACAATGCCTTCTGAAAACATTTCGGTATGAACTCCTAAATTTTTATGGTTTGTTAAGTATGTTAATACAGCATTAGGAATGCCTCCAATACCCATTTGAAGGGTTGCGCCATCATCAATAATATTTGCTATATTTTTACCAATTGCTCTTTCAGCTTTTGTAGGAGCTGCCAAATTCATTTCATGAATGTCTTCATCTACTAAAACACAAGCACTAAATTGGTTTAAATGCACTAATGCATCACCAAACGTACGAGGCATTTTTGGGTTGATCTGCGCAATAACTTTTTTGCTGTTTTCAACGGCTGAGATTACAATATCTACCGAAACGCCCAAAGAGCAAAACCCGTGTTTGTCAGGTGGTGATACATTAACTAAAACTACATCTAAATCCATGTATCCTTCACGAAATAAACTTGGAATATCACTTAAAAAAATAGGAATATAATCAACGGTGTTGCCAACCATTTTTCTCACATTTCCACCAATAAAGAAAGCACTTGTATGGAAACTTTCTCTTAATTCTAGATCTGTGTATCCACATTCCCCTTCTGTATGTAGGTGACAGATTTCAACTTTTTTAAGTTCTGGAGCGCGAGCCACCATAGCTTTTATTAATGTTTGAGGTGTTGCAGAACCTCCTTGAATTAATACTCTATTTCCTGATTTTATAAGCTTGACAGCTTCAGAGGCTGACATTACATTTGGAATTTTCATTTTAAAAAATTTTAGTTTGTATGTGTTTTCTTTTATTCAATAATCAGTTTCTATCCTAAAAAACTTAAAATAATACCAGCTGCAATTGCAGAACCAATAACCCCTGCAACATTTGGTGCCATAGCGTGCATTAATAAGTAGTTGCGAGGATCCGCTTTAAGACCTTCAGCATGTACTACCCTTGCACTATCTGGAACAGCAGAAACACCAGCTGCTCCAATAAGTGGATTTATTCTTTCATCTCCTTTAAGAAACAAATTCATGAATTTCGCAAAAAGCAAACCACCCATAGTGGCGATAACGAACGATATTGCTCCCAATCCAAAAATCATCAAAGAATCCTTTGTAATAAAAATATCTGCCTGGGTTGAAGCTCCTACCGTAACTCCTAAAAGAATGGTTACTATATCTATTAATTTAGTACGAGCAGTATCTGCAAGTCGTTCTGTTCTACCAGACTCTTTTAATAAATTTCCAAAGAACAACATCCCTAACAAAGGCAATGCACTAGGCGATATAAAGGTTGTTAGCAATAATGCCACTACTGGAAAAATCATTTTTTCTTTTTGTGACACTGCTCTGGGAGGTTTCATTCTAATCAATCGCTCTTTTTTAGACGTTAATAACTTCATGATTGGAGGCTGAATAACGGGCACCAACGCCATATAAGAATAGGCTGCAATCGCAATGGGTCCTATTAAATTTTTAACCGTTGTACCATCTGCCAACACATTAATACCATTTGCCAATTTTGAGGATAAGAAAATCGCTGTTGGCCCATCGGCTCCACCAATAATACCAATAGCACCCGCTTCGGGTAAATTAAATCCTAAGTAAAGCGCTCCTATAAAAGTTGCAAACACTCCTATTTGAGCCGCTGCACCTAGAAGCATTAATTTAGGATTTGCTATAAGGGATGAGAAATCGGTCATGGCGCCAATTCCTAAAAATATAAGTGGCGGATAGACCCCCTTCACTACCCCAAAATAGAGGTAATTCAATACCGATCCCGTTTCATAAATTCCTGTTTGGTTGCCGACAACAAATGGAATATTCCCTATAATTACGCCTGTTCCAATAGGAATTAGCAAGAGCGGTTCGTAATCAAATTTAATTCCAAGATAGATAAATACAATTCCAATAATAATCATGATTAAGTTACCAGAAGTAGCATTTGCAAAACCCGTGTATTGATAAAATTGCTTAATACCGTTAAAAGCCTCCGAAATAAATCCTTCTGCAACGGTAATATCGTCATCATAACTCATCGCAGACACCTCTGTTTTAGCAGAATTAGTATTAAACCCTAAAACAGGTCTTATAAAAACCAACAGTGATAGAACTCCAAATATTAATATTATTTTCTTCATTTTTTTCTGTTTTGGTCAAATCAAAGTATCCAATAAATTAAGCGTCATTATAACAAACTTCATTTTCCTTGAACTGACATTCTTTATTTTATTCAAATTCTATCATTACTTCACCTTGCAGAACTTGTTGTCCTACAGCCACATTAACAGCAGTAACAACGCCAGATTTTTCTGCAACGATACTATTTTCCATTTTCATAGCTTCAAGAACCAATAACAAATCATTCTCTTTAAAAGTATCACCAACTTTTACATTAATAGATAATATAACCCCTGGTATTGGCGCGGTAACTTTGGCTTTTCCAGAAGAATTTGAGCTTACTTTTACAAGTTCTACAGGTGCCGTATTTGATGGTTTACGAACAAGTGTTGGTGTTTTACGTGTTTTTATTTCTTCTTTCATTTTTACGGAATAACTAGTTCCGTTTACTTCCAGATCTATCGTATTATTTTCTTGTGAAACAATTTTAACACTATAACTGTTTTCATTTATTTTGAATGTGAAATTTTTCATGGTTTTGTATTTCTTTAAGATTTTATAATCTTTTATTGTAAGCTCCGTATATTTTAGAACTCCATGGAGAATATAATTTACGGGCTTGTTTAATAGTTAAAATGGCGTTTTCGTTATCATGCTGTTCATCAAGATACATGTAAATAGCAGTAGAAATTGCTGCCGCAACTTCTCCAGTAAATTCCTCATTTACTTTTGAAGAAATCTCTGCAACCTTTTTATCTGGCCCTTTAGTTATAATTTTGTACACATAGAGCATGAACGGCAATCCAAACTTAAAAAAGATTGTTAAAAGGAGTAATCCACAAAAAACAATTACCAGACCCGTAAATAGAATAACATAGCCTTCACTTAATTTATCTGTATATAATAATATGTGTGTCATTATAGTGGGATATTTGAGTGTTTTTTTGGTGGATTTACCTCTTTTTTATTAGCTAGTAATTCTAACCCTCTAATAATTCTAAACCGTGTGTTTCTTGGTTCTATAACATCATCTATAAAGCCATATTTTGCAGCCACATATGGGTTTGCAAACTTAGTGTTGTACTCATTTTCTTTTACTTCAATGTAATGCTGTTTTTCATCTGCATCTTCAATCTTACGAATGTTAGAACCTTCTAAAACTTCAACAGCACCTTTAGCTCCCATAACAGCAATTTCTGCCGTTGGCCATGCGTAATTTAAATCTCCTCTAAGTTGTTTACAACTCATTACATCATGTGCCCCTCCATAAGATTTACGTAGTGTTATAGTTACTTTAGGAACGGTTGCTTCGCCGTAAGCAAATAATAGTTTAGCACCGTGCAAAATAATTCCGGCATATTCTTGTCCTGTTCCAGGCAAAAATCCTGGTACATCAACTAGCGTTATAATTGGAATATTAAATGCATCACAAAAGCGCACAAATCTGGCGGCTTTTCTTGAAGCTTCGGTATCTAAAACGCCAGCATAATACTTAGGTTGGTTAGCTACAATACCAACAGAATGTCCATTAAAACGTGCAAAACCAACTACAATGTTTTTAGCATAATTTCTATGGACTTCTAAAAACTCACTATTATCTGTTATCGTTGTAATAACATCCAATATATCGTAAGGCTGATTGGCGTTTTCTGGGATAATGGTATTTAAGATATCATCCAATCTATCTATAGGATCTGAGGTTGAAATAAGTGGTGGGTCTTCAAGATTATTTGAAGGTAAATAGCTTAAGACTTTTCTAATAAGCATTAAGTTTTCCTCATCATCTTCAGCCAAAAAATGTGAAACTCCAGATTTGGTAGAATGAATTGTAGCACCTCCTAATTGTTCGGGAGTTACAATTTCTCCTGTAACCGATTGTACGACCTTAGGTCCTGTAACAAACATGTAACTTGTTTGATCTGTCATTATGGTGAAATCTGTCAAGGCTGGTGAATAAACGGCGCCTCCGGCACATGGCCCTAATATGGAAGATATTTGTGGAATAACACCTGAAGCCATTATGTTTCGTTGAAAAATTTCAGCATAACCCGCAAGCGATCTTACCCCTTCTTGAATACGAGCTCCACCACTATCATTCAATCCAATTACGGGAACACCAATTTTCATGGCCATATCCATTATCTTACAGATTTTTAAGGCATAGGTCTCAGAAAGCGAGCCTCCAAAAACCGTAAAATCTTGAGCAAAAATGTATACAATTCTGCCATCAATAGTTCCGTGCCCGGTTACAACACCATCTGATAAATATATTTCTTTATCTAATCCAAAAGACTTTGTTCTGTGAGTTACAAACATATCAAACTCCTCAAAACTATCATCATCTAGTAGAAAATCTATTCTTTCACGAGCTGTCATTTTTCCTTTAGCATGTTGAGAATCGATACGTTTTTCACCGCCTCCTAACCTTGCTTTGGCTCTTTTTTCAATGAGCTCGTTAATTTTATCTTGATTTGCCATACTGTTATGTTTTTACTTATCTATTTTATTAATTGAAATTATTTGGGTTTTGAACAAAGTTCGGTAAGAACTCCTAAGGTAGATTTTGGATGCAAAAATCCAATATCCAAACCTTCTGCTCCTTTTCTTGATTCTTTATCAATCAGTGTTACACCTCGCTCTTCGGCTAATTTTAAAGCGTTGGTAGCGTTATCTACAGCAAAGGCTATATGGTGGATTCCTTGCCCCTTTTTAGCAATAAATTTGCCAATAGGCCCATCTGGAGATGTACTTTCCAACAATTCAATTTTTGTATTACCTACCAAAAAAAAGGCGGTTTTCACTTTTTGATCAACAACTTCTTCAACGGCATAACATGTGATTCCAAGTACGTCTTGATAATATTTTATTGAGTCTTCTAAGTTGTTTACGGCAATCCCTATATGTTCTATGTGTGAAATATTCATAATTATTTAAATATGAGTTATTGAGGTCAAAATTAATTCAGGTTGTTTTTTAATTTTATGACAGATGTCATGAAGTGTAGAATCTTCCCAATTAGTTATAAACTATAACGTAATAGTAACATTTGGCTTATCATTTAATCACAAAATAAACCACTATGGATTTGAAATCCATAGTTTTAAAACAAAAGAATGAAATTCTTTTTAATGTTAGCTTGTCATTCCGAATGTTACTGAAATCAAAATATATTTTGATTGAAAGTACATTGCGG
>Ga0207906_1000623_pt1 | contig 11189 bp, 12 predicted proteins | sample LinPmetageLP37_FD_184050 | JGI IMG/M metagenome (GOLD analysis project Ga0207906, IMG submission 184050) | Marine viral communities from the Pacific Ocean - LP-37 (SPAdes) | ecosystem: Environmental > Aquatic > Marine > Oceanic | place: Pacific Ocean | collected 2010-06-16
GAAGTTAATAAGTTTAGTTTAGTTGGTTAGTTAATAAAAACCCGGTAATTTAAAATTACTGGGTTTTTGTATTTGGAGTGTTGGTGGTTTAATTTTAGAATTAATATGTTAGTCAACTTCCCAAATAAATTCATCTATTTTCTGTTGAATGCCATCAAACCTAATTTTTGGTACTCCACTCCTTATTGAAATGAATAAATTAAAAGAATAAAATTTTTATCGAATAATATTATTCTATCAAATTACTTAGTCAAATCCAGTATTGTAATCGATTTATCAGGATATAATTAATTGCATAATACATTAATAATTAGTACCTTGATATATTAATTAATTAAACCATCCATTATTATGAAAAAAAAATTATTAGTATTTGCAATGGTATTACTGGTTAGTAATGTATTTGCACAAGACAAACTTTATCTAGTTTTTGAAATGATGAAAGTAGATAATGAGCAAGAAATGGCTTATATGGAAACAGAAAATTTCTGGGAAAAAATTCATCAACAACGCGTTCAAAGTGATGAAATTATTGGCTGGGATCTTTGGCAATTATTACCAGGAGGTGAAGACCAAGGATATCAGTACATGACTGTTACGCTTTACGATAACCCTGTAAGCATGTTCAAAGGAGGTGATTTAATTGAAAATGCTAAAAGGGCATATCCCAATATGAAGGAAGAAGATCTGCTTAAGAAGTTAAATAATTCAGCGAAAACAAGAGATCTTGCCGTTCGAATTTACTTGGAAGATATAGCAAATACAGTTGGTGCTAATGAAATGCCAATTGGGACTGTTGCATTTTTAGACTTTATGAAAGTTGATTTGAATAAATATGAAGCTTATGAAAAAGCAGAAATGGATGTTTTTCAACCGATGCATCAAAAACAAGTGGATGATGGGGAAAAAAAATACTGGAGTTTAATGCGAATTATGCTGCCTGTAGGTAGTGATACTTATGCGTCACATATAACTGTAAACATGTTTGATGATGTTGAGTCAGCATTCAGTTCAAATGGTGGTGGTAATTGGGATGGATTAACCGATGCCCAACAAAAAGCCATTCAGGCTGGGCTGGATTTACGGGATATGAAAGTTACTACTTTGGCTACTTTATTAAAAAAAGTTAAAAAGAATTAATTTAAAGAATTCCCCGATGGCTTGCCTCGGGGTTTCCGATTCACCTCTCCTTTGGAGAGGTCGGAACTGCCTTTTTTGGCAGTTTCGGGTGAGGTAAAATACAAAATCTCGATTTTGGGTCCTGAGGCCAAAATGATCCCGATATTTATCGGGAGGCATAACACCCCTATGGCTTGCCTCGTGGATAGTCGGTTTCAAGATTTTTTATTTAAAAATTCAATAAATTAAGTAGAAAAGGAATCGCATTTGCGATTCCTTTTCTACTACTAAGTAGTTTTGAAAACTAAGAATAATGAAATCAGGTTAAAAATTTAACATCTCTCTTTTTATTTCTTAAACAAATCATAAAAGCTTGATTAATACTGTTAAACATTCCTAAATTAATATTACAACTTAAATTTTGTTACGTCCTTTGCTGAATATAAACTAAAACTAATTAATATATTTATAATTATGATAAAATCAGCCATTATTTTTTGCACATTGTCTTCACTAAACGCAACAATAATTACAAACGAGAATTCAGATAATGTTATTTCTGAATGTGAAAATTTAATAGAATGCAATAAATTAACCATTGAAGAAAATAATTTAAGAACTTTACTTTTTTCATCCGATTTTAATGAAGAATCTAAAATCTTAGATTGGAATGCCGTTGAGCTTTTTGAAGTTGAAGAAGAAGTAGAATTAAATTTTGATACTAAGACTTACTTACCTGAGAATTTTAATCCCTTGAAAGGTAAAAATAATTTAGATTGGAACACTATAAAACTTGTAGAGGTTGAGGAAGAAGTTGATTTAGGTTTTGATACAAAAGATTATTTGCCAGTAAATTTTAATGCCTTAAAAGGGGGAAAACATGATTTAGACTGGAATTCCATTGAATTAATAGAACTTGAAGAAGAAGTGGATCTTGGTTTTGATACAAAAAACTATTTACCATTTGGATTTGATGCCAAATCAGGAATGTATAAAAATAAATTAATGTAATAGTATAGAATAATTAAAAAAATATGCATAAAAGAGGCTGTCTAAAAAGCTTTTTGATATCGATTTGTCAGGTTGAGGTTGTCAAAACTTATTGTTGATTATCAAAAGTTGATATATTACAACAAAGCCTGTGCTGAACGAAGGCGAAATACTCAATATAACTTTAGAATTCACTTTTTAAACGACCTCTTTTATCTGTATTTTTTTTGAAGATTGAATGTAAATCTTATTAGATTGAAAGGTTGTTTTTAAAGCATTTCCACAATTAAATCATCATCCGTTTTTTCAACTTTAGCCAATTTATGCATGGTTAATCCTTTTATGCCTTTATCCCAGGCTTTATTGCTTAAATCAGACTTTGTTTTTAAATCAATTAAAGGCATGCTTTTATGCAATTTTAAAATATCTAAAATAACCTTTTCATTGTCACTTAATTCAATTGCCTTTTTCTCTGGTCTCATTTGAGGGAAAAACAATACTTCTTGAATGGATTGGTTGTTGGTTAAAAACATAATCAATCTATCCATACCAATGCCCATTCCAGATGTTGGGGGCATGCCATATTCCAAAGCCCGTAAAAAATCTTCATCAATAAATTCAGTTGCTTCATCATCACCTTTTGCCGCTAGTTTAAGTTGATGCTCAAAACGAGCCCTTTGATCAATAGGATCATTCAGTTCAGAATAGGCGTTGGCAATTTCTTTACCGCAAACCATGAGTTCAAAACGTTCTGTTAATTCCGGATTTTCTCTATGTTCTTTGCATAGCGGACTCATTTCTTTCGGGTAATCTGTTATAAAAGTTGGCTGTATATAATGGCCTTCACATTTTTCGCCAAAAATTTCATCTATTAGTTTACCTTTTCCCATAGTGTCATCTACAGCAATTCCCATTTTATTGGCAGCTTCGCGTATCTCAGTTTCACTTTTTCCAGTGATGTCAAATCCCGTAAAATGTTTTATAGACTGAGCCATGGTAACTCTTGGGTAAGGTGCTTTGAAATCTATTTCATGTTTGCCAAATGTGGCCTTGGTAGTTCCGTTTACGGCTATTGCACAATGTTCAAGCAAGCGCTCACAAAAATCCATCATCCAATTGTAATCTTTATAGGCTACATAAATTTCCATAGCTGTAAATTCTGGATTATGGGTTCTGTCCATACCTTCATTCCGGAAATTTTTAGAAAATTCATAAACACCATCAAAACCACCAACAATAAGTCGTTTTAAATAAAGCTCGTTTGCAATTCGCATATATAACGGAATATTCAAACTGTTATGATGTGTTATAAATGGTCTTGCCGCGGCACCACCGGGAATAGGTTGCAAAACGGGTGTTTCCACCTCAAAATACCCTGCATTATTAAAAAATTCGCGCATGGCATTAAACAACTTGGTACGTTTAATAAACACGTTTTTCACTTGCGGATTTACCACTAAATCAGCATAGCGCTGTCTAAAACGTTGCTCAGGATCTGTAAAGGCATCAAATACAACACCATCTTTTTCCTTGGGCATTGGCAAGGGTTTTAAAGCTTTACTAAGAATTGTAAAATTTTCAACTTTTACCGTTTTTTCACCAACTTGAGTCGTAAAAAGCTCACCTTCAATGCCTATAAAATCACCAAAGTCTAAAAGCTTTTTAAAGACCTCATTATATTTCGATTTATCTTCACCGGGGCAAATTTCATCTCGGTTAAAATATACCTGGATTTTTCCTTCAGAATCTTGAATTTGTGCAAATGAGGCTTTTCCTTGTAATTTAATAGCCATGAGTCTACCAGCAATGATGACTTTTTTTCCTTCTTCAAAATTATTTTTTATATTTTTTGAAGAATGACTTACAGGGTATAAATCTGCCGGATACGGATTAATGCCTAATTGGAGTAATCTTGATAATTTTTCTCGTCTTACTAGTTCTTGCTCTGATAATTGCGACATAGGCTTAATTCTGAATGTGTTTTTTTAAACGCACAAAGATAATTACTATTACCAAGTATATCAATTTATTATGTTGAAAAAAAACTGTAACAATTCGGAATTAAAAACGTCGTACATTTAATCATCAATTAAAAATCAATCAAATGAGTTTCTGGAGAGTTTTACTTTCAATTATTTGTCCGCCCTTGGCCGTTATAGATAAAGGATGTGGGTCTATCTTCATTGTGTTTTTATTATGGCTTTGTGGATGGGTACCGGGTGTTATTGCGGCTCTGGTTATATTGAATAATCCTAAAAGATAATATGTATCTTTGCCCTCAATGAATAAGAACGTTGAAATACAGGATCTTGGAAATAAAGACTACAAACAAACCTGGGACTATCAGGAAGTGTTGTTTAAAAGCATTGTAGACACTAAAATTACCAATAGACGAGAGGAATTAAAAGTGCCAACCAACAACTATTTTCTGTTTGTTGAGCATCCGCATGTGTACACTTTGGGTAAAAGCGGCGATGTGTCAAACCTGCTTTTAAGTGAAAATCAACTTACTGAAAAAGGGGCTACATTTTATAAGATAAATAGGGGTGGTGATATTACATATCATGGCCCGGGACAAATTGTAGGGTATCCTATTTTAGATTTGGAAAACTTTTTTACCGACATTCATAAATACCTCCGTTTTCTTGAAGAAATGATCATTCTAACCTTAGCGGAATACGGTTTAAAAGCGGAGCGCAGCAAAGGCGAAACAGGTGTTTGGTTAGATGTAGGCACGCCATTTGCCAGAAAAATTTGCGCCATGGGCGTGCGAGCCAGCCGTTGGGTAACCATGCATGGTTTTGCCCTTAATGTTAATGCCAATTTGGGTTATTTTGATAATATCATCCCTTGTGGAATAAGAGGAAAAGCAGTGTCGTCCTTAAATGTTGAACTAGGGGTCAAGGAAGTTTCTACAGAAGAAGTAAAAGAAAAATTGTTAAAGTATTTTGCTATACTTTTTGAGGCAGAACTAAAACAAAAAAGCGAAGTATAATCTTTGGTTTAAGCGATTTTTATAATTTTCTTTAAGCCATCATTTTATTGAGACTTCAGCTTCTAATTTTACGATTGTTTTTACAGAATTAGTAATCAAACAAGCTTTATCGCTCTTTTCAATAATTCGTAAAGCTTTGTCTTTTTGGGTGGCATCTGTTATTTCTGAATCAACTTTAAGTGTAATTTCACTTATCATGAATTTTTCTTCAACTTTTTCTAAAATTCCTTTAGCATGAATAGCTAAGTTTTTAAAATCGAATTTAGAATATTCTGCAACTGCTAAAAAGGCAGTCATAAAACAACCGCTAACTGATGCGATAAATAAATGTTCTGGCGACCAAATTCCGGCGATACCCTTTGTGAATTCAGGTGGCGTAACTACCTCTATGGTTGTATTTAAATCAGGTGATTGTAAAAGTCCATTTCTTCCTTCTTTCCAATTAAGATTGACTTGGTATACAAGTTGTACGGGATAATTATGTATGTTTTGTTTATATCTTTATTCCAACAAACCGAATGACATCAGCAGGTCCAATATGGTGTTTTCCTTCTTCTAGTTGTATTTTAGCAGTCTGTAATAATTCAATTTTTAATTCCTTAAAATCACTTTTTAACATCGTCTCCGTATAAAGCATATCTTCATTTTTGGGGCCACCAGAATTATTTTTTAGCTGATTCGGATTAAATCCTTCCAAAATTATTTTGCCTCCCGGCTTTAACCATGTTATAGCTTTTTGGTGAATGGATGTTCTGATGTCCGGAGGAAAATGTGCATAAATAAATGCAACAACATCGTACTTATTTTCAGGATATTCAATAAGGGTGGCATCCTCAATTAGATACTCTAAAGACACCTTGTTTTTGTGGGCTAACAGCAATGCTTTTTCCTTCCCACGTTCACTCGTATCAAAAGCACTTACGTCCCAATTATGAAGTGCAGCATATACACCATTTCTTCCTTCGCCATCACAGGGTAAAATCATTTTCCCTGCTGGTAGTTTGTTCAATTGTTCTGCAAAAAACTCATTAGGGGTTTCTCCATAAATGTATTCTTTTTTGCTGTAGCGCTCGTTCCAAAAATCTTTCATTATAAATTATAATATGATATCAATCAAAAAAAAGGTATGAAAAAAGGTTTGACAATTTCGCACTTCTCTTTGAATTAAATTAGCGGTTTGCATTTCTTATGGCAAATTTACAAAGAGATTAGAAGATTGAATGTCACAATTGTCACATTCAACCTGTCATTGATTTAATAGTATTTTTTTCGCAACCAAAATGACACTCTAACCAATAAAATTAAGGCAGGAACTTCCACTAAAGGGCCTATAACACCTGCAAAAGCTTGTCCTGAATTTAACCCGAAAACGGCGATGGCGACAGCTATGGCCAATTCAAAATTATTACCGGCTGCCGTAAAGGCCACTGCTGCAGTTTTGTCATATTCTGCTCCCATTGCTTTGGTAACGAAAAAGCCAATGATAAACATAATGGCAAAGTATATTAATAACGGTATTGCAATAATGAATACATCTTTTGGGATTTGAACAATTAATTCTCCCTTAAGAGAAAACATGACTATTATTGTAAATAATAGTGCAATCAATGTTATTGGTGAAATAGCTGGAATGAAGGTATTTTTATACCAGGATTCACCTTTTAGTTTCACCAAAATCAGACGGCTTAAAATTCCCAACAAAAATGGGACACCTAAATAAATAGCGACACTTTCGGCAATAGTGGCAATTGAAATATCAACAATAGCACCTTCAAAACCAAAATAGGGCGGAAGTATGGTTATAAACAACCAAGCATAAAAACTATATGCAAATACTTGAAAAATACTATTCAAAGCTACTAAGCCAGCACCATATTCACTGCTACCTTCAGCAAGATCATTCCATACCAAAACCATTGCAATGCAACGCGCCAAACCTATTAATATCAATCCTACCATATATTCTGGATAGTCCTGCAAAAAAGTAATGGCTAAAATGAACATTAAAATAGGGCCAATTATCCAATTTAAAACGAGTGAAATGGATAGGATTTTTACGTTTTGAAAGACCTTGGGCAATAAGGCGTAATTTACTTTTGCCAATGGTGGATACATCATTAAAATGAGTCCGATAGCAATAGGGATATTGGTGCTTCCTGTACTAAAGGAATCAATAAATTTTGGAAATGTTGGCATAAAATACCCAATGCCAACACCTAAGCCCATGGCGATGAAAATCCATAGTGTTAAATAACTATCCAGGAAACTTAACTTTTTCTTTGATACCATAGTTATGATTTTATTTGTGAAAATACGTAGAACAGTTCAGTAGCAATTTGAATACTCCTTTCGTTGTATTTTTCAGTTTGTTGTGGGGTGTTGTCAAAAGCTTTTGGGTCTTCAAACGTAACCGGAATCCGTTTTTCGGCTCCAGCTATGAAAGGGCAACCGGCATCAGCTTGTGAGCAAGTTAAAATGGCTGCAAATTCAGATTTTGGATTAAAAGTATCATCATAGGTTTTTGAAAATCCAATAACAGGATGTTCATTTTCTGAATATTTAATCGCGTAAATGGGGTTTTTTCCTTCAGAAATGGTTTTTATATTAAAACCATAATTTATTAATGTTTCAGCAACCATAGGAAATAAAGCAGTAGCTTCTGTTCCGCCAGAATAACAAAATACATTTTTTAAGTTGAAATAGGATGCCATTGTTTGAGCCCATACTTGCGATAAATGACTTCTGCGCGAGTTGTGTGTGCAAATAAAATTAAGCCTGATGTCTTTATGATTGTTTTTTTTCAGCTGAATAAAATCAATTAATGGCTGAAGCACAGTTTTGCGTTCTTCAGAGATAATTTCAATTTTCAAAACATCAATTACCTTTTTAATATCAGTATAAATCATGTTGGTCTTTTACGTTTTTGATTTAGCAGCAACCACTATTTGGTGTACAACAAGAATCAGTTTTTTCTTGAATTTCAGCTATATTTAATTTTGGCTTTGTGGGTTTTGTTCCGGGTTTTTCTGCATAAACGGTAATGCTAAAAATGCCTGTACTATTCGTATTAAATTCTTTGATCATGTCTGGACTAAGATATTTACTAAGAATATCCTCTGGAATTGTTATTGGTTTTTCTTTCTGGATTTTTAAGTTAGAAAAACCTGCGTCAGAAATATATTGAAGGTAATCGGCTTTTTGTATGGCACCGGCAACACAACCAGCATACATTTCGGCATCTTCCCTTAAGGCATCTGGCAAATTGCCAACCAGAACAATATCCGAAATACTAAAGTGCCCTCCGGGTTTTAAAACCCTATAAATTTCTTCAATGACTTTTTGTTTATTTGGAACCAAGTTTAATACGCAATTACTTACTATAACATCTGCCATATCATTGCTAACAGGCATATCATCTATGTCACCTTCTCTAAATTCTACATTATTATAGCCTAATTTTTCAGCGTTAATCCTCGCTTTTTTAATCATAACAGGAGTAAAATCAATACCTATTACTTTTCCTTCGACACCTGTTTCATGTCTGGCCACAAAACAATCATTTCCGGCACCAGAACCTAAATCAATAACAGTATCGCCTTTATTTATGTGAGCAAAATGAGTAGGAAGCCCACAGCCAAGGCCTAAGTCGGCATCACTTACATAACCATCAGTTTCAGAGTAGTCATCCATCATGATATTATATACTTTATTTGATGCTGTTGTAGCGCCACAGCAAGATACAGCGTTTTCTGTTTTCCCTTGCTCAGCAATTTTGGTGTATTTTGATTTTACAATGTTTTTTAATTCTTTCTCAGTTTTCATTTGGTGTTTTATTAAAAGATGAAACAATATATTTTTTTAGCAACATTCACTTTTTTGAGTATCATAATCAAGGAAATGTAGAAACATGTTCTTCATTTCCATCCATTTTTCCTGATCTATACAATAGCATACAGAGGTGCCTTCAATGTTTCCTTTGATGATTCCCAATGTTTTAAGTTCTTTTAAGTGTTGAGAAATGGTTGGTTGTGCCAGCCCAATTTCATCCACTAAATCGCCACAGATACAACTGTTTAATTTTATAAGATGCTGTAAAATGGCAACTCTTGCGGGATGGCCAATGGCTTTAGCAATTTGCGCTAAGTTATTTTGTTCTTCGGTAAATTTTTCAGTTTTGGTTAATCCCATGTCTTTATTATTATATTGCAATATTACGATTAATAATTTAATAAAAAAATAAATTTACTTTTATTTTAGATACTGTTTCCGGTAATTTAGGACGAAGTGAATTATACAGTTTTTTGGATGTAGTTGTTTGTGGATCATTTCTATTTGAATACTAATAATGCGGAAACTGGCATGAAAAATGCTGTATATCAATATGTTAAATGTTAATAATATTATTAAAATGTTAATTATTACTAACAATTAAAAAAAAAATGTTTAATTTGTAATGTCAAATAAAAACCATGCACGAGCTTAAAATTGAAAAATTTCCATCGAAAGGTACTGATCAGGATACAATTCGAATGAAAGGAAACTCCATAAAATTATCTTTGAATGTTTTCAATGGAAAACAAGGAGACTTCTTTTTATCCTATTGCCCTGCGCTAAGTATCTCTGGTTACGGTAAAACAGAATACGAAGCTGAAGAGTTCATTAAACATGAAATGGTTATTTTTTGCGAAGACTTAGTGAATATGCACTCTGATGAAAGAGATCATTATCTTTTATCACTTGGATTTAAGAGAGAAAGATTTAGAAATAAAAACTTTTCTAAAGCATATGTTGATGGAAATGGCCGTTTGCAAGACTTTGATGAGGGAACGGTTCAAAGAAAAATTCTACAAACTGCATAATAATGGGTGATTTTCGACCCATTAAAACTAAGCTATTTATTAAGTTTCTCATTTTTCACAATTGTTACAAAGTTCATAATAAATCCAAAGGAGGAAGTCATTCTTACTGGAAAAGACCTGGTTTAACTAGAAGGATTACAATTAGAGAAGCCGACAAAGAAATTCCACCATTCCATATTAAAACAAATCTTGAAACTCTTGGTTTAAAATTCACTGATTTAGAAGAATTTATAGATAAGAAAAAATAATGTTTAGAATTTGAATGGAAATTGAGAAGTTAGTCAAATTTTCTCACAAAGGCAACCTAGGATTCTACATTAAAAAACACTTTGTAATAGTGCATTTTTTTGTCGTCATCATAACCGCGCTCCAGGAATTCACTGGCAGCTTCAGGCGCATCAATATCAAGTTTAATTTCAATATTGGTGTCCAGTTTAATATCGGTTTTTATCTTTTTCTTTTCTCTATTTACTACCACGTCTGAAACATCAAATTGATTTCTTATGATAATGTTTTTTTCGCCTTCAAAATCCTTTTTATAAGAGTCAAACAAGGCTTTAATTTTGTCATCTTCAAAAACCTCTTCTTTAAATTTCTCTACACTTATCATTTCATTTTCCTTAAAGAAATCTATGGTTTTGGCTAAAAATGAATTCTGTTCCTGATTGCCATAACTGGTTTTTAAAATATCGGTTGAAAAGTCTTTACAAAGCTCCATATACTGTTGGGTATGACTGTTTGCATCATCTGCATACTTGATATTTAAAAAGTGATGTATCCAATATTGCGCGTCATAACTATTGTTATCAACACTTAAAACGATATTGCCTTCTGTATCAGTTTGATTTAAAATAAGGCAACCCTTATCTAATTTTTTTGAACTGATTCCTTTTTGGGACAATACATCATAACTTTTGTTTTCTAAATAGGTTTGAAAGAAATTCACTTTATTTTCAATCTTGAAAACGCCAATGGCGTTGGTAGTAATTTCGTTAAATTCAATGCTTTCAAACAAGGCTATTAATACATCGCCTGTTTTTATTTGAGAAGAATTTGATTGTTCATATAGATGAGTAACAATGTTTTTTGAAACCTCAATAAATGCATCAGTGTCATTAAAAATTTGCTGTACATAGGTATTGATCTCATTTAATGCGATATTTGAATGATGATTAAAACGATGGCTTTGAACAACGGAACCAAATGGTTTTAATAAAAAAGGAAGC
>Ga0207906_1000628_pt1 | contig 11113 bp, 20 predicted proteins | sample LinPmetageLP37_FD_184050 | JGI IMG/M metagenome (GOLD analysis project Ga0207906, IMG submission 184050) | Marine viral communities from the Pacific Ocean - LP-37 (SPAdes) | ecosystem: Environmental > Aquatic > Marine > Oceanic | place: Pacific Ocean | collected 2010-06-16
CAACGGTGACGGCACATTCGACCAGACGTGGGCATCGAGCGACTACCAGGTTGAACCGTTGAACAACCTGGTGAAAGGCCGGTCGGTGAACAACCTGCGGGCGGTCGGCGATTACCTGTTCCCGGTCTACGGCGACGGCCTCGCCTCAGTCGAGGTCACAGCGAAATGGGGCTGGCCGGCTGTCCCCGACCCGATAGAACAATCGACCCTGATGATGGCGGCCCGTTTCTACTCTAGGAAAAGTTCGCCACTAGGCGTCATAGGGGTCGGGGACTTCGGCCCGGTACGCATCTCGCGTTCAGACCCGGACGTGGCGCACCTGCTGATGGATTACCGGCGTGCCGGCGTCGCCTGATGGCCGACATCGCGGCGATCCGCGCCGGGATCAAAACACGCCTGGCAACGTCGTCGACCTTCCTCCAAATCGCGGCAACGATGCCCGATACGGTGAGCCCGCCGTGCGCGGTTGTCGACCTGCAATCCGTGAGCTACGACCAGGCGTTCGCCAACGGCCTCGAGCTGCTCACCTTCACGATCACGGTTATCGGGCAGCGGTTCGACACGGCCGCGAACCAGGCGCTCCTGGACGGCCTCATTTCGGGGTCCGGGTCGGTGCGGGCACTCATCGCCGGCGACCTGACCCTGAACGGGAGCTGCTCTACGTCCCAGCTCACACAGATGAGCGAATACGGCCTGATTTCCGCGAACGAAACCGATTACATCGGTGCCAACTTCACCCTGGAGGTGTACGCGTAATGGCGAAAAAGCAGAAGCACGAATACACCGTGGTCGGCAACCATGCCGTGCACGGTCACGAACCAGGCTCGACGTTCTCATCGGACATGTCCGATGAGGACGCTAAGCGTCTAATCGACGGCGGTCACCTGACCGGCGGCAAACGCCCACAGGAGGGCTGAAACCATGGCAGAACTAATCGGAGGCGCATCAGCCACCTTGACAATTGGGGGCGTCGATTTGAGCGACAAAATGACAAGTGCGAGTTTGGAGATTTCTTATGATGAAATTGAAACGACGAGCTTCGGGGACGCCGTCCGCACGAGAATCGGCGGCCTCGGTACGGCTGTGCTCAACATCAATTTCAACGCTGATTTTGCGGCCTCAGAGGTCGACGCGACCCTCAACGGCCTGGTCGGCACAGCGACAGCGTTCGTGTTCAAGCCAACGAGCGCATCAGTGAGCGCCACAAACCCGAGCTACGCCGGCAGCGCCCTCGTCACGGCGTACACGCCCATCAGCGCCGAGATCGGCACCCTGTCGACCTTCTCGGTGTCGTGGCCCGTCAGCGGGGCTATCACCCGAGCTACGAGCTAAGCGGGGAGCGGGGGCAACGATGAAGAACTCGATGAAGATCACGCTTCGGATCTGCCACGACGGCACCGAACGAACGCTGGTTGCCGGGCCGGCGGCGATAGTCGCTTTCGAACGCAAATGGGGCCTCGGGATCGGCAAGGCAATGGCCGAAATCCGGGTTGAGCACCTCGCCTGGCTGGCGCATCAGGCAGCGTGGCGGGAAGCGACGCACGGCGACGGTGCCGCGGTCAAACCGTTCGACGACTGGTTGGCCGACCTCGAGGACATCGAAGCGGTCGGCGAGGATGATGCCGACCCTTTGGTTTCGACTCCCTGACCGTCCAGGTGGCCGCTTTGGCGGTGCGGACAGGGATAGGACCGATGCAGCTGCTCGAATGCCCACCTGAGGTGTTGAACGCGTTGTGCCGTGTCCTCGAGTTTCAGGCCGATGAGCAGGAGAAAGCGAGGCAGCGGCGCTAATGGCACGAACGCCCTCAATGAATAAATCCGCTGTCGCCATCGAAATGTTCGGCATGGACGATTTCCTGCGTGATCTGCGGCGCGCCCCGAAGGAAACCCGCAAAGCGGTCAGCAAGGGATCGAAAGAGATCGCCGACACGGTGCTGGTCCGCATGAAGCAACGCAGCCGCACAGTGTTTCACGCGTCCCAGTACCAGATCATCGTCCCCTCACTGCGCGCCGTTCAGGGCACCGTGCCGAAAATCAAAGCCGGTGGAGCGAAGAAAGCAGCCGTAAGCAGAAAGAACCGGCCAGCGTCGGGCGACATTTTCTTCGGTGTCGAGTTCGGCGGTGGGCGCAGGTCGACGACACGACAGTTCCCGCATCATCGCGGCCGTAAGGGCTACAACCTGTTTCCGACGATCATCAAAATGCAGGGCTTTATCAAAAAGGAATACACCGACCAGATCGAACGAGTGCTGAAAGGATTGACCAGGTAATGGCCGCGACCCGCACATTCACCGCAAACTTCGTTGGCCGTACCAGCAACCTCGAAAAGTCGTTCAAGCGGGTTTCTAAGGGTTCGGCGACCATGTCGGACAACCTGATGCGGACAACGCGCATGGCCGGCGTCGGTTTCGGTGCCCTCGCTGGTGTCGTTATCGGTGCAGCTGCGGCGCTGAAACCGATGATCGACAAGGCCGCCGCGATGGAGGAGGCGCTAAGCAAAAACCAGCTTCTCCTGGGCGAGTCGTCGAAAGCGGTCGAAGCGTTCGCTGACACGTCGCTCGAATCGTTCGGTGTCACGAACCTGGCGGCGCTGCAAGCAACAGGCGTGTTTGCGAGCCTCGGCGACGCAATGGGCATGTCGGAGGAAGCTTCGGCGTCGATGGCGACGACCCTCACCGGCCTCGCCGGCGACCTGTCGTCCCTGCACGACGTTTCTGTTGAAACGGCCCTCACGGCGCTGCGGGCCGGCCTCATCGGTGAAGCCGAACCGCTCCGCAAGCTCGGCATCCTCCTCGACGCCGCCACAATCAAGAATAAAGCCCTCGCGATGGGCCTCGTCAAGAACACGAAGGATGCTCTAACCCCGGCGATCAAATCGCAGGCCGCCTACGCCCTCATTCTCGAAAAGGGCGCGGCCGCGATGGGCGATTTCGCCCGCACAGCGGATTCGGCAACGAACACGTCGAAACAGCTGGCCGGCCAGTGGGTAGAGCTGCAAGTCGTGATCGGTACGGCGCTCCTGCCGGCGTTCACGGCGATGGTTACGCACCTTTCCGACGTGGTCATGCCCGCCCTCACAGAGTTCTTCGAAGATCCGTCGTGGGAGGCAGCGGGGAAAGTCGCCGGCGAAGCTCTCACGTCCGGGTTCGCAAAGGGCGTTGCCGAGATTGGCGCTACATACACGATGGCGATGATCAGTCTCGGCATCATACCGGCAGGAAAACTGCTCCTCGGCAAGCTGTTCGCTTCCGGCGAGGAGGCCGGCACCGAGTTCACTCGGGGGTTGGCCGCCGCCATAGAACAGTTTGGGCGGTTGAACCCGGATTGGGATCGTGGAGACTGGGAAACGGCAGGAACGGCCGCCGGCGCGGTGTTTTACGGTGCAGCGGGCGCGATGGCTCCCGGCCCTGGCTTCCCACCGTTCGGCGGTGGTGATGACGGTGGTACGACGGGGGACCCGGGGGAGCGTGGCGAGAAGCCTGGTCTGCCACCGGCCGGCCCGATGGGACCGGGTCCGATGGACCCCGGCTTCGGCGACCCTGCTGGCGGTTTCACGATGGACCCGGGGCAGCGGCTCGCCGCGATCAGCCCCACAACCGGCCTCTCCGGCCTCGACGCGCTCGCGATGCTGAAGGATCCGTCCGCGGACCTGTCGCGGTTCCTGCCCGGTGGCGGCGATACGACGGTCATCATCAACGCGACAGCTGTCACCGGCGACGAAGTGGTTGACGCTATGGGGAAATATGTTCAGGAGAACGGCCCACTGTCGCGCCAGTGGATCGGGCAGTAGCCGATGGCAGCGCCGACGTTCGTTGTCCAGATTTTCCTGAATGGGTCGAATCGGGCTGTGACCGCTGATGTTCGCTCGATCAAAATTAAGGTCGGCCGGCAGCGTGTCCTCGACTCGTTCGCAGCTGGTACATGCATCCTGTCGCTGAACAATGACGACAACAAGTACGGCCCGCTGACAGGGGGCACGTACGGCGACGCGCAGTGGATCAACGCCGAACTCCAGGTCAACGTGTTCCTCAACTCGGCGTCGCAGCCGACAACCCTGTTTCGCGGGAATATCGACGATACAGACGTGACGTACCCGGATAAAAACCAGTCTGTGATGATCGTCAAAGCGTCCGATGGGTTGTCGACGCTGGCACGCACCGAACTTGTCGACGTGATCGACGGCGTGTCCGGCAAGGCAACATTCGTCGAGCAGGTCGGGTCGGCGCGCTTCACCGCGATTCTCGATAACGCCCAGGTCGACTACCCGGACGAATCAAACCCGGTGGATCGCGCTATTGACACGTCGGGGGTGACGATGGCCGCCGAGGTTGTCGCCCGCCTCCAGACAGCGACGTACACGGCTCGCCTCGCCCAGTCGGAGGACGGTGCCATTTTCTGCCGGCAGGGCCTTCCAGGGGGTGCTGCGGCGGCGTCGACGAAGCGTGGCAACGTCCTGACGTACAAGGCCCGCAACTCGGCGTCGTACGTTACCGGCTTGACGTTCGGGGGGTCATCGACCGGCGCATCGACCCCGCCCATGACGAATTTTCGCACCAGTTATGGTGCCGAATTGTTATTTACCAGGGGCATTTACGCCGGCTCAACAGGCGTCGACCAGGTGTACGACGAGAATGTGATCGGTCAACCGGCGTACGGCATCAGAAACATCGTCCGGCGCAATCTGTTGAACCTGAACGACGCGGACGTGCTCAAAGCCTGTAAAAACTTTGTGGCGCTGCATTCCACGCCCGCGCTCCGCATCATTTCGCTCGATTGCAAGCCGCGATCCATGACCGAAGTTCAGGCCGAGAAGGTCGCCAAACTAGGTATTTTCGACGGCCTGGAGGCGCTGTTCACGCCGGCTGGTTCAACAGACCCGCAGCGCCGCCGCCTACGCGTCGAGGGTGTGCGGCATGACCTCACCCCCAACGACTGGTCGATGCGTGTCACAACGTCAGGAACCGGGGAAAATACGTTTCTGATTCTCGACAGCGCCCTCGAAGGTCACCTCGACGCAAACAAGCTCGCCCCATAGGAGGCAAACATGGCCCAGCAAACATTTTCGGGAGTACCCGCCGAGTTCACAGCCGGCGAAGTGCTCAGCTCGTCAGACCAAAATCTGCTCCGCGACTATCTGATAGCGACCATAAAAGAAGGCATGACGGGCGACACCGGGGAAATCCTCCCGATGATCATGGATCTGACGAACAACCGGATCGTCTTGGATTCGGGCGGTTTGGAGTTCTCCGATGCGACGACGATGACGACGGCACCGGCGGCGGGGCTGTCATGGTCCGGTTCGACTGCCAACGGCCTCGGCACGTACGGGTCGTCGTCGTCAGTCGTTTCGGAATCGACCGCGACGTACGACGGGACGACCCTGGAGTTGACCGCGTCCGGCGGTGGCCTCAAGCTCGACAACCTCGATTCGAGCGACGCGAACACCCTGGACGACTTCGAGGAAGGGTCATGCACTTTGGCGTTCACGCCCGCGTCGGGAACAATCACCATGGATGGCGGCACCAACGCCTCGTACACGAAGATCGGCAGGATGATCACCGTGTCCGGCAAGCCGATCGTGTCGTCCGTGTCGTCGCCGTCGGGGGCGACGACGATCACCGGGCTGCCGTTCACCCTCAACGCCTCTGCTGAAGTTTCCGCGCCGTCCGGGGCTTTCAAGATCGGCGGCTATTCGGGGACGATCAACCACACGCCGACATCGACGCCGCACACCGGCCAAGCCAAAATTGGCCTCATCGACGGCCTGACGGCCGACATCGACGGTGCCCGCTTCCAGGCAACTACCGAAGCCACCTTCACATTCGCCTACCAAATCTAGGAACCCCAAATGGCGCTGACGAAATCAACAAAAACCGACCGGATCGAAGTCCTCGAACGAGGACAACTCCAGGTGCGAGTTGCGACGATCGTCGACGAGGACGGCACCGAACTGTCGCGGACGTTCCACCGGCACGTGCTGGCCCCAGGTGATGACACGTCCGGCGAGTCGCAACGCGTCCAGGATGTCGCAGCTGCGACGTGGACTGCCGACGTGCTGGCCGACTGGCAGGCGTTCCTCGAAGCCCAGTCGTGATCTATCCGGGCTACGAGGCCGACCTCGAGTACCTGGAGCTGTTCAAAGATGATGGCGACGAGGCGGTGCACCTGCTCGAACCGTTGCTCGCGTTTCGCCTCAGCCGGGCGTACAGGGCTTCTAAGCGCCTCCGCGACCAGTTGCGCATAGAGTCCGCGGGGCGCACCCGCGACGCCCAGCAGTACCTGTACGACGGATGGAAGGCTAAAGAACCAGGCTTTAACATGGCGGCCAACCCCTCGCGGTTTATAGGCACCAGGGGCGGCAAAACGTTCCGCGGGTCGTGGCACATGGCGCAGGGTGACGCCCCGGACGGCATCGGCTACGTGTATGCCGTCGATTTGACGCACCACGGCCGACTCGACTGGGGCGAGGTGCACGACCAGCTCAGAGCGTCGGGCCTAGCAACCACCGTCCCGGGTGAACCCTGGCACCATCAAGCGACCACTATCCGCGGCCCACTACCCGGCCCTTTCCCTGACGGCACGACAACGGAGGATGAAATGACCCCTGAAATGGAAGAAAGGTTCGACGGCCTGGCTACCTGGGTTTTCAACGGAACCACGATGATTCTGAAACGCATCGAGGAACTAGCAATGCAGATCGAAGGCACACCCCCGACGGAAGGCGACACGGAATGAAGGCTTACCTGGATCTGCTCGAAAGATGCGCGATGACGTTCATTCAGTCATTCGCGGCGCTGCTGCTCGCTGACACGGCCGGTATCGACCTGTCTGTCAGCACAGTTCAGGCGGCAGGCGTCGCCGCCATCGCAGCGGTGCTCGCTGTCCTCAAGGGTTTCGCGGCGCAGCGACTCGTCGGTGATGCTTCGCCCTCGCTCGTGAAGTAATGCCCGACGAGCCGGCCGACGAGGCGACCAGCTGGAAGCAATGGAAGCTCCCGCAGCTCAACCTCGGCACGTTGGTTTCAGTTCTGATCGCTGTCGGGTTCATCACCTGGCAGGGCCTGATGATTCGCGCCCAGATTGACGACAACTCGCAGGCTGTCGGCGACATGGCATACGCCGTCGAGGAACTAGCCGGCGCGGTGTCGCTCGCTAACGAACTGGACACCCGCACGAACATCCTGTTCGACGAGATCGGTTCGCTCCGCGACCAGTACCAGGACCAGGCCGACGTGTGGATCGAGATCAGCACACAGGCCGAACAGATCGACACGATCCGCACCGAGGCGCGCATCCTCCGAACCGACATCGAATCAACGTGGAACCAGCAGAACGAGTTCCGCATGGAAGTCACCGAGCGGGTCGGCGAGTTCGAGGCGGCCGGCCAGACCCTGTCGGACCTCCAATGGCAGGTCGACGACCTGAACCGGCGTGTGGCCGAGGCGTGGGGTGTTGCGATAGCCGACGACGACGAGGACTACGGGTGGCAGATCACCGACCTGACGACACGCCTAGCCGAACTAACCGGCAGGGTGAACGCCTCCAGTGATCTTGAGTGGAAGATCACCGACCTCGAAAACGGTCTCGACTGGGAGATCGACGAGCTGACCAGGCGCGTCACCGAGTTGCAGGTCCGCATGGACACGGGCGGCGGTGGCATAGAACGCTGGGAAATCGACGACCTGTGGAACCACGGTCACGACACCTGGGGCCGCACCGAGGATCTGTACGTTCGCACCGACGAAATGTGGGACATGGTGTGGCGCATGTGGGCGGCCCTGGAGTCCCGCAGCTGGCCGGCCGAATACCTGCACGACTGATAGGCGCATTATGGACAAGACGACGAAGATGATCGCCGCGATCACCGGCCTGCTCGTCGCTGTCGGCGCACTCGTCGCCAGCCTCGGCCTCGGCGGCGGCGACGCCCCTGTGGGCATCACCGTGATCCTCGATTCCCCTGAAGCGTTCGAGGCGTTCATCCGCAACCACCCGGCAGCAGGGTGACATGGTTTCACCCCGGCATTCGCGCCGGGGTTTTCGTCGCGTCCCGGGGTATGCACCACGGGCGGCCCACAATCGTCTATGGTCCGCGTCGTAGCCGAACCGTGGGGGTTTGACCAATGGACATTGTCCGAGTAGCCGACAAGCTGAAGGCGTTCCGGGAGGATTTCCCGGCCACCGAGTACGGCCTCATCCAGTCGTTCACCGAGGACGAGGTCGGCGGGGTCGCCCGTGTGATCGGCTGGTGCCTGGTCACGGACATCGCTACCGGCACGGTGCTCGCTCAGGCGCAGGGCACCCGGGCGTTGCGCCCACCGATACCCGGCGCGCAGGGCGCGAAAGACACACGCGACCCCGATCGGGCCATGACACAGGCGTTGGGGCGCGTCCTGGGCCTGATGGGCTACGCGGACGCTCACGGCATCGAGGGCGACACCGACGAACCGGACACGTCCGGTTCGACGACAGCCGCGAAACCCAAACAGGCTAAAGCACCACCACCGCCACCGCCACCGGCAAGCCCGGTCGCTGAGGCCCGCAGGCACCTCGCCGGCGAAGCGGTCGCCGACGACAGCCTCGACCTGGACCTGGTCGACACGCTCGAAATCCGCGACATGCTGAACGCCCGCCCGCCAGGTGATCGGGGAAAAGTACGAGCCGTGCTGGTGGGGCACGGCTTCGACCTGCCACTACCGGACCAGATGAACGCCGGCCGGTACCAGCAACTGACGAACCTTGTGAACGCGGAGCTGGCCGACATCGACGCGACACCGGCATGACCCCCGTAGCACGCCGCACCGATCCGGCCACGTCGCACGAAGCAGCGTGGTCGCTGCGTGACCTCAACGAGTTGCAGGGCCGCGTGCTGGCCCTCCTCAACCGGCTCCAGGATGCGACCGATGAGGCCCTCGTCGACGCCTACGTCGCTGACTACGGGCCGGTCAGCCCGTCGACGGTGCGAACCCGCCGCCGCGAGCTGCAAGACATAGGCGCAATCGTCGTCGCCGGCCGGTCCCACACGAAAGGGGGTCGACCATGCCAGGTATTCCGAGCCGCGCCATCGACAACACGTCGGGCGTGGTAACCGAAGCATCATGGCAGTCGACCGTCATAGACCTCGCAGAGCTGACCGGCTGGTGGGTGTACCACAACCCGGACAGTCGCCGATCCCAACCGGGTTTCCCCGACCTGGTCCTGATACGCGCACCCCGCGTCATGTTCCTCGAGTTGAAACGCGAAACGGGTCGCCTGTCGACCGTGCAACGCGAAGTGATCGGCCATCTCGAAGCGTGCCCGGGCGTGGAGGTTCACGTCGCACGGCCCTCGGACTGGCAAAAATGTGTGGGTTGGCTGTCGTGATTCTGTCATGCACAACCGGGACCCTTTCGGTTTCCGAAGGGTCGCCAACCACACAGGCACAGGTGCCGGCCGGCAGCTCATCGACGACCACCGAATCGGCGTCGATCCCTATGGCCCGGCCGGCACTTGTGACCCTTCAAATCGTCGACGGCGGGTCGCCCCACGGCAGGGTCAGGCAAGCGCCCGACCCGTCGTCGGCCCCCACGACACACACACCGACGACGTACCCGCCGCCACCGACCACAACCGGCATCGATTACGGCCCGACACACATAGACGCCATCCAGGCGTCATTCGTCGAGGAATGGAGGCCGCTCGTAGCGACCTGGTTCCGCTCAGAACACGTCGACCGGGTGCTCGCCATCATCGAATGCGAGTCGTCGGGGCGGTGGAACGCTGTAGGCCCCGAGGTGAAGCACCTCGGCATGGTCGCCCTGGGTCTCATGCAGCACCTCGACGGGTACTGGGTGGACCGTGCGGCGAAAGCTGAGGCAGCCGGGTACCACAATCATGGTGACATCTGGTCGCCGACCGACCAGATGGCGGTCAGCGCCTGGCTGGCGTACCAGACACCTCAGGGGTTTTCCCATTGGGTGTGCGACCACGGGGAGGAACAATGACCAGGGCAAGCGACGAGCTGGAGCTGGACGACTTCACGGATTACGGGCTGCTGCGCCGCGACCGGCCACCGCCGCCGTACTGCCCCGAATGCAGGGCCGGCCTTTGCCGCTGCGACGACCCGCCCCCACCCGCCGAGGCGATCCTGTGACCCGCTTCACCATCGTTCACCAGGAGGAACTCGCCCAGGTAACCGACGACTTGTCGTGGCAGGCCCGCGGCCTGTTCCTCGAGCTGCTCCTCGCCGCCGACTATGTGACCGGCATGGTGCCGGCCACAAGCCGCGAGCAGGTCCGGGTGTGGACGGGGCGTTCCTGGTCTGCGACGGCCCGCCATCTCGACGAACTCGGTAAGCGTGGATTGATCGTGGAGGCAGCTGCCGGCATTCAAGTCACATGTTTTGCACAGGTGACGGACCCTCGCGGTAAGCGCGAGGATCTTCGCGGTAAGCGCGAACAGCCTCGCGGTAAGCACGAACGCCCTCGCGGTGAGCGCGAAGCTGACCTGCAAAAACGCACCCACTACTTAAAGAGTAATAAAACAACAGTCGACGGGCACCGTTTCATCCCAGGAGAAGGCTGGACACTCATCGAACAGGAGGTCGACTAATGGTTCACCTCATGTACGGCGACCCGCCCAAGCCTGGCATTCATGAACTCGTCGACGAACACGGCATTGTCCCGATGTCGGTTGTCGCCAGCGTCGAGGACCTTGAAACGCTGGCCGACGAATGGCACGGCCCCATCCACCAGGCGCTGATCCCCGCCGCCCTGATCCTCGCCCTGTACCAGCACGACCCGCAGCTGGTAGCCGACTGGTTCGAGTTCACCCGCGACAACGACGGTGATATCACTTCGTCCCCCCGATGAGTGATGACGATCTGCGCCGCCTGATGACGAAACTCGCAGCAGCCGCCCACCTCGTCTCAGCTGAACTCGACGACCTGATCGGCCTCGCGTACGAAAGCACCGTTTCCGATTCCGTCCAGGTAGCAGGCGGTGATGTTGTCGACCTCCACGCCGTAGGTGACCAACGCGCCCGCACCGCCCTGGCCGGCATCGACCGGCACGCCGCACCCCTCCTCGAAAGCCTCAACAACGCAATCCAGCTCCTGCACGCCTCCGGCCCCCAGACAA
>Ga0207906_1000629_pt1 | contig 11105 bp, 16 predicted proteins | sample LinPmetageLP37_FD_184050 | JGI IMG/M metagenome (GOLD analysis project Ga0207906, IMG submission 184050) | Marine viral communities from the Pacific Ocean - LP-37 (SPAdes) | ecosystem: Environmental > Aquatic > Marine > Oceanic | place: Pacific Ocean | collected 2010-06-16
TGACTAGAGAAGAAATCCATCAAAACTCAACTGAATTAGCAGTGGTTCTTGATTTTGTTAAAAAGAGAGCATAACCCCAGTCAACACATGGTGAAACACATTTGGTTTACACACTTCGTCATAACTGCTAGTTAACGATGTAATGAGAAAGCTATTAAAGATGTTAGAGGAAAGAAAGATATCTGAAGAAGAAGCCATTAAATATATTGAACAATCCATCCCCTACAAAAGAACCTGGAAGATGTGGAGATTTACATTGTATCTATGGAAGAGAATTGAAAACGAAAAAAGGAACCATCACCTTAATAGAGTGCAAACAGTACTTAATGTTGTGATGTCAAAAGAATATAAAAATTTATACAATACATTTCCCCTACCCCCATTTGACCCAGAGAAAGAACTTAAAAACCTTACACAATTAATCGCTGAACCAAGGCAGTCTAAAGAGTTTAAATCAAAGAACTTTGTTTACAAAGACACCAACAAAAATATTCCACAATCAGTTATAGATAAATTGAGATAAATCGTCATAATTTAGGTTGACGATGTTCTTGCTTTGTCCTTCCATTTATTTACATACATCGTCATAATATGGTTGACGATGTCAACCTAAACACCTATATTAATACTATGAATAAAATAATTGGGAACATTCGGAAATATGATTTACAAATTTCCTAAAGCTCTATACCGAAGAAAAGAAATGTTGGATGTAATCCAAATTGCGTCTTCAACTATTGATGTATGGATTGCTAGACTTAAATCTGAAAAAAGAGATTTAAGAGATATGGGTTGCTATCAGCTTAAAGGTTGTAAGTACGACATTTGGAACCCCATTGAATTTATTCAGTTTATAGAAAAAGAACAAACACAGTTAAGAGTTGGAAGACCTAAAAAGAAAGTTGGCTTTGGTTATGAAGAAGCACAACTTAATGAAATCAACCACGTTCTTACTGTTGTTAATAATAACCACCAACTGAAAGAAAAAACAATATGAGTAGAAAATATATAACATTAAATAAAACAAGAGGAACAAAGAATAAAACTGGCGACTGGAGAAATGACTTTAACTGGCAAGACAAAAACGATCATCCAGTTAATTACAATGAAGTTTCAACTTCAGAAATAAAACCAGGTTCAAATGTACTTGTTGATTTTCAGCACAAAGGAAACTTTGATGAAAAAGGACAGGTAATAAAAAAACTTCGCAAGAACTTATTGGTAAGAATACCACATAGAGATTGTTCTATTGGTCTCAATGGTCAATATTATTCAGATAGATTTCCTGGAAGATATTCTATTCCACAATCAAGATTAAAAATAATCAGTAAAGGAGATACAAAATAATGACTAAACCATTAATACTTACATCACCTAAAGGAAAAGCTATTTTTCCACACCTGACTGAAGCTGATTATAAGTTCAAACCTGAAGGTGAATATCACGTTAAGTTAGAGTGTTTAAAGTCTGAAAGTGAAAGCATAACTGCTTCCATAGGTTCTTTAATTGCAAAGTTAATGAAGGAACAACACGACAGAAACCCTAATCAGCAAATAACTAAAGCGCCACTTCCTTACGAACTAGTGGATGACAAAGTTGTTTTTAACTTCAAGATGAAAGCAAGTGGAACAAGAAGAGATAATTTTAAAACTTTCACTCAACAACCGGTCCTGGTGAATGCAGATTTAACACCACTAGGAAATGATGTTCAGATATGGGGTGATAGTAAATTAAGAATAACTTTTGAACCCCACGCTTACATTTCAAGTGCTATCGGTCTTGGCGTCACGTTAAGATTAAAAACAGTCCAGGTAATTGAACTTGTCACTGGAAAAGGTTCTAACACATTGGGTGAACTTAAAGCTGAAACCATGGTGGAACCTAAAATTAACACAAATAGTGAAACACCAAAAACACACAATTTATATTAGGAGGAAAACAATATGACGACCAATGTAGAAAAAAGAATAGTCCTAGCTTCAGCAGACCCACTTTCACATATGGAGTTGGAATTAACCAGTGCAATTCAAGACGCTTATGACAAAGCAGTTAAGGAAGGCTTCAGTGGAACTATAACTGATTGGATAAAAACTGCACCAATAGATGAAGTAAAGAGAATAGATTTAGGTGGAGGTGGCCCAGTTAAAAACAGGCCCAAAGAACCTAAAGGCGTTAAGAAATTGAATATTGCAGATTACTTTACGATAGGAAGAACTGTTGCAAGTTTAAATCCTATGGAAAGAGAAGTTGTGTCAACGCTGGTTAAGAAAATGTTAAGACCAGGCAATCCACAGGATAACTAATGAGTGATAACGATTACAAAGGTCTAGCAAACATCTTACGCATAAACCCAGTGAAGAAAAAAGCACCGGTTCTTACAAAAGAGGAACTAGAATTTGAGGAAGAGATGGATGAATTTTTTGCACCAACTGAACCACCAAATTGGGCAGACGCAGACAATAAGAAACATAAATGACAACAATAGTAATGAAAAAACTGCATAAGTATAACAAACAGGAAAAGACCTTATTCGGTAAAAAGATTAATGTTGATACCACAAAAGAACTTCAGGACCAGCACTGGTTCAAGAGTGATTTGTTTAGTGGAAGACAAAAAGATTTCATTGAAGACGTGTGGAAAATGGCTGGAAGTAAAATTAATAAAATTGAAGAGATAGGCCAGGAGGAGAAAAAATCTTGATGGCTTACAATATGGATATGAGTAAAGGTCTATATCCTGGTGAACCTGGCTACATAGACTTTCCTTTAAATAAATTTCCTAATGAAATGGCGTGTGAAGGAACTTTCACTGAAAAGTTTAAATATATCCATTCCACAGTTTTTCACAGTAAGTTTTTAAAAAATCATTTGTGTACTCTTGATACTCCTACTTACACTGACATCAGGAACAGAAACCATATTGAAATGACAAAAAACAAAAGATACTTCCAACCAAAAGAGTGGAACCTTAATAAACTTTTATTCAACTATGATTGCCTTTGGCACTTATCTGCAAACGACATAAAATATATGAACACTTTAACAAAGTTTTTAAAAATGCACATTCAAGATTTATACCGAGAGTACAATGTTAATATTAAACAAAGACAATTTAAACCAAATGGAGACTGGTATGACAAAAAAAATATCTGATTATGTTGCAGAAGAGTGGGCCAAAGAAAAGAAGATGACCCTAGATGAATTTATTAAATGGATTAAAGCTAGACCAGGCTGGAAAAAAGTTAAGAAGTTTTGGAAGGGTTTAGATAATGAAGTTTAATAGTACCAGTAAAAATCCTAATGCAAACCTAGAGAGTAAGAAGGTTAAATATAATCAAACCACTGGTATATTTAGCAACCCTGATAGAACTATTGCATTCCAAAGTTATGAAGACGCTAACAGATATAATAAGTCCCTTGATGAAACACCTGGAAAAACACCTATGCAAGACACACTGAAAAAAATAAGGAAACCACTTAAAGATGGGTCCACTGGTGTTAAATATAAAAATGCTTTTGAACGCAACGAAGAAGTTCGGAAGGAGAGACTGAACAAATCCTGGGGGATATCAAAGGTGAAACCTAAAGTGAGACAAGAGACATCACTGGAACGCATTGAGAGAATTAATTATGAATTCGGAGACGCAACACTTAAAAAACCTGCGCATATGAATAACAATAACATAGTGACCTTTGAGAACTGGGGCCAACGTCCAAAGCCATTTAATCACCAGGAAAGAGACACATATCCTTCTGATAAGGACCAACAACAAAAAATGAACACGTGGGATATGTTAGTTGAAAGCGCAAAGATGGACCCTAAAGATGAGAATTCTAAAGATACTAAACGAATGCTGATGAAACAATATTATAACAAAAAGGGTTTAGGTAGAGAATATATGAACGACAGTGAATTAAAACTTATTGGAAAACATAAGTCTCAATTAGAAAAACCTAAACCAGTTATTGAGAACCCAAGTTTATCTTTTGAACCATTAATAAAACCACACAGACCATCACCGGAACCTGAAATAAGTATAGAAGAAGCAATACAACAAAACTCCGGTATTGAACCAGGAATTAGTAAAGACCTATTACAACTGAATGTAGATATAAAAAAAAACATTGATTATGTATTAGGTGACGACCAGAAAGACGAAAGTAGAAATAAAGAAACAATAAATGAGGAGGAAACAATTGACTGACAAATGGAAATATAAATCAGTTTCTTTAAAGAATTCTACTTATTCTATACTAAATGACTTAACCAAAACCTTGGTACCAGGAATGGAACTATCCAATGCAAAAGCAGTTGAGAAATTAATTTTAGATACGAATAAAGACCAATGTAATTCTTCAAGAAACATAATGGAGAAAAACAATGGTAAAGAAAAAATCAAAGTCTGAAATAGTAATCACAGAAAAATACAGAAAAAAATATGGCGTGTGTGAACACGACCAGGTTTCATATAAAGCGTTAGACAAAATGTGTAGTAGCTTATTGCTACACTGCAAGAGACTTTCAAGAGACATAGACCGAAAAGGTAAAATGATGGAACTGTGGATGAAGAAGAAACCATACTACCCTTCTGATATGGAAACAAAAAACATCATCCAATCCTTTGAAGATGATGAAGCAAAAAGAGAGAATGAAATAAAAGAAAAGAATTTAAAAATTGAAGAACTACAAAAACTTTATGATGAAGCTATTGAAATCAATAAAGATGTTATTGTTAAGAATAGAAACTGCATAAAAGCAAATCAAGAAATACTAAAAGACCACAACGAAATCACAAGAGCTTACAATGGGTTAGCAGAAATGGGACGCTTCGCTATTGACGAAGGTATAGACATTAAAAAGCATAATAAGATGTTGCCTGAACACGATAAATATAAATTTTCTCAAAGTCATACATTATTAGAAAGTGGAAAAGTGAAACACTCCTGGAAATTTAAACCCAAGAAAAATGGGAAGGGGAATTAGTGATGACGCTAGAACAATTATTTGAAGGCAACCAAAACCAAAGAGGAGTTTTAGGTACAATAGTTAATGGTCAGAAAAAAGCCTGGGTTGAACAAGTGGCTTTTGATTGGGAGAAACATTTATCAGGTGAACTAATCCAAGGAATGTCACCGGTTAACACTGAAACTGGTGAATGCAGATGGCTATGTTTAGATGTGGACCTAAAGATTAAACCTGAAGAATTCTGTAAGAACATCTTTGAACGAATAGGAACTGAATATTTTTGCTTTGGTACAATGGGTGGCAAATGGAGAGTTGTTGAATTCCTAGAGGACTGGATGGGTGTTGAAGAAGCAAAAGAACGTGCCAAACAATTAGAGAAAAGAATAGAAAAAATACTCAACTATAAATGCGACAGTGGACACACACTTCCACAAAGTTATGATTTAGAAAATGGTAAACCTGGTGGATGGATATTTCAACCATACCACGATGATATAACAGTTTGTTATTCACCTGGAGGATTACCTTTAACTAAATCTCAATGTGAATTTAGAGCTAAATACAGAACGTTTCCGATGGTTGTTTCAACAGTTGGAATGATTGGAGGTGGAGAAGATGGAAGTAGAAGAAAAGCGTTGTGGTGTGTCTTACTCAATATGAAACACAATGCAGAACTTGATGTGTCACTAGAGGAGTTAAACCAAAACTTTGCGACACCTTTGGATGAACGCCAACTACAATTAGATATAACTCACGTCACTAAAACTACTTCTAAACCTGAATACAATAAGAAGTTTTTTTTAAATGGAATGCCAACTTGGGTTGAAAGTATTTGTAAAGCAAAACCTCTTTTAGACGCAAAAGCCTTTAACGTCGTTTCCAAAGAACTTGTGGAACAATATATCTATGTAAGGAGTAGAGGTTCTTTATATGAAAAAGAAACTTTAACTTTTGTGGAGAAGGAAAACTTTAATGATTACTGGGCCACATATTCTAAACAACATAAAAAATCAATGAGCAAACTTCTATTGGAAGATGAGAGGATGGTTAAAGTTAAATCCTATCTCACACATGCCGGAAAGCCTGAAGGTATTATTGAAATAAAAGAAGGTGAAGTCAAAGGCCTGGATGGAGGAACCTATCTAAATATTTATAAACCAAGTGACATTGTTTCAAAAGAAGGAGACATCACCAGGATTGATGAATACTTTAACTTTGCTTTTGGTGAAGCAAACTGGTTGTTATTAAAACAATTCTTTGCGTTTATGTTAGTTGAACCTGGTGAGAAAATACAATGGTTCGTAATAATTCAAGGCAAAACCCAAGGTGTTGGTAAGAAATTATTAGCGCAAGTGGTTCAAAGAATGTTCGGTCCAAGAAATGTTAAACCAAATGTTGCTTTTAAACATTTAGTAAGTGGCCACTCAACAATGATTGAAGGTAAACAAATTATTTTTTTAAATGAAGTTGCACTTGCAAAGAACACTGGTAAGCGAAAAGAAATGTCTGAAGAATTTAAAGACCTAATAACAGATGATAACCTTATCATTAACCCTAAATTTAAAGACCAAATAGAAGTACCAAACCTGGTGAACTTCATCGTGTTGTCCAACAGTGAAACGCCAGTTTATATGGACGAAGAAGACAGGAGAGCATACGTAATTGCAATCAGAAGAACCAAAGAAGAGATTAAAAAGATGTTGATAGACAAAGGTTATAAGAAGGACCTGAAAGACCTATATGACGACCCTTCTGCTTTTAAATGGCATTTAATCAATGAGGTTGCCAAGACATACAATAGAGAAATGTTTTTCCAACCAGCGCCAATGAATAAAGATAAGGAAGAAATGATTGAAGCCAACAAAGGTGAATTCAAAAAAGTTATGGATATGAAATTTGAAAGCCTGTCTTTTCCTTTTGGTAAACTAATAAGTAATGTGAATGGGACAACCATAGAAGTTTACTCATACAAAGGAATGATAAACCTGAATACATTGTATGAAGCTATGTTAGTAAATCCAACGTTCAGACAAACTCAAAAAATGTATTGGGGTTTAGATGAACTGACTGAATACATAAAAGCAAGAGCAATACCTTGGAAAAATGGACATATCAAAAAACAGATTAGAACTGCCGGTGGATACATAAGAGTTTATCTGTTGCATAACTGGAAAGTTAAAGACGAAAACATAAAAGATATGGGAGAAGGTGACCTGGGTTATTTATGGGACCAGAAGTTATCTGCTGAAGAAATGGGTAAAGTTATTCCTAACCTTCCAAACTATGAAGAACCTTTTAGTGATGACAATAAGGGTTATGAAAGTGTCTGCTGGGCGTGTAAAAAAGAAATTACTCTAACAGAAGAAAACCAGTGTCCTGAATGTAATTACGCAATTAGGTGTTCCTGTGGTGTGTGTGCGTGTGACAAACTTGGAAATGAACACATGAAGAAACAGAAGGAACACTACTAATGACACCTTTAAGTAAAAAAAGAAAATCAGCGCTACTTCAAAACCTTGTTAGAGATAAAATCTTAAAGTCTTTTCCTCACTTGAAGAAGAAGGATGTCACCACTGCAAGTACCGGACAAAATGGAAGTGACATACGTCTATCTAAAACTGCACGAAAGCTCGTGGGCGTGAACTTTGAATGCAAGAACCAGAACAAGATGAAAACTGTCTATGACTGGTACAAACAATCTGCCAAAGGTTCCAATAAGTTAATGCCAAGTGTGGTTATGAAGATGAACACTAGGTCACCACTTGTAGTTATCACCTTGGATGATTTCTTTGACCTGATTAAATAGCCATCAGCAATCAACACAATCAGTCTTTTTAAAAAGCCATAATATATTATTTTATTCCTTGGATAGTTTCTTAAAGTACTTTCAGTTTTAACCCTGATGGCCTGATGGGATGATTGTTATGTGTAAAACCTAAAGGATTAAAACGATTTGTTTCCATCACCACCATCAAGTACACTGCGTGTCAACACACTGGGGATACTGGGGCCAAACAAGTGGTTTTTTAAGTACGATTAATTATGCAAACAGATGAACACCTATACACACTGACTAGGACTGAATTCGCAAAAGAGATAGATAAATCAAGGGAAGCAGTCAAGAAGGCTATGAAACGAGGAAAGTATAAAGAGCTTTATATTTTTACAAATGGCCAATACAAATTCAAGACGAGAGAGACAGTGCGTTCAAATAAGGGGTCAATGCCTGTTAATTCGTACCCAGTAAAACGAAAAATTAATCGTGGCAATCACGAAAACGCAGTAAGAAAAGGCCGGTATCCTAATCGTGCCTTTGCTGAAAGAAACCATATGCAAAAGATGATTGCGCTTCGTGGTAAAATGTCTCCTGAAGATTTGGCTATGGTTCCGGATGTAGAAAGAATGGTCCGGCAAGAAAAACAAAGACGAATTAGAGACACATTGGACACACATAGGGGCAACACACAAAGTCAAACCGGAATGAGACGAGGTGTTGGTATGCATATGCAAACTCCAAGTGAAATGCAAAGATGGGATTATCAACCTACTAGAAGAGGTGACGATAAACCAAAGGAATATTATTAGGTGTTGCCACCAGGTGTGCCTAATGGGAATTAACATAATGTATAGGGCTTTAAGGATTTGTTTTTTATTTTTAAAATACTATATTAAAAGTTCATTTAGTAATATTCCGAGGGGAGAAAACATATTTCTGTTCCCAAACCGATTTTAAACTTTCTTCCCTTGGGTCCTACTCCTTTAAAATCCCACTAGATTTTTTATAATTTTTTTCATAATTTTTTTTCTCAACGACTTTAAAACCCATTATGTTTTGGAAGAGACTGACTGTGTAAATCAAGCTATATAGACTAAACTATTGGGACCCCTTTTGTGTGAAGGTGGATGGGGTTAGTTAATTCTATCAATTTTGATATCCGAAGTGGTACCTCTATTCAAATGAGGTCCGGAAGGACCGAATAAGTGTTCCGAAGGAACCAATGAAGTCTCGTAGGAGACTTTGATTGGTGACTGAAGGAACAAAGAAAGAAACTGGTCTTTCGCTAGGTTGTAGTAATAAGCTATGCTCTACAACAAACGTGAATGGACTTTTTATGGGTTTGAAACTATTATTAACCAAGTAAACACAACGTAATAATGAAATGTGTGTGACTATGTGTGGTACCTGTTTTAATAAAATGGCGTAAAATGAAAGTGTTAATAATTATTATGGTAGCCTGTAAGGAAAACAATTAGATGAAGTACTGGTTAATGAAAACATTACTAGTCATACTCACATAAACCCACACCAACCCATACTACTGATTTCATTATCTTTGTTGTCAAAGAACATTGATTGACGCCATATATTATATATGAATGTGTGTGTCATCGTGTGGTACCGATTTAACGATTACTAAATGAAATGAAAAGATTAAAATTTAATAATAGAGCTATCCATAATCATAAGTCTAACTTTGTTAGTAGCACTGGTAAATCTAAAGTTAGAGTTTACACCCCATTCCAAATGCATTCACTCACTCATTTCAAAGGTCTAAATCTATGTGAATATAAAAAGGGAGAAAAGCATTTTGTTATAAGATTTAGATTAAAAGGCCAAAGAGATAAATCTAGGACCTTCTCACTAGGAAGATTTGACAACAACCTGAACATTGTCACCGGTGAAACTAAATTTGGAATTAAGCAGTGCCAAGAAAGATTATTTAACATAGCAAAAGAACACCAAGACGAATATGGCCACTGGATAAAAGACCCTAACCTGACTGTTTCATTCACACAAGTTAATCAATCTATATCTATAAGAAAACTAATTGAAGAGTACGCTAAAGCTGGATTTGAAAAGATGTTCAATGCAGAAAAGATGAAGGGCAACTCCATAAGAGATAAAGTCCGACATTTATTTGGTTATAACTTACGTGTGAGACACCTGGAGTATGACACCGATGACAAAGGTGATGGTTATGTAAGGTTCGTTCCATCTAAACAATTACGAAATAATGATGGAGAAATAAAAAGTATAAATAAACCAGCACCTAAAGATTGGGATGAGTTATTTAAATGGTATCCTCCAGGCAAGTTTATTCTGAAGAACCACACCTTTAATATGAGTGGAAATAAATCTATTTACGATGATGTTATTGGAAAAGTTAACGTTGAAGATTTAAGAACTAAACTAATCATTGACCACCTGAACCAATACAATTCGCATTCAGCGAAATATGACGCTATGGAATGCTTCAGGACCCTATGGCATTTCGCAGTTCATCAAGGTTATATGGAGAATGACGCTATGATAAACCCAACTTATCTAGTGCCAATTAAAAAAGGAAGACCGGTCCCAAATAAATACAAACTTAAAATATTTAGCGACGAAGATTGGAAACTATTATTAGAGGTGTGTAATGATTTATCTCATAGATATCCTTGGCAAACAGACGCCATAGTATTACAGGCGCTAACTGGTTTAAGAAGAACCGAAAGTTTCCAACTGAAGAAATCAGACTTAAAATATTGGGATAACCCAAAGATATTAACCAACAAAGCTGGACAGAAACAAATTGTTTATGGTGAGATACATATAAGACCAGCAGTATCTAAAATGGGGCAAGAAGAATGGATACCAATAATTGAACCAATACAAACTTGTTTAAATAACATTAAAGGAATTCCCAAGAGACACTTCACTTACCATAGCAAGATGTATAACAAGTCTCACAGAAACTATGGCCTGGCTTATGCAAAAGGACTGCCTTGGTTATTTTGTTCAACACAAGTTCAAACAAGTGAACTGTTTAATAGTAAATACAGATTTAGCAGTAAGACTAGATTAAGAACCGACCATCATTGTTGGCTTGAAATAAGAAGAGAAATGAAAAAGAGAAAAGGCTTAAGTGCCAATGATGAATATTTATGCACAAGTAAAATGCTTCGTAAGACCTTCACACATAAAGCAAAAAGAGCTTTTGATGGAAGGTCCGATATCGCTAAACGTTTCACTAGACATACAAACGAGGACATATTGGAAGGCCGATATGATGGTGTGACTAGAGAAGAAATTCATCAAAACTCAACTGAATTAGCAGTGGTTCTTGATTTTGTTAAAAAGAGAGCATAACCCCAGT
>Ga0207906_1000631_pt1 | contig 11048 bp, 7 predicted proteins | sample LinPmetageLP37_FD_184050 | JGI IMG/M metagenome (GOLD analysis project Ga0207906, IMG submission 184050) | Marine viral communities from the Pacific Ocean - LP-37 (SPAdes) | ecosystem: Environmental > Aquatic > Marine > Oceanic | place: Pacific Ocean | collected 2010-06-16
GCGGCAGATAAACGCGGATGATTTTGGCCTGTTTGTTGGCAACCACGTCAATGAACCCCGGATCCTGATGGCTGAAGCCATTGTGGTCCTGACGCCAGACATGGGATGACAGCAGGTAATTCAGGGACGCTATCGGTGGTCGCCAGGCAATATCGCCGGCCACATCCAGCCATTTGGCATGCTGGTTGAACATGGAGTCGACAATGTGAATGAAGGCCTCATAGCAGGAAAAAAAGCCGTGTCGACCCGTCAGCAGGTAGCCTTCCAGCCAACCTTCACACTGGTGCTCACTGAGCATTTCCATCACTCGACCATCGGCTGCCACATGCTCGTCACCGGGCAGGATTTCGGCAGTGGAGCATCGGTTGGTCACCTCGAATACCGCATTCCAGCGGTTTGAATTCGTTTCATCCGGGCTGAATACCCGAAAGTTTTGCGGGTTGTGGGTGATGACATCGCGGATAAACTGTCCCTGCACCCGAGTGGATTCACAGTCCGCTCCACCGGGTATTTGCACCGCAACGGCATAGTCTCTGAAATCCGGCAGGTTCAGATCCTTTAACAGCAGCCCACCATTGCTGTGTGGGTTGGCACCCATACGGCGTTCACCCTTGGGTGCCAGCGCCGCCAGTTCATCAATGAGTTTGCCCTGTTGGTCGAACAGTTCCTCGGGGCGGTAACTCCGCAACCAGTTTTCCAGTATTTCGAGGTGCCCGGGATGACGCATATCTCCCATGGGTACCTGGTGGGCGCGGAAGGTGCCCTCGGCAGGTTTGTCATCGACAGTTTCTGGACCCGTCCAGCCTTTTGGGGAGCGAAGAATGATCATTGGCCAGCGGGGGCGCACTTTAAAGCCGTTGCTGCGGGCTTCAGCCTGAATCCGGTTGATCTCGGCGATGGCACTGTCGAGTGTTGCCGCCATCTGTTGATGCATCGCCTCCGGGGAGTTGCCTTCCACAAAGTAGGGTTTGTAACCGTAGCCGGTAAACAATGCTTCCAGCTCATCGTGGGGAATTCTGGCCAGTACGGTAGGCCCGGCAATCTTATAACCGTTCAGGTGCAGGATGGGCAGAACCGCGCCGTCGTGCACGGGATTGAGAAACTTGTTGGAGTGCCAGCTGGTAGCCAGGGGGCCGGTTTCTGCTTCGCCATCGCCCACCACGCAGGCCACGATCAGGTCCGGGTTGTCAAACGCAGCGCCGAATGCGTGGGAGAGTGCATAGCCAAGCTCGCCGCCCTCATGGATTGAGCCGGGGGTTTCCGGCGCCACATGACTGGGAATCCCACCGGGGAATGAGAACTGCTTGAACAGCCGTTTCATCCCGAATTTATCCGGGGAGACCTCCGGGTAAGTTTCACTGTAAGTGCCCTCCAGCCAGGTATTGGCCACAATGCCCGGTCCGCCGTGGCCTGGGCCGGTAATGTAGAGGATGTTGAGATCCAGCGCTTTGATGACCCGGTTGAGATGTACGTAAATAAAATTCAGTCCGGGTGTCGTGCCCCAGTGGCCGAGTAGTCGGGGCTTGATATGTGCCTGTTTCAGCGGCTCTCTGAGCAGCGGATTATCCAGCAGGTAGATCTGTCCCACTGACAGATAATTGGCTGCACGCCAGTAGGCATCGATTTTTTGCAGGTGTTCCGCTGTCAGTGGCTGCTGATTCTGCACCATGCCACTGTCCGCTGAATGTCGGTGTTGCATAGAATATTCCCTTGCCCGGTAACAGAGTGTTCATCATAGTCAAAAAAGCCGGATGTCAGCCACTGTTGACTGTGGGGTATGAACGATCCTGACTGAGCACCACTCGGCTGGGCCGTAAGTCGTCAGGGCGGGAGTTGGAGGAGGCGGTGGACAGATCTGGCGATAATCAGCGCTTCATCGGTGGCAATCACGCGCACAGTGACCGCGCTGGTTGCCGTTGAGATCACCGCAGCACTGTCGGCATTGGCCTGGGGGTCCAGAGCAATGCCGAGATAGCCGAGCCCCTCGCAGATACGTGCGCGGATAGCCGGCGCGTTCTCGCCGATACCACCGCTGAAAACCAGTGTGTCGAGTCCCCCGAGAGCAGCGGTATAACCGCCTAGCCATTTTTTGGCCTGGTAACAGAACAGTGCCAGCGCCTCCCGGGCCCGGTTGTCGGTGTCTTCCCTGGCCAGCAGTTCCCGCACATCAGCGCTGGTTTCGGAAATGCCCAACAGGCCGGATTCACGACTGGCAATCTGTTGGAATTCTGTCGCAGTGATATTCTCCCGTTGCTCAAGATAGCTGGCCACGCCGGGTTCCAGATCCCCCGAACGGCTGCTCATCGGCAGCCCGGAGGTCGGCGTGAATCCCATGCTGGTATCAATGCTTTTGCCATTGCGGACAGCGGCGAGGCTGGCGCCATTGCCGAGGTGGGCAAGAATCACAAGGCCTGCTGTTGCCGCTGGGTCGCCGAGGCTGACCAGTTCTTCCATCAGGTAGTTATAGGACAGGCCGTGAAAACCATAGCGTCGCACGCCCAACGCCTCGAAGCGGCGGGGAATGGGCAGCAGTTGTGCCACCCGAGGCATGCTGGTGTGGAACGCTGTATCGAAGCAGGCCACCTGTGGCAGGGAGGGAAAACGTTCCTGCAAAGCCTCGATCAACGCCAGCTCGCGGGGCAGATGCTCTGGTGCGAAGGAACTGATGCCTGCCAGTTCGGCCAGCAGTGCCGGGGTAATTCGCTCCGGCTCGGTATGTGCCAGACCGTGGACCAGTCGATGACCGATCGCCCGAGTCGATGAAACGATTCCCGATGATTCCAGCCAATCGACAAAAAACGCAGCCATTGCCGCGGGGTCAGCCGGCATATCGATGGCGCTGTCGACGGTCTCGCCCGAATTGGTCTCGACGATCAGTCGGGTTCCGGGGATACCGATTCGTTCAACCCGGCCATGCAGTATCTGTTGCAACGGCTCCCCAACCCGGTATTGGGCAAAGCGGATACTGGAAGAGCCTGCATTAATGATCAGTATGGTCGGTTTGCTTGCATCCAAAAAGCTATCTCCCGGTATTGATTCTGAGTGTTGTGTCGTCGCCCCGATTAACCGGCCTGGCATATGGATGTGTCAAGCCGAGTCAGTCCGGTTAATGCTTTTACCCAACAACAAAAACCTATCTCTGCTATTTCAGAAAGTCACGAATTTTCCGTTCCAGGATTTTTGTGACAGGGGGCGGTTGGGTTCTGTGAGTGCCGCTGCCAATTTTTTCTTCCACTTTCGCCTAATTGTTGCAGATACCCCCTGGAGGCTATCTTTCAAATAGAATAGGGACTTGCAGTTATTAGCGTAACGGCTTTCGGCTAGAGTAACGGGTAATTGTGTTGAGACAGGTTTTATGACCGTCAGTGTAGAAGTGGCCGCAATCAGAGAATTTCTTGCCGGGTGCCCACCCTGTGATGAGCTTTCCGCGGAGATGCTCGGGCGCGCGGCCAGTAAAGTACAGATCAACTATTACCCCACCGGTGATCCCGGTGCGATCCTTGATGACCCCAGTCAACGTCTTTACAGCATGCCACTGCTGGCAGTGGTGGTGGATACTCTGCTGCTCGAAAATCAGCGACTGCAACGCAACAGTACAGGTCAGCACGGACAGGGGCTGCGGTTGTCGGATTGTCGCCGCCGCTACAAACCTACCCGATTTTCATGCCCATAATGTGCTGGTGGACGCCGTCGCAACAGCGGAGCTGTTTCTTGCGCAAGTCGCCCACCGGTTCGGATGTGAGCAAGCATCGCTGGCCCGGATAGTCTCCGGTTAAGGTGTGTCCGGGCTTGTCGGATAGCTTTGCCGAGGAAAAATCCCTGTGACCTGTTATGCAAAGGTCGAATAGATGCTAGGCTTTATCTCCTTTAATCTGGGCCCCATAGAACTGATAACGAGAGGGAGGATTTCATGTCCGCAACCAATGTTCGTCCCGTCCCCGACGACTTCGCCACCCAGGCGCATATCGATGCTGAAACCTACGAGCGCATGTATCGCCATTCCATTGAGCACCCGGATGAATTCTGGGCCAAGGAAGCCGAACTGTTTCTCGATTGGGAAACACGCTGGAATGAGGTATCTGATTACGATTTCAACACCGGTGAAGCCAGCTGGTTTTCCGGTGGCAAACTGAATGTGACGGTCAACTGTATCGATCGTCATCTGGCGGAGCGCGGCGACAAGGTTGCATTGATCTGGGAAGGTGATAACCCGGCGGAAAGTACTGATATCACCTATAACGATCTTAGCGAACAGGTCAACAAACTGGCCAATGTGCTGAAATCCCGGGGTGTAAAAAAGGGTGATCGAGTCTGTATTTACATGCCGATGATCCCCGAAGCGGCCTATGCGATGCTGGCCTGTGCGCGCATCGGCGCGGTTCACTCCGTGGTGTTCGGTGGATTTTCTCCCGATGCCCTGAAAGACCGGATTCTCGATTCGGATTGTCAGATGCTGATCACGGCGGATGAAGGTTTGCGCGGCGGCAAGAAAATTCCATTGAAAGCCAATGCCGACCAGGCTTTGCGGGGTTGCCCTAATGTACATACCTGCCTGGTGGTAGAGCGAACCCGCTCTCTGGTGGAGTGGGATGACAATCGCGATGTCTGGTACCACGAAGAAATGATGGAGGCGAATGACTACTGTGCGCCAGAGCTGATGGATGCAGAGGACCCACTTTTCATTCTCTACACTTCCGGCTCCACCGGGATGCCAAAGGGCGTGATGCACACCACTGCCGGTTATTTATTGCAGTGTGCCATGACCCACAAATATGTATTCGATCACAAAGATGATGATATCTACTGGTGTACTGCCGATGTGGGCTGGATTACCGGCCACAGTTATATTGTCTACGGCCCACTCTGCAATGGCGGGACTTCGCTGTTATTTGAAGGCGTTCCCACTTACCCCAATGCCTCCCGTTTCTGGCAGGTGGTCGAGAAACATGGGGTCACCATCTTTTACACTGCACCCACGGCCATTCGTGCACTGATGGGGGCCGGTGATGATTATGTCAAACAAGCCGACCTCAGTTCCCTGCGATTGCTGGGTACGGTAGGCGAGCCGATCAATCCTGAGGCCTGGGAGTGGTATTACCGGGTTGTTGGTGACGGTCGTTGCCCAATTGTCGATACCTGGTGGCAGACAGAAACCGGTGCCCATATGCTGACCCCTCTGCCGGGTGCCACGCTGATGAAGCCCGGTTGTGCGACCGTACCATTTTTTGGCGTACAGCCCGTACTGCTGGATGCCGAAGGGCATGAAATTGAAGGTCCCGGTGAAGGTGTTCTGGCTATCAAAGCATCCTGGCCTGCCCAGATTCGTGGTGTATACGGAGATATGGAACGTTTCCGGGAAACCTATTTTGCTCCCTACAAAGGTTATTACTTTACCGGTGATGGTGGTCGTCGGGATGCCGATGGCCACTATTGGATTACCGGCCGGGTGGACGATGTACTGAATGTTTCCGGGCACCGCATGGGGACTGCGGAGGTGGAAAGTGCTCTGGTGTTGCATGCCAATGTGGCCGAGGCTGCGGTGGTCGGTTACCCGCACGATATCAAGGGACAGGGTATATATGCCTATGTCACGCTGATGAGCGGTGCAGAGCCATCGGATGACTTGCGCAAGGAGCTGGTGGCGCTTTGTGTGAAGGAAATTGGTGCAATTGCCAAGCCGGATGTGATTCATTGGGCTCCGGGGCTGCCGAAGACCCGGTCGGGAAAAATCATGCGCCGTATTTTGCGCAAAATTGCCGCCAATGAACTGGAGAACCTGGGAGATACTTCAACGCTGGCAGATCCAGCTGTGGTGGATCAGTTGATTGAGAATCGGGCCAATACTTGATACCTCGGTAAAACAGCCCGCCCGGCGGGCTGTTTTACCATCCTGTATTTGTCTTGGTTCTGTCGAATAGGTCCTGCCGATATCAGTCTGAATCAATTGCCACCAGTAGATGGTTGCCGTGATACATTTCCCTTGTCATTATTCCGTTAGCAACAGGGTAGAGAAATGAAAATCCGTCTGGTTGATTATCAGGATGGGCTCGATGCCCGTTATGGCAATTCGCCCTCACCATTTGGCTCGCTTTGGCTGGTCTGGACAGAGTCCGGGATTGAGCAGCTGGTGTTTCAGGACCGCGGTGAAACCGATCCTTTTCGAGTTTTTCCTCGGTTGGATAAATCCCGGTGTTTCAATCGTGATGATGCGGGTGTAGCAGCTTTCGTACAAACGCTGTTTCGTCGGCCTGCCCGGGAAAGCCCGCAGGAAGACAGCTTGACACTGAGTGCGAAGGGTACGGTATTTCAGCGACGGGTCTGGCAGGCACTATTGTCGATCCCCTTTGCCAGTGTGACCACCTATCAGCAGGTGGCCAGTGCCATTGACCAGCCCAAAGCGGTGCGCGCCGTGGCCAGCGCGATTGGTGCCAACCCGGTGGCCTGGCTGGTTCCCTGCCATCGTGTGATCCGCAGCAACGGCGAGCTGGGGGGGTATCGCTGGGGGCTGTCCCGGAAACAGCAGATGCTGGATTGGGAGCAGTCAGTATCGGCATGACATAAAAAACCCGGCGTTAAATGCCGGGTTTTTTTATTGGTGAGTGTCGGCCCGTATTTCAGCCTTCCTCTTGCAGATAGCGATCGCGCGAAGCGGTAATTTCCCTGCGGGCTGCTTCGGCATTGTCCCAGCCTTCAACTTTCACCCACTTGCCGGCTTCGAGTGTCTTGTAATTTTCAAAGTAGTGTTTGATCTGTTTGATCAGTAGCTCCGGGAGGTCGGCAATTTCCTGCACGTGGTCATACAGCTTTGTGAGCTTGGTATGGGGTACCGCCAGTAGTTTGGCATCCACACCGGACTCATCGGTCATGTTCAACACGCCGATGACCCGGCTGCGGATCACGGAGCCGGGCATGACCGGGTAGGGTGTTACCACCAGTACATCCAGGGGATCGCCGTCTTCTGACAGAGTCTGTGGGATATAGCCGTAATTGGCGGGATAAAACATGGGTGTTGCGACAAAGCGGTCAACAAAAATTGCATCGCTGTCCTTGTCGATTTCATATTTGATGGGGTCGTGGTTGGCAGGGATTTCAATGACCACGTTGATATCGTGCGGCAGGTCGTTGCCAGCGGGAATCTTGTTGTAGCTCATGTCTCGTCTTCTTCTCTCTTGAGGTTAGGGAAGCGGAAATGCACAGGTCCACCCGGCGGGTTTCCAGAGTGGCGGAATTATACTGGCCAGCATGGGCTATTGCCAGTGACACCTTGGTCTATACTCTCGGTTCGAAGGCCGCGTTTGCAGGTGTTGGCCGAGAATTTCCAGTTCAGGTTACGACGACGATTGTCGGGTAACGATGGGCTCTATGATCAGCTCGACACGGCGATTTTCAGCGCGGCCCGAGGCAATGCTGTTATCGGCGATAGGACGGTTCTGACCAAAGTACTGAATCACCAACCTGGTGGGCGTGATGCCGCGTTGGGAAAGGTATTTGCCAATGGCGAGGGCACGCTGTTCGGAGAGTTCCTGATTATAGTCAGTCTCTCCCTGATTGTCGGTGTGACCGGCCACAGTAATCATTGTGTTGTCATACTCTGCCAATACCCCGGTAATGGCTGTCAGGGCCGATTGAGCCCCCTTATTGATGTCTGTGCTGTTGACATCAAAGATGGTTGCCCCGGGGATAATCATGGTGATTTTACTGTTCTGTAGGCTGAGGTCGATACCCTGATTCCTGAGCTTCTGCTGGAGGTTGGCATACTGGACATCCATGTAATAACCGACCTGTTCCGGGGGCAGCGGGTTGATCTTGCCACTGTCACTCAGCGTTGCCTTACGTTTTACCGGACTGCTTTTTGTGCTATCCGAAAGGCTGGTGATTCTGGCTGGCTCTGACTGCTCCGTCAGGGGATCCCAAAGGCTACAGCCACCGCTTGCCAATGTAATTATCGCGACGAACAGGTAATTCAGTGGTGTCTTGGGGCAACTTGGCACAGGCATTTTTTTCAAGCAGTCAATTCTCCGGTGGTTGATAGGGAAACGGTCCGGACAGGGTTGAGACGGGTTGGTCATTCCCTCCGGGGCGGAATAGTTTATCTGTGCTGAGCTGATCGGTCAGCTGTATTTTTGATGGAAGTCAATAAACTGATGAGCCGTTAAAGGACGACTGAACAGGTAACCCTGCCCCAGCCTGACGCCCTGGCTCAAGAGCCAGTCCGCCTGATGATCACACTCGACGCCCTCGGCAATAATATCCAGGTTCAATGATTTTGCCATCTCGATTACATGGACAATCACACTGCTGGTAACAGCCTGGTTTTCAATGGCATCGACAAAAGACTTGTCGATTTTCAGGGCATCCAGCTCAAAACTTTCCAGATAGGAAAGGCTGGAGTAACCGGTGCCGAAATCATCAATAGCCACCAGATGACCCTGTTGGCGGAGAGTGCGAATTCGCTGCCGCGCCGAGTCGCTGTCTACCAACGCTCGTTCGGTAATTTCCAGTTTGATGGCCGAAGTTGCCAGCCCGGCAGCTTTCAGCTCGGTTTCAAGGTGGACGAACAAACGGTCTGACTGGAAGTCCTGTGCGGACAGGTTGAGGTTGATACTGAGATCCGGGCATTGTTTTAGAAGATCGCCCAGCTCGCGCAGGATGCCTTGCAGCATGGCCCGAGCCAGGTCGGTGGCCAACCCAGCCTCCTCGGCGATCGGAATGAAAATGTCCGGGCCGACAACTTCACCATTGTCACGGGTCCAGCGTGCCAGCGATTCCGCGCCGAGGCAGCGTCCATTGGACATATCCACGATGGGCTGATAGTTGACTCTCAGTTTATTTCTGGTGATTGCATCACGCAATTCGGCGGCCAGGCTGAGGTGTTGGCGGGAGTAGCGGACCACAGCGAATACCCAGAGGGGGATCAGTAGCAGGGCTAATATCCCGGCGGTGATCAGGGTGGGCAGATAGCGTTTCCAGAACTCGCTCATTGGCTGAATGGCGACAATATCGATGGGAAGCAGGGTGCCCAGGGAAAATCGGGAAATCATCTGTCCCGTCGACTGATCGACAGTCATTCCCTGTTTGAGGCTTTCCAATGGTGGGAAAATGGCATTGGGTGGCGTCGTGATCATGGGTAGTCTTTCTACCCACAGGCCAGCCATCTGGCCCTCCAGAAGGTCCACGTTCAGTAACAACCGTGGGTCGATCACCACATCATGATGACCAAATCGCATCAGAAACAGCTGTACGCCACCCACTTCTGTGGTCTCGCTGGGCCACCAGGCAATCACCCCCGAGTTGTAAATACGGCTGGCTTTGGGTGGCGTGAAGGATATGCCCTGAATAAACCCGGCGCCACAGAGTCGTTCGGCTGCACGCCAGTAGCCGATTGCCCGGATATAAGGGCGCGCTATGGCGACCTCCTGCATCATCGCCAGGTGGGTGGCGTTACAAGGGTCAGTGGCCCGCTCATTGAGGGTTTCAAGAAGATTGCGGGCGTCAATAATGGCCTGTTCTGTTTCCTCACCGAGTCGCTGTGACAATTGTTGTAGACGCTGCTCCTCCGTGCCAACGGATTCCCGCCAGATATACCAGCCGAGCAGCAGTGACAGGGCCAATGCCCCAAGCACTGTAATGACCAGGATACCAAAAAAGATTTTGTCACGACGTGCCAGCATGGAAGCAACAGACTTATGAGGGGGCGTTACTTTAACAGAGAGTCACCCAAAACGGGTATGGGGTGACGCATGCCGGGCAACTTGGCCATCAGGGTGACCATCTTGATGGGCGGGACTGTAGCTTGAGCTTGATCGAGTCGGTTGATCGACATCAACGAGCTGTAGGTGAACCGCTGCTAGGATTCGTTTTTTCCTCAACAGGTTTTTCGTCACCGTGATTTCTGAAAATACGGCCATCTGGGATCGTCAGCTGATCGAGCGCTACGACCTGTCTGGCCCCCGTTACACGTCCTACCCTACGGCGCCACAATTCCATGAAGGCTTTGGCGAGGCAGCGCTGTGTCAAGCGATTGAGCGCAGCAATGCGGCGGGTCGTCCTCTGTCTCTGTATTTTCATCTGCCCTTCTGCAGCACGGTCTGTTACTACTGCGCCTGCAACAAAATCATCACGGCCAATCGCAAGCGAGCCATGCCGTATCTGGAAAGACTGATCACCGAGGTGGCTTGTCAGGGTGCACTGTTTGACCGTTCCCGGCCAGTCCATCAGCTGCACTGGGGTGGCGGTACACCCACTTATATCAGTGATGATGAAAAACGCCTGTTGATGACCGCCACCCGCAAACATTTCAACCTGTTGGATGACGACAGTGGCGAGTATTCGATAGAGATTCACCCCGGGGATATGGACGTCAGTACGATCAGCTGTCTGCGGGATCTGGGATTTAACCGCCTCAGTATGGGGGTTCAGGATTTCGATCCCACCGTGCAGCAGGCGGTCAACCGTTTTAATTCTGTGGAGGAGGTGCGTGCGCTAGTTGAGGCGGGCCGCGCCGAAGGTTTTCATTCCATCAGCATGGACCTGATCTACGGTTTGCCCTACCAGAGTTGGGATACTTTCAGGCGCACCCTGGACAGCATCATTGACCTCGGCCCGGACCGCCTATCGGTATTCAATTACGCCCATTTACCCCATCTGTTCAAGGTGCAGAGACAGATCGATGAAAGCGCGCTGCCCAGTGCGTCCGAAAAGTTGTTGATGATGGAGCGGATGACTCAGGTGTTGCTTAATGCCGGTTACGTTTACATTGGCATGGACCATTTTGCCCACCCGGACGACGAGTTGGCGGTGGCTCAGCGCAACGGTGTGTTGCAGCGCAATTTCCAGGGTTACTCCACCCACGGCGGCTCTGATCTGGTGGCCTTTGGCGTGTCCGCCATCAGTGCCATAGACAATGTGTTTGCCCAGAATCACAAGCAGATCGAGGATTACCAGATTGCCATCGATAGCGGTCATCTGCCGGTGGCACGGGGATTTGAGCTGAGCCCTGATGACCTGCTGCGCCAGATGGTGATCAAGCAGTTGATTTGCCATTTTGA
>Ga0207906_1000632_pt1 | contig 11038 bp, 8 predicted proteins | sample LinPmetageLP37_FD_184050 | JGI IMG/M metagenome (GOLD analysis project Ga0207906, IMG submission 184050) | Marine viral communities from the Pacific Ocean - LP-37 (SPAdes) | ecosystem: Environmental > Aquatic > Marine > Oceanic | place: Pacific Ocean | collected 2010-06-16
ACCGTCATTCGAGATACACTGTGACCATTTGACCTTTGTCCTGCCATGATACAAAGGTAGAACTTTTTAGAAGCTAAAGCGAAATGCACTAAAGTGCATAGTTTTAACTACTTTTGAGACCAATAAAAAAATAATTATTAATTGTACATTATCAATTAATAATTATCTTTGCACCCAATTTCAGGTTAACCTCTGGCGAGAATCGTGAATGTTGTTCTGGATTAACTATTATAATTTTAAAGATATGGAATCTTTAGTGAAATTTGTACAAAACGAGTTTGTACCTAAAAAAGATTTACCAGAGTTTGGTGCTGGAGACACAATTACTGTTTACTATGAAATTAGAGAGGGCGAAAAAGTGCGTACTCAGTTTTTTAGAGGTGTTGTTATACAAAGAAGAGGATCAGGATCAACTGAAACTTTTACCATCAGAAAAATGTCTGGAACTATTGGAGTAGAACGTATTTTCCCAATTAACTTACCGGCATTGCAAAAAATTGAAGTAAATAAAAGAGGTAAAGTACGTAGAGCACGTATTTACTACTTTAGAGATCTTACTGGTAAAAAAGCAAGAATCAAAGAAAGAAGACATTAATAAAAACCTTTTCTGCCTTGGCAGACCTAAAAAAGCCTTGAATTATCAAGGCTTTTTTTATTAACAAAAGTTAATAACTTTGGTTTATAAAAGGTTGATATCTAATTGCTTGAAAAATTTGTTTTATCCAATTCTTAATATATCTTAGCATAAGAATTTAATAACAGCTTTGGTTGGTTTCATTTGAAAAAATGAATTTGTATTAGGTTCTTTATAAGGTAACGTTCTTTATAATAATTGTTTTTTGAGGTTTGGATGTGCCACGTGTAAGCGTGTGTGAGCAAAGAACCATGACACTGTAAAAAGTCCCATATGCGCAAGCAGATGGCAACTAGTATGGTTGAAAGCTTTGAAATGTAGCAGAAACGAAAGTGAATGCTGAACTAAAAGCAATACTAAAAATGAACCCAACGTGAAAACGAAAGGAACATTAATAGTATCAAAAAAAACAATTAACAGGAGTATTTTGGTAATACGTCAATGCATATTGAAAATTACATCACAAAATACTTCATTGAAATGACAAAACTTGAATTGAAAAGATTTAGACGAAAGTTTGAATTGATTTAGTAGCAATACTAATTAGGTCATGTAGCGTTATTTCAAAGAAAGCCATGTCAAAGTAGATTTAGTTCTATAGTGATATGGCTTTTGTTATTTAATTGATTTTTCTGGTTTTTAGGATAGGCTCTAATTCATTTGAGTTTTACAGTTTTTGGAGTGTTAATACATAGGTCTCACCATTTCCACCACTTACGTCTTGTAAAAAAACTTGTGTGCCTGATACAGATAAAACATCCCAATCATCATTGAATTCATCAAAAGGCACCAATGTGCCAAAGTCCAATACCAATTTATTTCCCGAACTTTGAACTACCCAAGTACCATTAATTGATGTCACATTAGTTGCCACGACAGTACCTGCAATATCAAAGTTTAATTGATACCCATTATAATCCCCGGTTTTATCTGAACCATTGTTTGAATATGAGGCTACAATCCATATTCCATCTGCAAGTACATTAGAAAGATCATTGCCGCCGGCTCCTTGTGTTCTTTCGAAGGTTAAAAAATCTTCAGAGCCATCCCCTCCACTTACATCTTTTAAACGGATAATATTGTTTGTTGCTTCAAGAACATCCCAATCTTCTGCTAATTCATCTAAAGGTATTGTTGTTCCAAAGTTTAAATTAAGCTCTAAAAGTGTTTCGTTTCCAGACGATGTTGACCAAGTTCCGTTTGTAGAACCGTTAGTATTTGTTGCTATGCCAGTACCATCTGAAGCGAAATTAAAAACATAATCATTATAATTTGTGGTTTTGTCAGTGTCATTAAAATAAAAAGTTATAAACCAATCTCCGGTAGCTAATGCTGCAACCAAGGTCGTATCATCAATACTTCCACCTCCATTATTGCCACAATCACTTTCAAAACGCAATTGATCATCACCGAGCCTTAAATCTATTTTTGATTCTCCATTTTCTTGTTCTATTTCGTGCAAATTCCAACTATTGTTAAAATCTGATAGGGTTGGCATATTTAAAGTTACTGTTACATTGTTACCTGTTCCTGATGCATTCCAAGTCCCTACATATAAATTACCTCCTGATGTCACAGATATTGAACCATCACTTAAAAAGTCAAACAAATAACCTACATAAATATCTTCAAGATCGCTATCATTTCTCTCCAATTTGTCTATCCGCCAGTCGGTACATCCTGTTAAAATACCTATAAGTTGATTATCTGAGCAATTATTACAGTCATCATCATTAAAATCATTATCATCATCTTCATCACAATCATTTTGGTAAGTTTCAATAGTTCTTTCTAATTCATCCAAATTATTGATAACTATTTCTGTTCCATCAAATAAGATGACTGTAATTGGAAAATCAATATTTATTATATCATTTTTATCAATAGCGTCAATAAAACCATAAAGGTCTTTATCATTGTTCAGGGTTACTGAAGCTATAACTTCATTATTGGTGTTAAAGATTGATGCTTTAATGGGATATTCAAAATCAATACATTCTATATCATCATCACTTTCGTTTTCACCATTGCAAGCACTTGATTGTGCATTTAATTCAGAACTGGTGTTAATGACAACTTCACTAAAATCCGTAAGGATTATAGTTATGGGAAATTGTATTTGGAGAGTGTCAATATCATCATCAAATTCATCAAAAACAGCTTCAATATCATCAAAGTCATTTTCTGAGTTAACAGTGATTTCTAAGCCATTTACAAAAACGGTAATTGGAAATTGAACATTGAAACAATTGGAATTATCAATGATGTTATCGTTTGAACCATCATTTATAACCATGCGCTGTATTAATGTTGCCACTGTTGAATTTGCTTCCAACACCTGATCAGGCGGTCCTTGAATAGATACTAACTCCTCAGTTCTACAGGATGTTATCATAAATGTAGAAATAAAAGCAAGCAACGTGAAAACGCGTAGTATTGATTTCATCATTTTTTATTTAAGTTAATTTGGGTCTTTATAAATATAACAACTCATCTTCGAAAACTCCTGAAAAATTTGAAGAAATAATATTATATTTAGCAAACTCTTGATATTTTTATAACTTTATACCATATAAATCTCATTTTGCCAAAAGACCTTAACCACAATATTTGTAAAGAAACCGTTTTTGAACGTATATACAACAAATACTCAAAAGACTTACATAATTATCTATACTATAAATATGGAGCACAATTAAATCCTAATGACAAAGCGCAAGATGCCTTTATAAAACTTTGGGACAATTGTAAAAAAGTAACTATTGATAAGGCCAAATCTTTTTTATTTACTGTTGCAAACAATATGATGCTCAATGAGATAAAGCATCAAAAAGTAGTTTTAAAGCACCAAAAAACAAACCCAAAGGACTACACTAATGAAACACCAGAATTTATTTTAGAAAAAGAGCAATTTCTTGAAAGATATACTATAGCATTGTCAAATCTTAATGAAGAACAGCGAGTGGCGTTTTTACTAAATAAAGTTGAAGGAAAAAAGCATAATGAAATAGCCGATATGTTGGGCATCACAAAAAAAGTTGTTGAATATAGAATCTATACTGCATATAACAAGCTAAAAACTGAATTAGAAGGATTTAAAATATAAAATTCAGGAAATTCGGGAATCTAGTTGTTATATATTTAAAGGCCCAGATTATGGACAAGGAATACTTAATAGAAAAGTGGTTGAAGGATGAGCTGAGTGATGCTGAAAAAGAAGCATTTAAAAAGCTGGACGATTATCAATTTAATATGGATATCATTGAAAATGCCAAGCATTTTAAGGCGTCTCATTTTTCAGAAATTAACAATTATAATGTCTTTAAAAAGCGTTATGACAAGCAAAACACACCAGTTGTAAAATTAAATTGGGTAAGGCCATTATTAAAAATAGCTAGTGTTGTTGTTATTACTTTAGGAATATATTTTACATTCTTCTTTAACAATCTTACAAAAGTACAAACACTAGCAAGCGAAAAAACCATAATTGAACTTCCAGATCAATCACAAGTAACATTAAATGCGCTTTCCTTTATTAAGTATAACAAACGAAATTGGGACGATAACAGGTCTCTTAAACTTGATGGCGAAGCTTATTTCAAAGTGGCCAAAGGAAAAAAATTTGATATAATAACCCATGATGGCATTGTTACTGTGGTTGGCACACAATTTAATGTAAAGCAAAGGAATAATTACTTTGAAGTAACCTGTTTTGAAGGTGTTGTAAGAGTGTCATCAGATACTATTACTAGACAATTAATGGCGGGAGATTCTTACAGAATCATCAATAATATTTTTAGTCAAAACAAAACAACTTCAGTCATACCTTCATGGACCAACAACATAAGTAGCTTTGAAGGCGTTACCATAAAAGAAGTTGTTGCAGAATTAGAACGTCAATATAATATTAGGGTAACATTTAAAAACGTGAATACAGAACGTTTATTTAGTGGAGGATTTATACATAATAATTTAGAAAGCGCCTTAATTTCTATTACACAGCCAATGAATATGACCTATGAATTGAGTAAATCAGGCCAAGTGATAATTCATGGAAAAAAGAATTAAAGAACTCATTTTTTTTTTAAGCCTGTCGCTTATTGTCTCTTTAAACCTTATTGCACAAGAAAAAAACCTTAAGGAACAATCCCTTGTAAAAATTATTTTAAAACTTCAAAAGCAACATAACATTCAATTTAATTATGCTGAAGACCTTATAAAGGATATCTCTTTAAAACCACCATTAAAAGACCTGTCGCTTATTGATGCCTTAAAATACCTTGATACAACGACAGGCCTTACATTTAGCATAATGGGTGAAAACTTTGTTTTGGTAAAACCCAAAGAAGGTCTTGCTATATGTGGTTATTTATACGACCAGAATACAATGCTTCCGTTATCCAAAGCAACAGTCTATAGCTTAAAAAACTTTACTACTAGTGATGAATCTGGGTTTTTTCAAATAGCTATTACTAGCAAGTTTGAACAAATAACCATTCGTCATTTAGGATACAAAACCATAAATAAATTGTATAATCAATTTACGAAAAACGATTGCGGCACTATTTATTTGCACCCAAATTTCCAATCATTATCAGAGGTCATCATTTCAAATTATATAACCTCTGGCATCAATAAAATCAACAATGGTTCTTTCGAAATTAATTTTTCAAAATTCGATATTTTACCTGGACTAATAGACAATGATGTTTTGCAGTCGGTTCAAGCATTTCCAGGTATAATGAGCATTAACGAAACCGTTTCAAATATTAACATTAGGGGCGGGGCACATGACCAAAATTTGATTCTTTGGGATAATATTAAAATGTACCAATCTGGGCATTTCTTTGGGCTTATCTCAATGTTTAACCCACAAATAACACAAAAGGTTTCCTTACGTAAAAATGGAAGTGATGTTACCTATACCGATGGTGTTTCTGGAACTATTGACATGCAAACCAACAGAAACATTAACACCAAATTTAAAGGTAATATTGGTGTAAATTTAACAGATATAAATGGTTTTGCAGATATTCCAATAGGAAGAAAATCTTCAATTCAAGTCGCTGGAAGAAAATCAATTAGTGGTTTTTTGGAAACACCTACTTATTCTGAATTTTTTGATAGAATCTCTCAAAATACCGAAGTCCAAACTAATGTGAACAATATTTCTAATTCTGATGAAAAATTTGATTTTTACGATACGTCTTTACGTTGGATTTATAAAATCAGTGACGCTGATGAATTGCGATTTAATTTTATTAATGTATCCGATGAACTCATTTTCAATGAGAATGGCATCATAAATTCTATTGAAGAATCTCGTGAAAGCCGTTTAATTCAAAACAGTATGGCTGGAGCATTATATTATAACCGTGTTTGGAACGACAAACTTCAAACCACTTTTGAAGCTTATGAAACCGACTATAAACTCAAAGCTGCCAATGCTAATTTAATTGATTCCCAACGTTTTCTGCAAGAAAATGTGGTTTCTGAAACAAGTATTAAATTAAAGGCAGATTATAGGTTAAATGATAGATTACATCTTTTAGGGGGATATCACTTTGTAGAAACAAAAGTTACCAATTTAGATGATGTTGACAATCCAATTTTTAGATTATTGGTGTCTGAAGTTGTTAGAACCCATGCCGTTTTTTCTCAAATAGGGTATAAATCCTTTGATAGAAATACGCACTTAAATCTTGGTATTAGGTTAAATTATTTAGATAAATTCAAAAAACAAATTGTAGAACCACGATTAAGCTTCAGCCAGCGATTTCTTGAAAATTTTACTTTTGAAATATTAGGTGAATTGAAACACCAAATTACATCTCAAGTCATTAACTTTCAAAACGATTTTTTAGGTGTTGAAAAACGTAGATGGCAATTATCTAACAATGATGATATTCCGGTAATAACGAGTGAACAAATTTCCGCAAGTATCAATTTTAGCAATAATGGCTGGTTGGTTAGTGCTGATGGTTATTACAAAAATGTTAACGGTATAACAACTCAAAGTCAGGGATTTCAAAATCAATTTGAATTTATTAAAACCAGTGGCAGTTATGGCGTAATAGGTTTGGATTTGTTATTAAGAAAGAGCATAGATAAATTTAATTCCTGGCTAAGCTATTCATACATGAATAATGATTACACCTTTAAGGATTTGGAAGCCTATTCATTTCCTAGCAATTATGACGTATCTCATACAATAACCATTGGCACAGCCTATACAACCAAGAACTTCAAAGTTTCAGCAGGACTTAATTGGCGTACAGGAAAGCCTACAACCCAACCTATTAAAGGTAACGAAATAGTGGATAACGAAGTTAATTTTGGATCTACTAATAATGTAAGGCTCCAAGATTATTTACGTGTAGATGTTTCTGCTCTTTACAATTTTAAGCTAAGTCCTAAAGTAAAGGCAAATATTGGTCTTTCTGTTTGGAATATCCTAAACAAGAAAAATGAGATTAATAACTTTTACCGTATAAAAGAATCCGTTGTTAATGAAACCAAACAACACTCTTTAGGAATTACCCCAAATGCTGTTTTTAGATTTTTCTTTTAATTTAAATGATCTTCACCAAGTTTTAAAATAACTTAATGACCCATTTAGGTCGCATGACAAATGTTGCAAATCTTATGTAATCCCAATAAATCTAAACGCTTTAGAAAAATCATTGAATATTTCAAGATCAGTTTGTTATATTTAACACTCAACGCTTTGGGATTTAAATAGGTAACCTTATAACTTAATTACATGATTTATCAATAAAATAGTGACATTCTAATAATCAATAACTAACGTGAATATTCATATCAAATTAATAATATATCTTTTATCAGTTTTTTATTCTTTTTATCGAAGTTTGTCATAGTTTAATTCCTACATAGCCATCCATATAAGATAACTATTTGACCTTTTATCAGGATTTTTATTTGGTTAGTTGTTATATATATAAACAATAACAACCTACTTAATAATAAAGATTATGAATTTAAAACAAATCCTTAAAAAAACAGCTATCCTTCTTTTATTTTTCCATAGTGTTACTATAAGCGCTCAAGATCTTACAAACAATTTAAAAATCTGGTCTGGGGTGAATGTCTCTTATAAAATAGACAAAAATTTTAAAGCAAAATTGAGTCAGCTTTTTGCTTTTAATACCTCTCCTACTAATTATAGTTTTTCTCAAACAGAACTATCAATGTCCTATAAAATAAAAAGAAGAACCTATGTAGAAACCGGATATAATAGAGGTCTGTATAACAATTCCAATTCATTAAGAAGACAAGGTGCTACTTCTGGTTGGTTTAACACTTTGGCGGTAGATCGTATATATGCAAAGTTTTCTTATAGTCATGATATTTTGAAACGCTTATCGTTAAAACATAAAATTAACATTCAGTATTATTTCCCAAACATAGACAAATACAAAACCAGAAGCATTTATTCTGCTCGATTTGCCTACAATGTGAGAAAATCAAGTCTATCTCCTTTTCTTGAAGGACAGATATTCTATTATCAAGGAGGGGCCGCTATAAGCAACGGAATTAAAAGGAATCGCATTAAAACAGGAATTAGTTTAAAGCCAATTAAAGATTCCTCAATGAGCCTTTCAATATATTATATGTTACAAAATGAATTTAATACCGATCAGTTGTTCGATAATGATTATTCAGTTATTGGAACAAGTCTATCATTTAAAATTTAATAAATTAAACCGAAATTTAAAACCTACTTATTATGAAACTGTATAAAATTAATTCAAGTAAAATTAAAAAAGCTATCATTTGCAAAAATGTAAATAGCACACTGGTAAACAAAGACATTAAAAAAACTTATATCCCAAAAGCAGGAGATGTTGCTATTTTTAAAATAAAAGAACTTGGAAAGCATACAAATATGCAATCTCCCAATGGTAATAATATAGCTATTTTACCAGGAGACTTAATTATGGCAGCTTTTGGAAACAGATATGCCACTGAACAAATGGAAGGTTATGTCCCAACCAAATATCATAATACCTATCATATTTTAGGCCAAGGAGGCGCAATTGGAATATTAGCAAGTTTGCATGCAAAATTTGAGTTGATAGGCCCTACCACTTTAAGTTTGGTCGGGTATGTTGTTAATGATAATGGCAAAGTAATTAATACTAAATATCTAAAAACTGAAACAATAACTCAAAAGGCAATTCCCATTAATACGAATCCAAAAATTATTTTATCTTTAGGAACTAGTATGGATAGTGGTAAAACCACATCGGCAGCATTTTTGGCCAGAGGATTAAAACTAGCTCGTAAAAAAACAGCCTATATTAAATTAACAGGGACCGTTTACACCAAAGATAAAAGGATGGTTAGGGACTATGGAGCTAATGTTGTATGTGACTTTTCCGATTTTGGATTTCCATCTACCTATCTGTGTTCTACCGATGAACTTTTAGACTTATATTATAATTTGTTAGAAAGAGTAAAACCATATAACCCAGACTATATTATAGTTGAAATTGCCGATGGTCTTTTACAAAGAGAAACTTACGCGTTAATTCATAATAAAGAGTTTATGGATAATGTGTCTGGGGCTATTTTTTCATCGGGAGATAGTATGAGTGCCATCTCTGGAGCTAATATGCTTACGGAATTAGGATGCAATGTTATTGGAGTAACAGGGCTTTTTACTACGAGCCCATTATTAATAAATGAAGTAAGTCAAAGGTCACATTATGCGGTTTTAACAGGGGAAGATATTATGACCAAAGAAATAATCAATACCTTAGATAAAAACCTAAATGAATCTCAAATTGAAAACAAAATGGCAGTTAATATCTAGTTTTATAAAACGTAACGGAATAATTGTTTCAATTACATTTTTAAGCGGTTTATGCTATAACATCTTAACTTTGTTAATACCAATTAGCCTGGGACGTTTTTATGAATTTGATTTTGGCTATTCTTCACATCGATTAAAGCTGTTGAAAGATTTGCCTTTTATTAATACTAAAAATTTTATATCCTTTCTGTTGTTTTTTATTTCGCTTCTTTTTATTCGTTTTGTTTTTGAATATATAAATAAGTATTATATTTCTATAATTGGTGAGAAATTTGCTCGAACCCTTAGAGAGCAACTTTTTGAACATCAACTTCAAATATGTACTTCAGTATATGACAAAAAAGGAATTGGTAAATATTTGCTGCGATATAGTGGCGATTTAAAAAGCATTCAAAATTACGTTACCAGCGGTTTATTTAGGTTTTCACAAGACCTCTTTTTAATACTTTTTCTACTAATTACTATTGCTTTTATAGATAACTATCTAGGTGCTATTATAGGAATTTCAATTTCAATTTTTATTGTATTATTATTTTTTATTAACAATATTTTGTATTCCATATCTGTTGATAGAAGAAATCAACGATCGGCAATGTTAACCTTTGTAAATACAAGGTTAAGAGCAATGCTATCCATAAAAGCATTTAATAAGCATACACCAGAACAAAAAAGATACAACAGACGTTCAGAACAGTTGTATGCAGTCGGTAAAAAATATCAGCGAACCGTTAGTTTAATTCAGTCCATCATTCCAATGTTAACATATTTAATGCTAGCATTTTTAATGTGGTACGTGTATTTTTTAAAAACCCATAAAGATTATTATTTTAATGAATCTGCATTTCTAATTGTAATCCTTTTAATCATCTCTTTCCTTCCTATATTAAGACGTACCCTGAGTGTCAGCATTGTTTGGAAACTTGGGAGTATCTCTTTTGAAAAATTGCTTAATATCTTTTCCTTGAAATCGGAAAACAACCTCGTTTTTAAAGACTTAAATTTAGCTGCTCAAGAAATTAATTTCAATTCCGTTTGTTTTAATTACCCTAATTCAGAAAACAGGGTTTTTAACAACTTGAATTTTTCTATTTCACCAAAGAAAACAACACTTATAATCGGTGATTCTGGGTCTGGTAAAAACACTTTAATAAAGCTATTGCTTAAACTATATCAACCAACATCAGGGAAAATTAACTACGGTAAATATAATTATAATGAATTATCGGAAAAAACAATTAGAAAGAATATTACTGTAGTTTCAAATTCATTTCCTTTATTTGGAAAAACAGTATATGAAGCTATTTCATATAGCCGAAATGAAGATCGTAAAGATAAAGCTTCCAAAATTCTAGAAAAGCTTCAAAAGTTTGAAGATATAAATAACAGGCTTAAATTAGATGATGCTTTAGGCGATTTAGGGAGTTCCCTCTCTAGCGGTTAAAAAAGGGTTTTAATGTATTGTCGTGCCTTATTAACAAATAAAAAATGGATAATAATTGACCAACCTTTTACAGACTTGAATGCTAAAACCGCAGATAATATAAAAAATATTTTAAACTCATTAA
>Ga0207906_1000633_pt1 | contig 11035 bp, 8 predicted proteins | sample LinPmetageLP37_FD_184050 | JGI IMG/M metagenome (GOLD analysis project Ga0207906, IMG submission 184050) | Marine viral communities from the Pacific Ocean - LP-37 (SPAdes) | ecosystem: Environmental > Aquatic > Marine > Oceanic | place: Pacific Ocean | collected 2010-06-16
TTGCAATTGCACGAGCCGTTGGAGCGAGTGTTTAGGGAACGATAAATAACTAAATTTTTTTAAATATAACTTCCACAACACCGTTTAAACTTTTCACCCGACCCACAAATGCACGGTTGCTTTTGGCTGACAGTCATCGCAACCGTTGGATCTAAAAAGTACCAGCGCGTATCAACGTTGGCTTTGTGTTTAGCTTTTACAAAAGTAGACAGTTCATGATGCGCCTGTATTTTTCCTGCTAAATCACCTGCATTATCTTTAGCATTAAAATAAGCCTTAAATTCAACCTGTGCATGCCTCTTACCCAGCTTTGGCTTGTGTTCTACAATCTCTAATCCTGCCCAATCTGTCTCTTTAGCCCAACTCTTAATCGCCTGAACGTCAAGCAAGCCTTGCTGCGCAGGTACTGTGGTCTTGACGATATAGTCTGGTTTCACGAGTACAAACGCACTATAGCGCGTACGCATGAGCCGTTCGGCTGTCTCCGCTTTTATACCATCTGCTTCGTCAACCTCATCATTATAAAAAGCACCATTATAAAAAGCATCATGATAAGGCTGGCAGCAGTTTTGATAGGATAGCGGAGCGTTTGCCGTCTCTGCTGTTAGATTGATTTGGCAAGGGCAAGTATCTGGGTAAGATTGCATGTTTTACTCTAATTTTTGTTTGGGCTTATTCGTTTAGGCTCAATGGTCTTTTGATAACTTTATTGCAGCATGCTTTTTATTAATTCTGGCAATATACCGACTTTGAGCTGCGCCCATGCGGAAGGATCACTTAGTCGTGACCAAAACATCTCAAAAGGCGGGGCGGCATACACCAGTAGCGCAAGGATAGTGTATAGAAGCAAATACCACCATTTGTCTTTTGGCTGATAAAACTTCATCGCCGTGCCCGATGAGCGCTTCATTTTCATATTGGACAAATTGACGCTATACAGCTCGTCCAATGACAAATGTACCATCGCGCCACCAAATAAAAACAGCCCATAAAACCAGCTGGTCGTCAGTGGTAGGTGCAAGCCATAATAACTTAGGCACGTCAGACCCAATCCCAGTATCGCCATATACGGCACAGAGTGGATGACACCGCGATGCACCGTCATAGTAGTAAAAATATGAAAAACCACATAACGCATAAAACCGTAGCCCGCTAGCCACAATACTATCAATGCCAGTAAGCTCAAATCACTACGCCAATGCATGACCAGCCCAAAGGCAAATATAAACGAGGTGATATTAAAACCGAGCTTAATCGGTGTTGAATTATCAGAATCCAAGTCTGGCAGCAACCCACCGATAGTACCAAGCGCCACGCACACCAGAAATCCTGAATCATCAATCAATCCAGCTTTATAAACCGTCAAACTCAGTGTGCCGCTGACCATAAATGCGACATTTAAGTGGGTATTAAAATTTGCCATAAAACTCATTCATCCATAGCGCTCAAAAAGTCCTTTCGAGCGGCGTATCTAGCAGTAAAAAAGCGCACCATGATACCATAGACCGTCCATACGTCTAATAGAGATAGCCTGTAAGAGAGAGCTTCTATGCCTGCCAGTGATTTACCCGCCACACTTAACTCTGATATTCATACTAAGCAGCTGCCTGTAGTAGAAGGTCAGCTTGATCACAGCTTTGCTGCTATTGATTGGCAAGCGCCTTGGTTGTCGCACATCACTCAATTGGGTTATATCAGCAATACGATTGAACGCCTTAGTCGCTCAGAACCGCAGAGGAATAGCTTGGATAGTTTAGGTACTTTGGGTGATCTAGAAAGTTTGGATAATTCAAAAAGCCCAAATAAGCATGATATAAATGCTTCTGACATCAATACGCCTGACACGATTGCCAAGGTCTTAAAAACAGCAATGACGCAGCAGGCTGATCACTTAGAGCAGCCGTTACCGCATACCAAACCTACTCATGACCACAAATCTCAAACGCTACAGTTCGTTTCTCAAAATGTATTGCCTGAAGGGGAAGCCTATGAACAATTTATCGGCACAACTGGCAATATCCCGACGCGAGATAACTTACATGATTTGTTTAATGGCAGTATTTGGCTGACCTTTCCGAAGACTAAAGCTATGCTCAATTACTACCATATGCTAGAAATCGCTAAACAAGGCATTAGTGAGCGTCGAGGGCGTGTGCGCGACACTATTACTGTCTTTGATGAGAATGGCGCAGTGCTGGTCACGGCAGACCCAAATATTGGTGAAGCATTAGTGGATTTTGACTGGCAGGCAAGTTTGGTGAAACCGCGCGCTAAATGGGACAACCCAGCACAACCGAATACAAGTGCTCAGGCAGCAGTCTATATCTTTGGGCATGCACTGCTTGAGCAGTTGGTACACCCACGCAAACCTCTATGCGCTCACAGCATTGTCATTCACGTTGCACAAGAATTCTTTACCTTATTGTTAGCTGAACGTATGCGCTATTTGGATGACAAGGTTGCCGAATACATGGATACATTATTATCCAATGATGAAGTCAAACCGCGCCAGCTTGCGCCGTTACCTATTTTGGGAGTGCCGCATTTTTGGGCAGAAAATGCCGATACTGACTTTTATGAAGACAGCTACGTGTTCCGCAGTGGGCGACGTAAAAAAGACAAAAAATAAATAGAAAGGGATTGCTTAAAAATAGCTCGCTAAACCGTTGTTACGTTTACGATTGTGCCACGATTCGACAACGTCCAGACGTTAACAAAGCCTTGTATGTTTGTTATGGTAAAAGGGAGTTTCTGTTAATCACTACAGATATGATTATCTCTTTTGTTAACACAGACTTATATCAGACAGTTTTGCGAAACTGCGATATTGATTCAAGACAGATCAATCATTTATTGAGCCACCAGTCATACATAAACTTATAATAATTTATGTCCAGGATTTATAACAACGATAAGGAAGCTATCATGAGTGATATTTTTGATGTAAAAGACACCCTTTCGGTTGCTGGCAAGGAACATGCCTACTACAGCCTGCCAAAGCTGACCGAAACTTATGAGCATATCAAGACACTACCATTTTGTATGAAAGTGGTATTAGAAAATCTATTGCGTAACGAAGATGGCGGCCAGTCGGTTGGCAAAAACCATATCGAAGCGGTTGCCAACTGGGATGCAGGCGCTGAAGCGTCAAAAGAAATCGCCTTTATGCCAGCGCGTGTGGTATTGCAAGATTTCACTGGTGTACCTTCGGTAGTTGATTTGGCTGCGATGCGTGATGCAGTGGTCGAGCTTGGCGGTAAGGCTGAGCAGATCAATCCGTTTATTCCTAGTGAGCTGGTCGTCGATCACTCTGTACAGGTCGATGCTTATGGCCGCGAAGATGCGCTAGATTTGAACGAAAAAATTGAATTTAAGCGTAACAATGAGCGCTATGAGTTTTTGCATTGGGGCAAGCAAGCCTTTGAAAACTTCGTCGTGGTACCACCAGCGACAGGTATCGTGCATCAGGTTAACCTTGAGTATTTAGCCCGTGTTGTGATGGCAGCAGACGTTGATGGCGAGCTGACAGCTTATCCAGATACAGTATTTGGTACAGATAGCCATACCACGATGATTAATGGTATTGGCGTACTTGGTTGGGGTGTGGGCGGTATCGAAGCTGAAGCTGCGATGTTGGGTCAACCGTCATCGATGCTGATTCCACAGGTAGTCGGTTTTGAGTTAAAAGGTAAGCTAACCGAAGGCGTCACGGCGACCGATTTGGTATTACGTGTGGTTGAGATGTTGCGCGCACATGGCGTAGTGGGCAAGTTCGTCGAGTTTTATGGCGAAGGCTTACACAGTATGCCGCTAGCGGATCGCGCCACCATTGCCAATATGTCACCAGAGTATGGTGCGACTTGTGGTATTTTCCCAATTGACCAAATGGCGATTGATTACCTGCGTCTATCAGGCCGTGATGAAGAGCAGATTGAGTTGGTTGAAAAGTATGCTAAGGCGCAAGGCTTATGGCACGATGCCGATACACCTGCGGCGACTTATTCAAGCAAATTAGAGTTGGATCTGTCTTCAGTACAGCCAGCACTTGCTGGTCCGAACTTGCCACAGCAGCGTATCAATTTGTCTGATATGCATGAGAAGTTCGGCGAAACGCTAGAAAAAATGACCAAAGATCGCAAGTCAGAAGTAGAAGGCAAAGTACGCTTTGATCAAGAAGGCGGCGAGCAAGAGCAAGCTGAACACTTGGCGGCTGAACCGAATATCGAAGTTGATACCAGTGATGACAATGCAGGTTATGCGCCAGCTAACAATGTCTTCTCAAATGTCAGCATCGATGACAAACAACACAAACTACGAGACGGGTCGGTAGTTATTGCTGCTATTACTTCTTGTACCAATACTTCAAACCCAGCAGTAATGATTGGTGCAGGTCTAGTGGCCAAAAAAGCGGCTGCCAAAGGTCTTAAAGCCAAGCCTTGGGTTAAGACATCGCTCGCACCCGGTTCTAAAGTAGTCACCGACTATTTAGAAAAAACCCATCTGATGGATGAGCTAGAAAAAACAGGCTTCTATCTAGTCGGTTATGGCTGTACGACATGTATCGGTAACTCAGGGCCATTGTCAGAAGAGATCGAAAAAGGCATTGAAGAAAACGACTTAGTCGCGGCGGCAGTACTGTCTGGTAACCGTAACTTTGAAGGTCGGATTCACTCGCATGTCAAAGCCAGTTATTTAGCATCACCACCGTTAGTCGTTGCCTACGCGTTAGCAGGTACAGTCGATATCGATCTGACCACTCATCCGCTAGGACAGGATCAAGATGGCAATGATGTATTTCTAAAAGATATCTGGCCGACCTCGGAAGAAATTAACGAGTTAATTGCCAACAATATCGATGCTGATATGTTCCGAAAAAACTATGGCGAAGTATTTGACGGTAGTGCAGCATGGAACGCAATTAGTTCAGCGGATAGCCAATTGTATCCATGGGATGAAGGGTCAACGTACATCAAAAATCCACCGTTCTTTGATGGTATGACCATGGAGCCAGAAGGTATCCCTGATATCGAAGGCGCGCGTATCCTAGGTCTATTTGGTGACTCGATTACTACCGATCATATCTCACCAGCAGGTAATATCGATCCAGACTCACCAGCAGGTAAGTACTTGCAAGAGCGTGGTGTGATGGAGGCGGACTTCAACAGCTATGGCTCACGTCGTGGTAACGATGCAGTTATGACCCGTGGTACTTTTGCCAACATCCGTATCAAAAACACGATGATGGGCGGTAAAGAAGGTGGCTATACTTATTACTTCAAAGATGACAGCGCTACGTTACAAGATGGCGAAGAAATGCCTATCTATAACGCAGCGATGAAGTATAAAGAAGATAAGCGTCCGTTAGTGGTATTGGGCGGGGCAGAGTATGGTTCTGGTTCGAGCCGTGATTGGGCAGCTAAAGGTACCATCCTGCTAGGCGTAAAAGCAGTTTTAACCAGCTCGTTTGAACGTATTCACCGTTCAAACCTAGTCGGTATGGGTGTGCTGCCATTGACGTTTAAAGATGGTCAAAATGCAGAAACCTACAAACTAGATGGTTCTGAAGTGCTGAGCATCACGGGTCTAGATAATGGTGAGAGTAAAACAGCCACGGTTACGGCTACACGTGCTGATGGTTCGGCAGAAACCTTTGAGGTAAATGTTGGTCTACAAACGCCAAAAGAGCGCGAATATGTGCGTCATGGCGGCGTATTGCACTATGTACTACGTCAATTGGCTGCTGAGAGCAAAGAAGCTGGCTAGTAATTAGTTAAGCTTTATATGACAAAAAGCCCAATCTCCTTCAAAGTAGGGGATTGGGCTTTTTTATGAAAGACGTTTTTTCTTCTTGTTACTTTACTCTACGCTTTTTCATTCAACAGCTTAATTCCTAGCCCCATAAATACGACACCACTTATTTTATTCATCATGGATTCAATTTTTGGATTCTCTCTTAGTTTTTTGCTGAACTTTGACGCCAGCAGCGCCAAACACAAGCACCATATAAAACCTGTGGTGGCAAAAGTCAGTCCCAACATCAAAAATGACAGCATGCCATAAGCATAACTAGCGTCGATAAACTGCGGGAAGAACGCCAAGAAAAATAAAGCGACTTTTGGATTAAAAGTATTGGTCAACACACCTTGCTTATATATTTGCCAACCATCTACAGCCTTTCGGCTAGTCACGTTCTGATCTTTGGACAAATTGTTTGCTATCGAGCTCGAGTTTTTGCTCAGTAGCATTTTTAGACCCAAATAGCACAAGTAAGCCGCACCGATATATTTGACGATCATAAAAGCGGTAGGGGAGTTGGCAAGTAAGACGGACAATCCTAGCGCTGCCAATAACGTATGTACCAAAATACCCGAAGTAATGCCAAGAACAGAATAAAACCCTGCTGTTTGCCCCTGTGAAATACTACGGGTGATGATGTACATGCTATCCGTACCTGGCGTTAGGTTTAACAAAATAGCCGCCAAGATAAACCCCAGATAATTCTCGATACCAAACATCGCAATCACTTCCCTTTAATCACGCTAAGCCCCATCATTTATAGTAGGTAGCTGCACTTTATAAATACGCTTGTCAGGTCGATGTTAACGAGTATTAGATAGGTTGGCAATAGCGCTATCAACAGTAAGCTAGCAGCTATTAATAATAAGCTAACGACAACAGAATAGAGGATGTTGAGAAATGACAGACATAAAAAAGCCCAGTCACCATATGATGACTGGGCTTTTTTATTGTTCGCTTATTAGTCTAACCTGATGCTAAGCAAAAGTGCTAATAAGTGACGCCGAATAGTGGCGTCCCCAGGGGGATTCGAACCCCCGTTACCGCCGTGAAAGGGCGGTGTCCTAGGCCTCTAGACGATGGGGACGCATAGAGTGTTATAACCAGTGGTTACAACGGTACTTCACAATATCAGATAGCTTAGTGAATAAGCATTGCCTAGGTGCTGATATCGTCCTACTAGCGAGTATTTATTATTACGTTTCAGTAATACTGAGCGTTGCTATAAATAAGTATGGTGGAGCTAAACGGAGTCGAACCGTTGACCCCTTGCATGCCATGCAAGTGCTCTACCAACTGAGCTATAGCCCCTCGCTAAGAGTGTGCGTATTTTATGTAAGAGCGACAGTCTTGTCAACACCTATTTCAAAAATAATTCATAAATATGCAAAAAAAAGTGATTTAGCCTATTTTAAAGGCTCAGCAAGCCCAAATTAGCGTGGATTTTGCTTAAGTGCGATCTCTTTGATGGCTTTATCGGTATAAAACTCTTCTTCGCTGCCATCAGAAAAAATAATCGCACAGCATTCAGTTGGCATATATTGGCCGCCTTTTTCTCGGATCGTTCTTATGCCTTTGACGCCAATGATGTCATATTCGCCCAATTTATCTAGATTATGCTTGGTGTAACCGCAGTAAGTGCTGTATATCCATTTTAAATCTTCGAAGTCTTGGCCCTTGGTCAGGGTCAAAGTTGCATCAAACAGCTCCTTTACGATGGCATCATAATATTTCTGTGCTTCTTTTAGCGTGTTAAAGACATAATCTTTGCTTTCTATCGTGACGGTTTTGGCGGCCATGTTTAGTTCCAGTTTATAAGAAGGTTTAGCGAGTTATAAAATATACAGTCCATCTATTTTATAGGTTCTTATCTAGAACTTGTGAGTTTTATAAACAGACTATCCGAAATAGATTATTAGATAGCATTACCACCGGCACTATTCCATGCTTTAGTAAATCCTATTACAGGGAAGTATGTTTTTTCATTATTAAACTGAATCTCAATAGGTGAGGTAGCTATTTTGAATAGATTGACAACATAATTATGACCACGTTCTGTTTGAGGAGTTAGACTAAAATAGTAACTGCTAGAATCTCTAAATTTTTGGCACCAACGTGACATTTTAACTGCTTGTCCATTGAATATCATTGTTGTGCTGTCAGGTATAGTAGTTGTGTATTTGCAGCTATTAATATCTGCAGCATGATAATCGCTAAAATAAAGCCTTTGACCTCCTGACTTCGAATGACTTATTTCAGCTTCAAAAAATTTAGCTTCAGCTCCATAGTTACTAGTGTACTTAATCCATGCTGATCCATTACCTAGCTGTGCCCATGACATAAAGTCTTCGATTTCTGTGGCATAACTTTGTGTTGAAATCATACTGCCTAGAAATAATGATATTAACAGCTTTGTAATTTTCAAATCTTTCATCTCCAAATGAATTAAAATATGTAAGGCTTAGGTAAGAGTCTACAACATTTTAGTTTTATTGAGAAACTCAAATTTTTGATAAGAAAAAGCGTGAATTTTGCTATTGCAAAACCCACGCTAATTAATCTTAACTTACAGAATAAACTTCTTTCAAGAACGTTTCGATGAGTAGGAGTTTAGGTGATTTTTAATAATAAAAGCTCCAGCAGTACTATTCAGCAGCAGCCAAAAAATCTGGCAGTTCTGACGCTTGTTTCTCAAGTTTTTTCAATTTCTTTTTACCGAGGCCGCCTAATACATCAACTGCATGACGCAAGCGAGTCAATGTCATGTCAGCGCCGATAATTGCCATAGAGTTCATGACTGGCGTCGATGAGGTGCTACCAGCGATAGCGATAAAGAACGGCGCCATAAAATCACGCATCTTGATATCAAGGTGAGCAGCAAGGCCTTTTAGCGTGGCATAGATGTTTTCTTCTGACCACGTTGGTAAGACTTCTAACTGCCAAAGGGCTAATTGCAGCATCTCGATAATTTGCTCAGGCGTGAGTGATTTATGAGTGAAGCTCTCAGCATTGATGTCAGGTAGGTTTTGGAAGTAGAAACCACCCCAATTAACCGCATCAGACAATAGCTCGATACGTGGCTGAATTGCGGCTGCGATAGCGGTTAGTTTGTCACTGTTACTGGCCCATTCAAGGATTTTATTCTTTAATTCTTCAGGGCTAAGCGCACGTAGCCATTCTGCATTGAGCCAGTTTAATTTTTCGATATCGAAGATAGGGCCGCCAAGCGACACGCGCTGAATATCAAAGCTGGCAATCATTTCTTCTAGCGTAAACTGCTCAGCATCATTGGGCATTGAGTAACCCATACGACCGAGATAGTTTAGCAGCGCTTCAGGTAGCACGCCTGCATCACGATAGTAGGTGATAGAAGTTGGGTTTTTGCGTTTAGACAGCTTTGACTTATCAGGGTTACGCAGTAGCGGCATGTGGCAAAGCGTTGGCATTTCCCAACCAAAATAATCATATAGCAGTTGATGCTTAGGCGCAGAGTTCAGCCACTCTTCACCGCGCATCACATGAGTGATTTCCATCAAATGGTCATCGACGACGTTGGCGAGATGATACGTTGGCATGCCGTCTGTTTTTAGCAGTACTTGCATATCGACTTGAGTCCAAGGGAACTCAACCGTACCGCGCAGCATGTCTTGTACCTGACAAGTGCCTTCGGTCGGTACACGCATACGAATCACGTGCGGCTTGCCCTCGCTTACCAATTGCTCGGTTTTTTCTGGAGCAAGATGAGCACAGCGACCATCATAACGAGGGGTCTCGCCATTGGCCATTTGCTCAGCACGCATAGCGTCTAACTCTTCACTGGTACAAAAACAGCGGAACGCATGGTCTTTTTCTATGAGTATCTCGGCGTGTCTTCTGTAGATATCGCTACGCTCGCTCTGACGATAAGGGGCATGTGGGCCGCCAATATCTGGGCCCTCGCTCCAATCTAAACCAACCCAACGTAGGGCATCCAAAATCATTTGTTCTGATTGCTCAGTTGAGCGAGTCTGATCAGTGTCTTCGATACGTAAGATGAATTCGCCGCCGTGAGCTTTGGCAAAGGCCAAGTTAAACAGGGCAATATAGGCAGTACCTACGTGTGGGAAGCCAGTTGGTGATGGGGCGATACGCGTACGTACAGGGCGCGTGCTGTCAGTAGAGGTTTGCATGGTAAAAGTCTCAAAGTTTGCTATCGATATAAGCTATTAGTATAAATAGCGATGAAAGATATGAAGTCGATGTTAAGAAATAGCGTAAAATATAGCGCTAGTATAACAGAGACATGTGATATTTTTAATGAAAAGCCCTTCTAGTGCTTGACTACAGGTGTATCCTTGCGATAATAATGCTAAGCAAGTCATAACTTGTTTATTTTCATCTAATTACTGGCCAGTATGGTCGTCATCTATTGAGTTGTTTGTGTCCTTATCAAAGTCTAAGCCAAAATCGAAAGCCAGTCCCTCTGCCGCCGCTGATCTCTCTGAGTCAACGTCTAATCCTTCTGCTGTAAAGGATGCGTCTACGCAAGATATCGATCTGGATGTTACTCACGCCCGTCATGAGGGCGATATCACGTCTGATGAATTAAGTTTTGTCCATGATGCGGTGCTGCTGCAAGAGACTGTCGCAGCAGTACTCGGCGTAAAATCCTTGCCCAAGCAAAAAGAAGGCGACCAAGATAGCTTAAATATAAGTGGCATCTACGTTGATGCAACCTTTGGTCGTGGCGGCCATAGCCGACTGCTATTAAGTCAACTCGCCGATGACGCAACACTGATTGTCTTTGACAAAGATCCGACGGCCATTAGCGTGGCGCAAGAGCTGGCAAGCAAAGACAGCCGCGTGCGTGTGGTTCATGACAGCTTTGCGACGTTGACCGACAGTCTGGCTGCTATGGGCATCACTGAAGTTGATGGATTGATGGCGGATTTGGGCATTTCATCACCGCAGATTGATGATGGTAGTCGCGGCTTTAGCTTTATGCGCGATGGGGCAGTAGACATGCGTATGGACACCAGTCGAGGCCAGTCAGTTGCCGAATGGCTTGAAACAGTCGATGATGAAACGTTGGCCAATGTGCTTTATGAGTTTGGCGAAGAGCGTCATAGTCGCCGTATTGCCCGCGCTATCAAACAAATGGAGAGCTACGAGTCTACACTTGAGCTGGCAGAAGTCATCAAGGTAGCGCATCCCAACTGGCAGCGCGGCAAACATCCAGCGACTCAAAGCTTTCAGGCCA
>Ga0207906_1000634_pt1 | contig 11022 bp, 11 predicted proteins | sample LinPmetageLP37_FD_184050 | JGI IMG/M metagenome (GOLD analysis project Ga0207906, IMG submission 184050) | Marine viral communities from the Pacific Ocean - LP-37 (SPAdes) | ecosystem: Environmental > Aquatic > Marine > Oceanic | place: Pacific Ocean | collected 2010-06-16
CCAATCTGCATTAATAATACCAATCCGCATTAATCAGTGCCCCCTCAGAATACGTCCAGCGGTTTTTGATTAAGGCGTCGCTATGAAGAATGGTTGTTCCCTTTCGAATAGTGAGAACGCAGAGCAAAAGCTGCTGGGGCATTGCTTTCAGGCGAGTTTTAAAAGGGCTTACACTGCTTTGCATGACTTCGAAAGAGAACTAGTTTTCTTTTAATAAAGAGCTGTCAGTTATGCGCCTTGTTTAAGCCCTTTTAAACTCTCGCTGAGTGCTCACTTATTAACGTGGAACGGTATTATGCGTGTTCCTTGTGTAAACCCTTTTAATCTATCGCTTAGTGATCACATATGAACGCGCAATGCTATTAAACATTTGCCGAATATTTGATAGTTTAGATCTTCTGATACACTGAATGTGGTTTCTCAATAATCAATTGAACACAAAAGAGGATGTTATGAAGAAAGGGTTAGGGATCTTACTTATTTTACTCGTCGTTATTGCAGCTGTAACTTGGTACTTGTTAAGTGGGGCTGGGGACTTTATCCGCGCTCAAATAGAACAGCAAGGAAGCGACTATCTAGACACAAAGGTGTCTGTGGCTAATGTTGAATTGGCCTTAACAGATGGCCGTATGAGCATCAGTGGACTCACAGTACAAAATCCCAAGGGGTTTAGTTCTGATAATGCCGTTAGTGTAAGCAATATCACATTCGATTTAGGTGAGGTGCTGAACGAACCCTATGTAATACAAAATGTCAGTGTAAATGCTCCTGAAATTTTATATGAAGTAGATGCTAGCGGCAGCGGTAACTTATTGGCTTTGAAAAATAACTTAGCAGCTAATTTGCCCAAGTCCGATGACACTCCACCACCTGAATCAACGGATGGTGCCAACCCCTTAGTCATTGTAGACAATGTTACGGTAAGTAATGTACGTCTTAAGCTTAATTTTGAACAGCTATCAACGGGCGACTTAAATATAGAGCAAAAAGCATATGAAGTTACTCTACCTACTTTTAATGCGGGCTCAATCGGCAAACCTAACGGATTGCCAGCGGACCAAGTAGGAGCAGCAATAGTCAATAAGATGCTCGATAACGTTACGGCTGCGGCTAAAGCAGAAGCTAAAAAGCGTTTGACTGAAGAAGCTAAGAAAAAGGTCAATGAAGAACTTGAAAAACAAAAAGAGAAACTGCTTGATAAAGCTGGCGACAAGCTGAAAGGTTTATTTAACTAAATTTTATTAGCCGTTAATTAAGTCGGTTTTATTGTTCATAATGTGAGCAGTTTAACCGGCTTTTTTATTATCGGCAGCCTTATTTTCGGGGATCTTTTCTTACGTATCGAAGTCGTTAGTCCTAATTGCGGGGTCACAATGTTGCCAGTTGTTGTCTTTTGCAAATACGTCATTTAAAAGAACTAATGAAGAAAGCTAATTTTTCTATTACACTTCGGCGCTTTGTTTTCGGTTAACTAACAGTGGATAACGAACGGCGGTTATGGCAGCAATTGGAATAGACTACGGTACCTCAAATTCGGAAGTTTCCTATTTTGACGGGCAACAGCACCACTTTATACAGTTGGACCCGAGCATCGATGGGGCACATAAAATTCGCTCTTCAGTATTTATATATTATGAAAATGAATTGCCCACACCGCCGGTGTCAATGATTGAAGCAAAAGTGGCGCAAATAAAGCGCGCCATCTACGACCAAATTGATAAAGCCAAAGAGGGATATTACGAGGCGCCTGATCCCAAAGAGCAACAACGTTACAGCGATCGCATAGGAACGCTACGCGCTGAATTTCACAATTTGCCAGAGTTGCAGCGACGTGCAATCGAAATACTGCTTAAAGATATGACAGTACAAGACTTGCCGTTAAAGCAGTTAGTGGAAACCGGAAAATTAGCTTTTGGTGAAGATGGGTTTCGTCGTTACCTGAAAACACCAGACAAGGGCCGGTTGATTTATTCGCCTAAGAATTTCTTAGGGGCAAATTTGGTAGCCGGACAACAGCAAGCTTTTATTGGCCTTATTGCCAAACAGCTGGAATTCTTTCGCTTAAGCGCCCAAGAGCAACTCAACATGACCGTCGATAGTGCAGTAATAGGTCGCCCGGTAAAGTTTCATGGCACACGCGGTCAAGAGGGAAATGAGCAAGCGATAGAGATTATGACCCAAGCTGCCAAGCAAGCAGGCTTCTCTCAAGTCGAGTTTTTAGAGGAGCCAATCGCTGCGGCGTATCAAATTGAGCGTTCATTAGATAAGCAGACGAATGTTTTGGTAGCCGATATTGGCGGCGGCACCACGGATATATGCTGTATTACTCTATCGCCTGATAAGCAAGCTAACCTCGATCGCCAGCAAGATGTACTGTCAGTAACAGGGGCACGCTTAGGGGGGATGGAGTGCGACAAAAATCTTATCATCAAAAGTATTGCACCGACTATGGGACGAGGTTTATTGATGCGTAACGGGTTGCCCGTTCCCCCAACTTATTTTTCAGATATGTGTGCAGTGGATGATATCCCAAAGTTGAATCATTTCTTCTCTGAGGAGTACTGGCTGGATATTGCGCAAACCAAATCAGACGTGAAAGAGTCGGCATTGCTCGCCCGTTTGCTCACGGTGCAGGAAGATAAACTGTCCGCGAGGTTAGTCAATTCAGCACGCTTAGCCAAAGAAATGCTGTCGTCAAAAGACAGTATTACGTTACCTTTGCACTATGTAGAGCCTGATTACGATGTGGATATTGATATTCAAGCCCTCAGAAGCTCTATGCAGCCTTGGTTATCGCGCGTGAAGGCGTTGGTTAAAGAGTGTCTAGAGCACAGCGCAGAGCCACCTGAGATGCTTTTTATTACGGGTGGAATGAGTTTATCGCCTATTGTAAGGAAGGAATTAGGAGAAGTGATGTTGCCGCACTTACCCTTAATGCAGGGTGATGCGTTTAATTCAGTCTGTGAAGGGTTGGCAATACAGGCCGCTAAACTTGAGCAAAAATAAGTGGTAAGTAGCTGCTTGGAGGCTAGAAATCCTGAAATGAAAAGTGAGCTAATATGCAACTAATTAACGTCAATAAAGCGCGTTATCGCAAACACCTAAACCGTGTAATTTGGGTTTGTATCGCAGGCCTTGCCATAGGAAGCTTAGGGATATCTCAAATACTTATTGCGCTGTTTCCAGATGAAAGCGGGCGTCACTTTCATTGGAACTTACTCGGTGTACTCGTAACAAGTGTGACCATCGGCTATTTATTAAATAAATATCGATCGCATGAATTTATGCGGGAAGTAACTTATGTATGGGAGCTTAAACAGGCGCTGAATAAAATTAATCGTAAATTGGTAAAATTAAAACAAGGGGCTAGTCAGGGCAATGTTGATGCTATGCTGGCATTACAATACAGCTATGCGGGCTCTCGTCTTTTATGGAAGCTAGATGACAATACTATCGTTATGGAAGAGTTAGCGGTTGAGCAAGCTAAGCTTGATAGCCTTATGGCTCAATATCAAGTCACTCTGGACATAGAAGATTATAACGAGCGAATCTTGAAAAAGTTTTGAACGCCTAATGGCAAATGTAAATTAGCGCTAGGTTGATTACGCTAAATCACCATTATAATCGCCGCTATTCCAGTAGCCGCCAATATCAACCAACGATATTGTTTTTCAGGAATGATACGAACTATTCTGATACCAACAAAAGCACCTAACGCGATTATAGGTAGAAGCGCCACGTTTAAGTAGAACGAATTGAGCGAAATAGTATGCCAAGCGAAGACGTGAAAGGGCACTTTGAACACATTTACTGCGAGAAAGAACCAAGCTCCGGTCCCTATATATTCGTTTTTCGGTAAACGCATGCTGAGTAAATAAAGCGCCATTACGGCAGCAGCCAAATTGCCTATCATACTGGTAAAGCCACCTAGCAACCCCATCAATATAGCAAACCACATGTAATCGGGAATCGCGTCTTTATTAGCGGTTTCCATCCATAACATGATGGCTAAGCTAACAAAAATGATGATCCCCATGACACTGCGAAAAAGCTGATCATCTATGTAGTTGCCAATTAAGGTGGCTAGAATAACGCCCACAGCGGCTGATGGAAATAACTTAACCAAATAGGACCAATTTACATGTCGCCGATAGTAGGTCACGGCAAATAGATCAGCCATAACCAGCAACGGCAGCATTAAGCCTGACGAATCTTTGCCGCCAAATATTATGGCCATAATTGGGATGGTAAATAAGGCTACACCAGCAACACCAGTCTTTGACATGCCGATAAGAAAAGCAGTAAACAGCAACATACCAGCGGTAGAATATGTCAGGGTATAGGAGAATAACTCTATCATGGTCTATCGCAACCTAATCCGTGAAGTATGCTTGTTGTATTGAATAAAAAACGTTTGTGCAGGAGACGATTAATTATGGACAACTTTGACTCGGCCGACTTGTCCGTCTTCTAATCTTACTTTTATACCATGTGGGTGAGTAGGGGAGTTGGTCAATAGCTTTTCGACAATCCCCTGAGTTAGGGTTCCGCTTCGTTGATGTTCTTTTAATACAACAGAGACTTCAGCCCCTACTTTTACATTTGCGCGTTTCGTGCCGTCCATTACTGGCTCCTTCGGGGAAACTGAGAGAAATTCTCGATTGAGGTGTCATAATTTACATGTACATACATCTTCGATTATGAGATTACCAGAGCGAGATTTGTGTGGGCAACAAGTATAATACTAATCAATGGCCTTCGGCGACGATAAACTCTGCTGCCAGCGTACTATTGAATTATATGGCGCTGCCGCTACGAAAAATGAGGGCGTATGCATTGCCAATCACGCATTGTTTGATTCTTGTGCTTGTATCCATTGCTTTGGTGATTGCCCATACATTCGTCGGAAGTCGCGACTAAACTGAGAGGAACTCACGTAGCCGACTTCCATTGCAGCAACATTAACATTTCTACCCTCGGCAATTTTCATTGCTGCTTTGTTAAGCCGCATAGATTTAACAAACTGGATAGGTGACATATTCGTTGCTTGTTTAAATTTTCGGTGAAATACCGCGCGGCTCATGCCTATCTGGTCAGCTAGGTTTTCGATGGTGACGGGCGCGCTTAAATTGGACGATAAAAATTCAATTGAACGCGCGATATCATTTCCAACACCAAAAGAGCGTCTGACAGAGCCGCCAGCATCGCCCTTTAATATCGCATAGTAGAGCTCTCGCAAACGGCTACGGCCCAGTATGGCTATATCAGTTGGGTTTTCGCTGAGCAATATTAAACGATACAGCGCTTCGGTAAACGCATCATCCCAATTGGCCGTGGATATACCTTGCGGATAAGCTGCATCTTTGGCTTTTTGAATTAGCCCATTAGTACTTTCTAACTCAAAGGCGAGTTCGGTCATAGCTCTGGTATCAAACCTAATGTATACGCCTATAAGTGGATTATCGGTAGATGCCTCAGGAGTGCCAGCTTCTACTGGCATCGACATTGGGCAACAGATGTACGCGCTGCTGTCGTAGAAATGCCTATTACCATCCAAAATGGCTTCCTTGCAGCCACCGACTATTGCGGTGATAGAGGGTTCGTACACTGCAGGAGCACAGCTAACTGGTTCAGTTATGTTAAATAACTGAACGCCAGGGATCCCAGTCTCTACCAACCCACTTTTACTGACTTTATTGTCAATGAGTCGTTTAATTGTTTCTTTATTCATAATGAACGGACTCATTGCTAGGTAATAGTTTGCCAATCAAGTAAATAAATTACTGCAGACTTATTTTGCAAAAACGAGCGTAGGGATTAAAGAGCGCTAAAATAAATCGCAATATCTATGTGGATGAGTCTATAGAAACAAAGCATCTTATTCATCCTATAACGGATTTGTCATTCAGTTTTATCCTTAAACTCACATAAATCTTCTACTATGCAGCTACCACAGCGCGGCTTACGTGCAATACAGGTGTAGCGGCCGTGTAAAATTAGCCAGTGGTGCACATCGACTTTAAATTCTTTAGGTACCACTTTAAGAAGCTTTTTTTCCACGAGAACAACGTTTTTTCCTACGGCAAATTTGGTGCGGTTGCTTACGCGGTCAATATGGGTGTCAACTGCTATGGTCGGCCAGCTAAATACGACAGTATCGCTGTTGATCAAACCAACCCTATAACTCTGAAAGAGCAGGTTAGTGCCAAAAGTATCTGTTGGCAAGCTGCTCTTTGAACGATCGTTAATAGCAGAATATAGTCATTTAACACATTGTTTGAAAGCATGGATATAGGTGTGGGGAAGCCCCAGAGTGCCTATTTATTTATAGTTATCCCCACAACACATTCGTGGGGATTAGTATAATTAGTTTGAACGTATCATATCCAGCACAGCAACATTTTGCATAGGCGTGCCTGTAATGCGTAAAACCTTCTTCTTTTTCGAAATATCTTTAGGTTGTTGCCCTTTTAATATGTCGCTTAGCAATAGGACGTTATCCAAATAACCCATTCTATCAGCCGCTTTCATATCTGCCGTAAAACTACGTGTTAGTTCATAGTCGAAAATAACATTAACGTCATCTCTAGCATATACACTACCTGCAATCTCCCCTGTTTGTGAGGTGGTGCAAAGTGATGCAATCACCGCCCCTGGTTTGATTGAAGTAATGTTGGTTTCGTCGATTAAGCAGCGGTTGGTATTCGTAGCCATAATAATAGTGTCATAAGCTTCAAGCTTGAGATTCTGTTGATAATCAGAAGCGACACCTATGCTACCGCAAGGTTGTTCGAATGATTCAGTGTGCTGGGCCCGCGTGTGATAATCGATCTGGGATAAGCTTGGTATAAAATGCTTTAAATATTTAACGATTTCGAAGGATAGTTTCCCTGCGCCCACCATTAATATTTTTTCTGGTTTATGCTCCAAGGTAGAAAGAAAAAGCCAAACCATCGCTGCGGTGCGTTGTTGTATCTGCTGTTTTATATTGCTTTCAAATATCAGTTCACCACGTTCATAAATGCGCCCTATGGTGGCGTATTCATTGCTGATTGCACAATAAGGACCTGAAACTTCATATGCAAGTGGAGGTGAGCCCGCACGTAATTTGAAGCAGGTTTCAAAAACATTGTCTCCAATAAAGGTTTCACCATCAAAAAACTCTTGTAAAGCCCGCTGATATTTTAGTTGGTCACTATTTTGGAATTGGGTTCGAATGTTTGCTACAAGAGAAGCTTTATCTAATAATATTTCGGTCACGTTACAATACCTCTGAGAATAAAGAGTTAATTAAACAGTAAAAGGATGAAGTTGAATTGCGCCAAATTTTTCGGCATAGGCATGTATAGCAGGCGATCCGCCTAGATGCATAAGCAGAATTTTCGCGTCCTTCTCAAAGCGACCTTCAGCAGACAAGTTTAATAACCCACGTATTGCGCGACCTTCATAGACAGGATCGGCAATCAATCCTTCGGTACTGGCAAATAGCTGGATAGCATCGGTAATTTCTGTATCAGCGATGCCGTAGGCGTTAGTATTGGCAGGTATAATCTCAATATTCTTCGGTTGCACTCGCACATCTAGTCCAAGCTCACGTAAAGCATTATTGGCTAAAAGCTCAACACGAGATTTTTTAATCTCGGTTTCGTTATCGTCCGATATACCGATGATTTTGGTTTTGATATCAAGTGCTGCAAAGCCTGCGATCAGACCGGCTTGGGTGCTGCTTGAGCCAGTGCAATGCACAAGGTAATCAAAGACTTGGCCAGTTTCAGCCATTTGGATAGCTAATTCAGCAGCGCAGTTTATATAGCCCATACTTCCCAAAGGGTGTTCAGAAGCACCGCCTGGAATTAAATATGGTTTGTGGCCTTGTTGACGAAGATGAGCCATGAACTCTTCCAGAGGGCCTTGATCTTCAATGGGGCGCTCAGTTTCGTCTACATAAAGTTCGGCACCCATTACGTGACTTAAAAGAATATTACCTACTTGCCGATAAGTAGCGCTTGCATCTTTGGTCCAGGCGCAATGTAAAAGCGCACATTTTAGGCCTGCCTTGGCAGCGGCAGCAGCGGTTTGTCGGGTATGGTTGGATTGAATAGCGCCAACTGTTACTAACATGTCTGCACCTTGTAACAGCGCATCACCCACTATGAATTCAAGTTTTCGTGTTTTGTTGCCACCACCTTCTAAGCCAGATAAATCATCTCGCTTCATCCATAGCTCAGGACCACCTAGGGACGCGCCAAATCTTTTCAGTGTTTGTATTGGAGTAGGGAGCAGTGCCAGCGAGGCACGTGGTAATTTTTCAAGACGGGAATGTAGATCACGCAACGCATATTTATCAATCATATCGCTTTCCTCAGTATTTAATTGGGGTTAGCGACGTTTCAGTTGAATGTTAGAGGCATTTGCTTATGCCGACGTCACGAAAAGCACTATAAGCTATGAAAGTTGATAGTACAAATCTTTAGTTTTAAATGACGCACCTATTTTATACATGCCTTGAATTGAAAACCATTGTAAGTATCAGTATCTCGTCCTGAGACCTGCTACTACATTGAACACTTAATATTATTCGGTTTTATCTTTGAACTCACACAAGTCTTCGATAATACAAGAACCACATCTAGGTTTTCTGGCAATACAAGTATAGCGGCCGTGTAAAATTAACCAGTGGTGCACATCGACTTTAAATTCTTTAGGTACCACTTTCAGAAGCTTTTTTTCCACGAGATCAACGTTTTTTCCTACGGCAAATTTGGTGCGGTTGCTTACGCGGTCAATATGGGTGTCGACAGCTATGGTCGGCCAGCCAAAGGCAGTGTTTAGCACTACGTTTGCCGTTTTGCGGCCAACACCAGGTAACGCCTCAAGCGCTGCTCGGTCTTCAGGAACCACACTGTTATGCTTGTCGATAAGCATTTTACAGGTTTTGATCACATTGACCGCTTTGGTATTAAACAGCCCGATGGTCTTGATAAACTCTTTTACGCCATCCACCCCTAAGGCATAAACCGTTTCTGGGGTGTTGGCTACAGGGAACATTTTGGCCATGGCTTTATTCACGCTGACATCTGTTGCCTGAGCGGAAAGCAGTACCGCAATCAGCAGCTCGAAGGGACTGGTAAAATTTAATTCCGTTGTAGGGTGGGGGTTAGCGGCACGCCACCGGGTTAACATTTCTATACGCTTTTGTTGGTTCATCGAGAAATAATATCCTGTTTTTACGACACTGTGTTGCTAGGTCTCGGCTGTAACTCGAGCCCGTTGCACAACTTTTGCTTCTTGCTTGGCTGCAAACATACGTTCGAAGCGTTTATCCAGTACGTTTTTCAGCGCAATGAGTAAGCCCATGCCTAAGAATGCCCCTGGGGGTAAAATAGCAAGTAAGAAAGGAGATTCGGAAGTAAAAACAGTGATTTTTAGACTCGTTGCCCATTCACCTAAGAGTAATTCAGCACCAGCGAATAAGGTGCCATAACCCAGCAGTTCACGCATAGCGCCGAGTAATACCAACACCACAGTAAAGCCTAAGCCCATCATGAAACCGTCAAATGCGGCGTAACTGAGCGGATTTTTTGAAGCGTAAGCCTCAGCCCGACCGATAATCGCACAGTTGGTCACAATCAGGGGAATAAATATGCCGAGGGCCTGATATAAGTCAAAGGTGTAGGCGTTCATCAAAAGCTGCACTATGGTCACAAACGCCGCAATAATCATGACAAAAATTGGAATGCGGATTTCATTCGGTACCCAGTTTCGAATAATCGATACGGTTGCGTTTGAGCCAATTAACACCAAAGTGGTCGCTAAACCTAAGCCTAACCCGTTGGTTATGGTCGCAGTCACGGCCAATAGTGGACATAAGCCAAGCAATTGAACCAAGGCTGGGTTGTTTTTCCATAGCCCTTGCCAGCTCAGCTGTTTGAATTCATTCATTTTGTCTTACCCTTGTATGCTTGATTGAAGACGACATTCATTACTAGCGGAGAAAATTGCGTCTTTATTCGCTTGATAATACACAACGGTATTTTTTACCGCATTCACCACTGCGCGAGGGGTAATAGTGGCTCCGGTAAATTGATCAAACTGGCCGCCATCTTTTCTAACTGCCCAGTTAGATGCGTTTGCCTCAGTCAATTGCTGACCGTTAAAACCCAGTACCCAGTCACTAATGCGTAGATCTATTTTATCGCCTAACCCCGGTGTCTCTTTGTGTTCTATGACTCTAACCCCAGATACTGTTGCATCTTTTGTCACCCCGACCACTAATTCGATGCGGCCGCTGTAGCCGTTTGGTGCGGTGGTTTCAATTACCGCCGCCACAGGTTCACCTGCTAGCGTTGCACGATAAATATGTTGTGGGGTAGCAGTACCAAGATACGCTTGGGATGTGACCAACACACAATCTTGCGCCATGTTATTGTCGTAACTATCACGAGAGACAAGCTCGTCAAGGATTGCCAATAAGGTTTGCTGTCGTTGCTGCTCGATTTGTTCTTGGGTACCAAAGTAGGTAAATGCGATAAGCCCACTGGTTATAACGGCAAATAATCCTAAAATGAGCCCATTTTTGGCAATGGTCTGCTTCATTTGGGCTCTCCTTGGCTACGCTTTTTGTGGCCATAAGTGCGGGGACGGGTGTAATAATCGATAAGCGGAACAGCCATATTCATGATCAGAACAGAGAACGCGATGGCATCTGGGTACCCACCCCAAGTTCGGATGACATAGACCCAAAAGCCAATTGCAGCGCCGAAAATAATACGGCCTTTATTTGTGGTTGAGGCGGAAACTGGATCCGTCGCGATGAAGAAAGCGCCAAGGATCAAACTACCATTAAAAATATGGAACACAGGAGACGCGAAACGGTCGGGATCAACCAAAAACATAACACCGGCACAAATAGCCATGGCGGCTAACATACCGCCAGGTATATGCCAGTTAATGATTTTAGCCTTGATAAGGTAAAGCCCGCCTAACAAGTAACCAAAACTTACCCACCACCAACCAATACCT
>Ga0207906_1000635_pt1 | contig 10996 bp, 9 predicted proteins | sample LinPmetageLP37_FD_184050 | JGI IMG/M metagenome (GOLD analysis project Ga0207906, IMG submission 184050) | Marine viral communities from the Pacific Ocean - LP-37 (SPAdes) | ecosystem: Environmental > Aquatic > Marine > Oceanic | place: Pacific Ocean | collected 2010-06-16
CATTCTCGGGTCTGGCAATATCGTTCACAATCTGCGGCGGCTAAGCTTTGATGGAAAGCCCGAAGCCTTTGCGCTGGAGTTCGATGATCTGGTCACCGGTCGTTTGATTGAACGTGATTTCGATACGCTGGCAAATCGCGGAAAGCTGGGCTCTCTACTGACCGAAGCGCACCCAAGCGTGGACCACTACTTGCCCGCGCTCACAATCGCGGGCGCATCGGATCAGCGCAATGACCTGCTGTTCATGACCGACAGCATCGACCTTGGGTCGATCTCCATGCGGTCCTTTATCTTCCATCAGAAATAGGCGACGGTGGCCTTTGGAGATGTCGAGGTGCAGAGAGGGCATTGCCAACTTGTTTGGTGTCTCGTGGCTGTCTAAATGTTTTCAATGAGCACGCCATCCAGCATGCGGCGCCTGAAAGGTTACCGCTTCCCACGCGAGATCATCGCCTATGCGGTCTGGGTTTATCATCGCTTCGCGCTCAGCACGGCTGACGTAGAAAACTTGCTCGCCGAACGAGGTGTGAAGTTCAGCCGGGAGACCGTCCGGAAATGGGTGAACCGCTTTGGTTGCCATTTCGCAAATTATATCAAACGCGACGGGCCCCCGGCGGCTGACAAATGGCATCTGGACGAAGTCGTCATCCCTATAGACGGCCGCAAATACTGGCTCTGGCGGGCAGTGGACGCGAACGGGAATGTGCTGGATTTTCTCGTGCAACCTCAGCGCAACGCCAAGGCAGCGCGACGTTTCCTAAAGCGACTGATCGCCCGGTTCGGCGAGCCCTGGGTGGTCGTGACGGACAAGTTGCGCAGCTATTTCAAGCCTATCCGCGAGCTTGCACCAAACGCGGATCATCGCGCACACAAGGGTTTGTACAACCGGATTAAAGGCTCGCACAGGCCGACACGAAGGCGCGAGGAAGGGGTGGGTCGGTTTAAGTTGTCCCAACAGGCACGGAGGTTTCTTACCGCTCACGATCAGGCAAGCACGACCTTCCGCCCCCGACGCTATCGGATCTCCGCAATCTCTTACCGCCTCGACCGGGCTGATGCTTTCGACCTCTGGAATACCTATGCAGTGGAATTGGCCGCTTGAGAACCCGGCGGCTAACTCTTCTCAATCACCCGAGAACAAGTTGGCAATGCCGATCTTCGCCGCATTGGCAAAGCATAATCCCTTCTTAGACCTTGGCATTCTCGCGAACGACGGATTTCGCTGCGCAGTAGGCCAACAGCAGGTCAGTTTGCGCGGCTGCCTCGGCAACGGCGGCTGGGTCGGTGCCGACAAGGGTGACAGCAGCCTGGGCTTCGCTCTGCCAGTCGAGAATGGGTGCTGCCGCCGCGACGAGGCCGGGGATGAACCGGCCCTCAATCGACGCAAAACCGCGCGCGCGGGTGCGTTCTGCCAATTCGGCCACGCTGGATTTTGACGGTTCTATATCGAGCAGCAGGTTGGGCTGTCGCGCCAGGCGGCGCAGCTGGGTGTCGCGCACCGGCGCGATGGCGCGAGGCGGGCCCCAGGCCAGAAACACTCGCCCGGTGGCCGAGGTGAGCAGGGGTAGAGTGGTCCCCAAACCCATCGAGGTGTCTGTCGGGGCGGCGCCGCGCTCCCAGCGGACCACGGTTGCGCCTTGATTGGCCCAGACCGACAGTAGCACTGTCATGCCGGTGTCGGAGGACAGTCCGGCCAGCCCATCTGCGGCGGCGTTGACAAAATCGTGACGAGCTAAGGCTGCCAGACCGATCTGCAGTGCCCCCTGCCCCAGATCATATTGCCCTGAGCGTCCCTGCTGTTGCACCAGCCCCGCGTTTACGAAAGAGGCAAGATAACGATGCACCTTGCTGGGCGGCATGCTACAGCCTCGGCCAATGTCGGAAAGTGTCTGTGGCCCGCCCTGAGCAGCTAGATAGGACAGCACTGCGAGCGCTGTATCGAGGGACTTCAATCCTTGGCCGTGGGTATTTTCGTCAGACATTTTCGGTCTCCAATAGTACGCGCAGGGGCGCGACGTCAGCGGCCACAATACCGCTTTCCGCCCGAGTGAAAAGACAGCGCACCTCGCGACCTCGGAAAGCTCGCTTGCCCTCAACAGTGCCGTCATAGTGCAGAGTGAACGACCGGTGTGACCATTCGGTAATTGTGATTCGCAACGAGAGACGATCCCCATCGCCCATCGGACGGCGGAACTCAGCAGAGGCATCGACCAAACCCAGCCCCACAGCTTTCAGATTTCGGCAAAGGGTCGCGTGGCCGCCGCTAGGTCTGAGAAGGGTGTGAAAACCTGCATCCATCCATCGAAATGCATTGGGATAAAAGACAATTCCAGCAGGATCGCAGTCGCCGAATGTGATGTCAAAGTCTTGTTCCGCAATCATCAGTTTATTCCTCATTGTTAAATAGATTGTATAATTCAGAAATGTACGGTAGTCCTCGGAAGAGGTCGAGGAGATTTGGGAGGATCCATGACAAAGCTTTCCACCGTAGAGATTCTGGGTGCTGGGCCCGCGGGCCTTTACACCGCGATCCTGCTGCGCCGTATGATGCCGCAGCTGCGTATTCGGGTTACCGAGCAAAACCCAGAAGGTTCCACCTTTGGCTTCGGCGTGGTCTTTTCCGATCAGGCGCTCGAGTTTCTCAAAGCTGATGACCCCGAGACCCATGACTTGGTGGCACCGCATATGGAGCGCTGGCAAAACATGACGTTGAACCTGCCCGATGGTTCGGTGACCTTGGATGGGGTGGGCTTTACCGCCATCGGTCGGTTGAACCTGATCCAGATCCTGACTGAGCGCGCGCGTGCCCTCGACATTCCCATCCGCTTTGATACCCAAATCACGGAAGTGGAGGAACTGGAGGCCGATCTTGTTATCGGCGCTGATGGGCTGAACTCGCTGGTGCGGCGCGCCTTCGAGGAGAGTTTCGCGCCAAAGATGGACTATTTCGACAATCACTTCGCGTGGTTTGGCGCGCAGATCCCATTCGACACACTGACCCAGACTTTCATCGAAACTGAACACGGCCCGATGAACGCCCACCATTATCGCTTCACCCCCGACCGCAGCACATTCATCGTGGAATGCGAGGCGGCGACCTATCGTAAGGCGGGCTTCGGCGACATGACCGAGGAAGAAGGCGCCGAACGCTGCGCCGCACTTTTCTCGGACGTATTGAAGGGCACCGAACTTATCACCAACAAGTCGATGTGGCGGCAGTTCCCCCGGCTTTGGTGCGAGAATTGGGTTGCCGGGAAGTACGCCTTGTTGGGGGATGCGGTGCATACCGCGCATTTCTCGATCGGATCGGGAACCCGGCTGGCGCTCGAAGACGCCATTGCCTTGGGGCAGGCCCTGGCGACGGAGCCGGACTTAGAAACGGCGCTTGCCAGTTACCAAGACCACCGCCAGCCCATTGCGCGCAAGATCGTCAATGCGGCCAATACCTCGGCAGAATGGTACGACAGTTTCGGCCAGAAGATGCAGCTGGCCCCGATGGATTTTGCCTTCGACTACCTGATGCGGTCCGGACGAATGACCGAAAAGCGGCTTCGCAAGATCGCGCCGCAATTCGCCGCAGACTATGCCGCCAAAAGGACCATGGCGGACTGACGGCCCGGCCCCTTCACTCAACGTAGGATAATCACGGCCTGCGCAGTCCCCACCTGGGGCTCCGGCCGAGGGAGGAAACATTATGTCACAGGGATCGAACCCCAAGACCCCGCTCACCGATCCGGTCGCTCTGAATGCGGCGGGCGCGCAAGAGATCGGCTTTGACAAAGCGCAGCATCGCAACTGCTCGGACATTCTCTGGCAGAACCTCGCGCGCAATCCCGATAAGACCGCCGTGACCGGTCCGAACGGCAGCATCAGCTACCGTGAATTGATTGCCGAGGCAGCGCGGTGGGGGCATGCTTTTACCCGCGCGGGACTGACGCGCGGCGAGCGGATCGCCTTCTTTCTTGATGATACACCGGTCTATCCGGCTGCCTTTTACGGGGCGGTCCGGGCGGGCTTAGTGCCGGTGCTTCTGAACATCCAGACCAAGCCTGATGTGCTGAATTACTTCCTGAAGGACAGCGGCGCGCGTATTGCGCTAGTCGAGTCGCAACTGGATGGGGTGTTCAATGACGAGACGCTGGCAGGCACTGAATTGGACCGGCTGGTCATCGCCAATGGCAGTGCCGATCTTGCCAAGTCGATTGAGGCGGAGAGCTTTCTCGATGGCAGCGACACGGTTCTCAACGCCGCGGACACCGGCCCCGATGACATGGCCTTCTGGATGTATTCCTCGGGCTCGACCGGGCGGCCCAAGGGCATCGTCCATCTGCATCACGACGTGGCCTATATCCACGACAGCTTCGGCGCGCATGTGCTGAAGCTAAGCCAAGACGATATATGTTATTCGGTGCCTAAGGCCTATTTCGCCTATGGCTTCGGCAACTCTTTGGTCTTCCCCTTTGCCGTCGGTGCCACCACGCTGCTGGTCCCAGACCAGCCCCGTCCCGAGGCGGTGTTGAAGGCCATCGAGATCTATCGGCCAACGGTGCTTTTCGGCCTGCCGACGCTCTATACCGCGCTTTGCCGTGCGCCTGATATCAACAGTCGGGACCTCACCTCGCTGCGGCAGTCGATGTCGGCGGCAGAGATCCTGTCGGAAGACGTCTATACTGCGTGGGAAGCCAAGGTCGGCCACGGCCCCACTGAAGGGCTAGGCTCCACCGAAATGCTCCATATCTACCTCAGCAACCGGCTCGACGATCACCGTTTGGGTGCTGCAGGCGCGCGGGTGCCGGGTTATGAAATCCGACTTGAGACGCCCGAGGGCAGGCCCGCCCAGCCGGGCGAGGAGGGCGTCATGTTTGTGCGCGGCCACTCCTCCGCGCCGACCTATTGGAACCGGCCCGACAAGACTCGCGACACCATGCGCGGCGACTGGATCTACACCGGTGACCGCTTCGTCGAGAAGGACGGCTTCTATTATTTCCAAGGCCGCGCCGATGATCTGGTTAAGGTCTCCGGTCAGTGGGTCTGGCCGCTCGAGGTCGAGCGCTGCCTGAACGAACACCCCGATGTTAATGAGTGCGCAGTCTTGGCCGAGCAAATGGACGACAAGCGCACCGCCCTGCGCGCCATCGTCAGCCTCGTGCAGGGAGGCACGGGCGACGAGGCACAGACACAGCGGCTGCGCGATCACATCAAAACGCATCTGACACCTTACAAGGCACCGCGTCTCTTCGACTATCTGCTCCATCTGCCCAAGACGGGCACCGGCAAGATCGACCGTCAGGCGCTGATCCGCAAACCGGAAACCGCTTGATTCACAGTTCAATGGGAGGAACTTACATGACACTGCTTAAGACACTCGCCGCCGCTGCGCTGCTCGCCACAGGGCTTGCTCCCGCCGTGCAGGCGCAGGTGCAATCCTTCTCCACACCGCCGCAGGGCTCGGTCTGGAACACCATGGCTTCGGTCATCTCAGGCGAGGCGCGCAAGAGCGCCGGGATGCGCCTTGTTGTGCAGCCCTATGGTGGCAATGCGCAGATGATGCAGGCGGTGAACGAGGCACTGGCCGAGTTTTCGCTCAATGATGTAAATGATGTGATCACCGCGGTTCAAGGCTCTGGCGATTACAACGCCGCGATGCCCAACCTGCGTATTGTGGCGCGGATCAACCCGTTTCCTGTGGGCCTCTACGTCAAGGAAAGCTCGGGGCTGACCTCGGTCGCGGACCTCGAAGGCCGCAGCGTGCCTTCCGGCTGGGATGCCTTTCCAATCGCGCGGTCGCATATTTCAGCCATCCTCGCCGCTGGAGGCATCGGCTGGGACGATGTCGATCAGGTGCCGGTCCCGGAACTGATCCGCGGCTCCGACGACATGGCATCGGGGCGCGTTGATAGCGCCTTTTTCGCAGTGGGTGGCCCCAAGGTGGCCGAGGTCGACGCCTCGGTGGGCGGCGTGCGCTTCCTCGGGATCACGGCCAATGACGAAACGCTGGCGGAAATCCGCGAAGTGCGGCCTGCGTTCTACTTTTCCGAAGTCACGCCGGCTCCGGTCCGCGTTGGCGTGGACGAGCCGATGATGTTCGTGACTTGGGACAACGTTCTCGTCGCAGGCGCGCATGTGCCCGACGAGCAGGTGCAATCGCTACTGGCGGTGCTGTTCGACGAGCGCGAAGCCATCGGCGCTGCCTATCCGCCGCTCAATGCACTCAACCTCGAGACAGCTTTTAAAGAGTTTCCCGGCGTCGATTATCACCCTGGCGCGGTGGCCTTCTTTGCGGGCCGCGGTGTCGAGATGACCTCGGACCAGTGACGCAATGCCGGGGCGGTCTTGCCGCCCCGTCCTTCAATCGAAAGGGAATGCTGTGGAACAGGACGTGACCTCTCCGAAGGCTTTGTGTGTAAAGAACATCGTTGTCAGCGCTCTGGCCGGCACTTTGACCATTGCTGCGATGGCACAGGCCGCGAGCCTGCCGTCGCGCATGGGGTATTCCTACTACACTGAGCAATTCCTGGCGTTGGTGCTTGGATTGAGCTTGGCGATCATCTTCCTTGTTACTGGCGAGAACAAGGAACGCGCGCGCTCGGGAGGCGCCACGGCTCTCGATTGGCTGCTTTCAGTCACGGGGCTTGGCCTCTCACTCTACGTGATGCTGGCCTATCCGAGCCTCGTATCGCAGGCGATGTCACTGCCTTGGGATGCGCTGCTGGTTGGCGGAGCGCTGTTTTTTCTGGTGCTTGAAGGCCTGCGCCGCTCGGTGGGCTGGACACTGGTGATCGTGGTCCTCGTAATCGTCGGGTATGGCATGATCGGTCATTTGGTGCCCGGGGCACTGCAAACCCGCGAGGTCGCGCCACAACGGCTGGCGGTCTATTTGGCCTTCGACCCGAACGGCTTGCTCGGCCTCACGCTCAACGTCGCGGCCACCGTGGTTGTTGCCTTCGTCTTCTTCGGTCAGTTGCTACTGCGCTCCGGCGGGGCGGACTTTTTCAACGATATCGCCATGTCGACCATGGGTCACAAGCGTGGCGGCGCGGCCAAAATCTCGATTGTCGCGTCCGGCCTCTTTGGCTCGATCTCAGGTGTGGTGGTGTCCAACATCGTCGCCACTGGCGTGGTCACCATCAAGCTGATGATACAGTCCGGCTTTCGTCGTACCACCGCTGGCGCGGTTGAAGCAGTTGCGTCCACCGGCGGCCAGATCGCGCCACCAGTTATGGGGGCGGTGGCTTTCCTGATGGCTGACATCCTTCAGAAACCCTATTCCGAGATTGTCGTCGCCGCTATCGTGCCGGCGCTGCTTTATTACGTGGCGCTGTTCGTGCAGGCCGACCTGCTGGCGGCGAAACAGGACATCAAGCCGCTCGACCTCAGCGACGCCCCGAAAACCGGCGCTGTCCTATCGCGGGGCTGGGTCTTCATCCTGCCCTTCGCTGTAATCGTCACGGCGCTTTTCTGGTTCAACCAACCAGCCGAAACCTCCGCGCTTTGGGGCGGGGCGGCGGCACTAATGATCGGGTTGACCGTGGGTTACGGCAAGACCCACATGGTACTGCGCGACCTCTGGGTCGCAGCGGTCGAGGCGGGCAAGTCGATCACCCAGATCATCATGATCTCGGCGGCGGCGGGCTTCATCATTGGCGTGTTGAACGTCACCGGCTTGGGATTTGCCGCGACCTTCGCGCTGGTCGATCTGGGGCAGGGCAATGTCTTTGTGCTGCTGCTGATCTCGGCCTTGGTCTGTCTGATCCTCGGCATGGGGATGCCCACGGTGGGGGTTTATCTGCTGCTCGCAGTGCTGATCGCGCCCTCTCTGGTGCAGTCAGGGGTCGAGCCCATCGCGGCGCATCTGTTCATCTTCTACCTCGGGATGATGTCGATGGTAACTCCGCCTATCGGCATCGGCGCCTTCTTTGCCGCTGCCATCGCCAAGGCATCGCCCATGGCCACGGCTTGGGAATCTATGCGCTTCGGCTGGACTGCTTATATCGTGCCTTTCCTCTTTGTATTCTCGCCAGCACTCTTGTTGATCGGTGATCCAATAGAGATCACCATTGCCGTCACGACCGCCATCTTAGGGGTCTACGCGATTTCGGCGGCCTTTGTTGGCTGGTTCCACGGCCCGGCAGGGCAGGGGCGCAGGGCTCTCATTGGCCTCGCCGGGGTAGCGCTCCTGCTGCCGCCGGGTATCGGCGGAGCACATACGTTGTGGATCAACGCGGCAGGTTCTGCATTGCTGGCTCTGCTCTGGATCACCGCTCGGGCGGAGCGCAACGCCTCCCCCGCGCTAACGGAAAATGGACAGGGCTGAAAAGGCCTTCAAACTTAAAAAGGAAACTAAATGTCTTTTGTCTTCACCCCGCCCCAACCTTCTGACGTGGCCGTTCACGGGAGCGATGACCGCTTGCCGGTGCGCCGTATCTTCTGCGTCGGGCGCAACTACGCCGCCCACGCTGTCGAGATGGGCAAGGACCCGGACCGCGATCCGCCGTTCTTCTTCACCAAGCCAGCCGATGCGGTGGTCGATACCGGGGAGACGATAGCCTATCCGCCCCAGACAGAGAACTTTCACTACGAGGCCGAGTTGGTTGTCGTGATCGGCGGGGGGGGCAAGAACATTGCCGAAGAAAACGCGCTCGATCACGTCTGGGGCTATGCCATCGGCAACGACCTGACCCGCCGTGATCTGCAACTGGAAGCGCGTGAGAAGGGCCGGCCCTGGGACTGGGGCAAAGCCTTTGACCGCTCCGCGGTGATCGGCCCGGTGTATCCGACCGCACAGGTCGGCCATCCTTCCAAGGGTTCGATCCGGCTCACGGTCAACGGCGAGGTAAAGCAGGACGCCGATCTGGCTGAACTGATCTGGTCGGTGCCCGAGGTGATCTCGATCCTGTCGCATTCGATGGAGCTGCGGCCTGGCGATCTGATCATGACCGGCACCCCCGCCGGTGTCGGCCCGCTGGTCGAAGGTGACACCTGCCGGGTGGAGATCGAGGGCCTGGGCGCCATCGAAACCCCGATTGGTCCGCGCGCCTGAACCAATGCGGGGGGCGGTCCGCCCTCCGCGTCACCTTAGACAAGAAAGGCTCTCATGACCCTGCGGCTTCACAATTTCTTCCGATCATCCACGTCGACCCGCCTGCGTACCGCGTTGAACCTCAAGGGGCTCGATTACGACTACGTGCCTTACGTCTTGCGGGACGGCGAAACTCGAACGCCGGAATACCTCGACCGTAACCGGCAGGGCCTTGTTCCGACACTGGAGCGCGAAGACGGCAGCCACTTGACACAGTCGCTGGCCATCATTGAATGGCTTGAGGAGACCCACCCCGAGCCAGCGCTTTTGCCCGTCGATACCGATGGCCGGGCACGGGTGCGGGCGCTTGCGCAAATGTTGGCGCTCGAGGTGCATCCACTGAACAACTTACGGGTGCTGTTCTACCTCCGCGACGAATTCGGCGCCGATGAGGCGGCCCAGAAGAAATGGTTCACCCATTGGGTCACGCTCACCTTCGACGCACTGGAAGCGACGCTGGCCGATAGTCCCGAGACTGGGCGCTATTGTCACGGCGATCAGCCGACGCTGGCCGATATCTGTCTCTACGCGCAGGTCTGGAACAACAAGCGCTTCGACATCGCGCTGGATCGTTGGCCCACCATCGCGCGTATCTTCGCGGAGCTCGACCAGCTCCCCGCCTTCACCAATGCCGCGCCGCCGAACCAACCCGACGCTGCTTAGCCAACAAGGAGACCCATGATGGACAACGCCATGCAACCCGAGGACACCCCGGAACTGCGCGCGCTCTATGAGGGCTTCGAGCGGAACCACATGAACCCGCTCTGGACCCAGACCGCCGGCCTCATGCCGCAACATCCCAAACCCAAAGCGGTGCCCTACGTCTGGAGGTGGGCTGATCTGTTGCCTATGGCCGAGCAATCCGGTGACCTGGTGCCGGTCGGTCGCGGCGGCGAGCGCCGCGCCATCGGGCTGGCCAACCCCGGCCTCGCCCCGCACGCCTATTGCACGCCGACGCTCTGGTGCGCGATCCAGTATCTCCTGCCCGGTGAGAACGCCCCCGAGCACCGCCATTCGCAGAACGCTTTCCGCTTCGTGGTCGAGGGCGAGGGCGTCTGGACCGTTGTCAACGGCGACCCAGTGCGCATGTCGCGCGGCGACCTGCTGCTGACGCCGGGCTGGTCTTTCCACGGCCATCACAACGTCGCTACCGAGCCGATGGCTTGGATTGATGGGCTGGATATTCCGTTCAGCCAGCAGATGGACGTGGGCTTTTTCGAGTTCGGCGCAGAGCGTGTCACCGACAATGCCACCCCGAACTACAGCCAAGGCGAGCGGCTGTGGGGCCATCCGGGTCTGCGCCCGCTCTCGGGCCTGCAAGATACGGTATCTTCGCCGATCGGCGCCTACCGGTGGGAGCATACCGACCGCGCCCTGACCGAACAGCTGCTGTTGGAAGACGACGGCCAGCCTGCCACGGTGGGCCTCGGCCACGCGGCGGTGCGCTACACCAACCCTACCACCGGCGGCGACGTGATGCCGACGATCCGCTGCGAGTTTCACCGGCTGCGAGCAGGCACCGAGACGCCCCTGCGGCAGGAGGTCGGTTCTTCGGTTTTCCAAGTCTTCGAAGGCTCGGGGGCGGTGGTGCTGGGCGGCGAGACTCGCAAGCTGGAGAAAGGTGACATCTTCGTCGTGCCCTCCTGGGTCGGCTGGTCGCTGCAGGCCGAGACGCAGTTCGACTTGTTCCGCTTCTCCGACGCGCCGATCATCGAACGTCTGAATTTCATGCGTACGACGGTCGACGGCCAATGACCCCGGGAGACACCGCCGCCCGTGACGCTCTGCGCGCCCGCCAAGGCGACGGCGCGCGTTACGATGCCGAGGCGGCGCCGCATGACGACCTCCTCCAGGCGCGACGCGGCACTGCTTATTTCGCGCGCAAGCTAAACGAGTTGAGCGATGCGGAACTTTTGG
>Ga0207906_1000642_pt1 | contig 10906 bp, 7 predicted proteins | sample LinPmetageLP37_FD_184050 | JGI IMG/M metagenome (GOLD analysis project Ga0207906, IMG submission 184050) | Marine viral communities from the Pacific Ocean - LP-37 (SPAdes) | ecosystem: Environmental > Aquatic > Marine > Oceanic | place: Pacific Ocean | collected 2010-06-16
ATACTAAAAACTACTGACACTTATTATTAGGAGTTGCTTATGTCTCAAGACAATATTCAAGACCAAAACGCTGATGCTAACATCGAAATCACCCCTGAAATGCAGGCGTTCTATCAACGTGCTGACGCTATCATCGGTATCGCAAACAGCCAGCTAGGCCCTGAGGCGCATTCAGGTCAAGTAGGTGCTTCTTTATTGTATGCTGCAGCACGCTATAGCGCGTCAGTTGCCTCTATCGGTTTCGTCAAAGGCGATGATTTCGCCAAAGAAAAAGACGATATCGTCGAGTTTTATGTCAAACAGTATCGCCAAATGCTAAGCGATAATTTAACTGATTATGCTCAAAACTTTGACAAATACGTGCAGCTAAATCAAGACGACAAACCAGCTGAATAAGCGAATTTCTTCAGTCTAGATGTCTTTGATTTAGACATGCTGTCATAAAATCAGTATTTGATAACAGAAAATAAACCCCCAAGCTTAATTGAGCTTGGGGTTTTTGTATGGTGTTTAAGTAGATAGCTACTGATAAATGAGCTACCATAAATGCTTAAGCGTTTAGCCTCAGTAGGCAAATCAATCATCGATAACAGGACGCTATCGAATACTATGAATAAGGACATTTCTTATGAAACAAACTCTATCTACTCGTCGATTTTCTATAATTAATCAATTTTCGTTCAAACCATCATCACTTATATTGATATTAGTTCTAGCTTTAACGGGCTGTAGCTCTATGTCTGGTCAAACACCTACCCCATCCAGTCCTGATATCAGTCAGCAATTTGAAGGTGCTCTGACTCAATGCCCACCCGCTAACCCTGCCAACAATATCTGTACGGCACAATATGAACCCGTCTGTGTAAAAACGAAAGTTGGATCAATTGTTAGCTACCGAACGGCTAGCAATGCTTGCTCAGCCTGTAATATTCCTGAAGCCGTTGGTTATACAAAAGGCGAATGTAGCTAATCTATAAAGCGGTTGTATCGAGATCTGCTGTACTGAAAGCTGCTGTATTGAAAGGTTTTCTATTAAAAATATTGAACATACATAAAAATACCCAGCCTATATAAGCTGGGTATTTTTGTAGCCATAAAATAAAATATTAAGCATCTTTCTCAAGTGCTGGTGGGCCTTTTAGCAACTCTTCATCACGGAATTCATTGGCCGAGTTGTGCTCTGCTGACTCTTCTGTAGTGAACCATTGCTGATTACGATAGAGTATCAAACGATCTCGACTGAGACCGCGCAATAGAGAATACATCATCACGACGATCACAATAGCAAAAGGAAATCCTGAGACAATCGATGCCGCTTGTAACGCACTCAAACCACCTGCTGCCAATAATACAGCGGCGATAACACCTTCAGAACCTGCCCAAAATAAGCGCTGGATCTTTGGCGGATTGGTATCACCACCTGATGTCAGCATATCGATGACAAAACTGGCTGAATCTGACGAGGTAACAAACCATAGGACAATCATCACCACGATGAGCAAGTTGACCGCACCTGTTAATGGATAAGACTCCATCAATTTAAAGATAGCGCTACCTGTATCGGCTTTGACCGCCTCGATCAGACCTGGGCTAACTATGTTAGGGTCTGCTGCTGCCACTAGCTCCATATTTACCGCAGAACCACCAAAAGCAGTAAACCACAGGAACAATATCGTGATAGGAATTAATAATACGCCTAAGATGAACTCACGGATGGTACGACCACGAGAGATACGTGCAACGAATACCCCAACGAATGGTGACCAGCTAATCCACCATGCCCAATAGAAAATCGTCCAAGAGGCTTGCCAGTTTTCTTCGCCTCTATAAGACTCTGTCCATAGACCTAACGGCACGATTTGGTGCAAATAGTTGCCGATGTTTTCTACGAAGCTATTAAAAATAAACTGCGTAGGCCCAAAGATAATCACAAAACTTAGCAATATCACAGTGAACAATATATTGGTATCACTTAGACGCTTGATGCCTTTATCCAATCCCATAAACAGAGATAACCCTGCTAGCATGGTGATAAGGCCAATCAAAATAATCTGCACCGTAATATTATTGGGTATGCCAAATAACGTCTCAAGGCCTGAATTGATCTGCAAGACGCCAAGACCTAACGTGGTCACTACCCCAAACATCGTGCCAAATACGGCGAGCGTATCTACCGTATGTCCCCAACCGCCGTAGATCTTTTTACCCAATATTGGATAAAGTGTCGAACGGATAGCCAGTGGTAAACCTACTCGATAATGAAAATAAGCAAGCGATAGCGCGACCATGCCATATAGCGCCCATACATGTAGACCATAATGTAGGAACGAGATATTCATCGCTTGCTTGGCAGCGGCGACTGTCTCCGCCTCTCCTAATGGTGGTGCCATAAAGTGATACAGCGGCTCAGCGGTGCCCCAATAAAGCAGCCCAATACCGATACCAGCTGAAAACAGCATACCAATCCAAGAAACCATATTGTACTCTGGCCTCTCATTCTGATGACCGAGTCTGATATCGCCGTAGCGGCTAAATATCATATAAATACTCATGACCAATGTTAAATTGACCACGACAATAAAAAACCAGCCGAAGCGTAAAGAGACAAATGCTTTTGCTTGGTTAAATACGACTTCTGCCTGTTCATTGAATAAAGCGCCAAAAATAATGAACGCCAGTATCAAGATTGCTGAAGTCAAAAATACAGGTTTACTTACCCGCGGAAAAGGGCCTAATCGGCCAACTTTTACATGATCCATAGGTATATCCCAAAAAAAGTGCGTAACCATACCAAGGTATGAACGAATTATCAAATATAACACCTTGTAAATACTGCCGAATGTATAGAAATGGTAGTAACATTTCGGTAATAATTTTCAACAATACGAATCTGTCCTGAATAAATCTAAGTATCTTCACCCAACAAAGAAGCCCCAATTTAAAAATAAATTAGGGCTTCTTCTATGAAAAACTTAAGTAATTGTCTTAATTCTATCTACTTTTTTTAGTCACCTTTTACAATCTTAGGTGGTCCTTTTAGTAGATGCTCGTCAGCAAATTCATCTGCAGAGTTGTGATCTGCTGATTCTTCAGTAATATAATGCTGCTGCGCCCTATATAATATCAATCGATCGCGACTCAAACCACGTAGTAGCGCATACATCATTGCAAATATAACCAAAGCAAATGGCAATCCTGCTACGATAGCGGCTGCTTGTAACGCGCTCAATCCACCAGCAGCCAACAAAACAGCAGCAATCACGCCTTCAGTACTTGCCCAAAATAAACGTTGAATCTTTGGCGGATTGGTATCACCACCTGCGGTCAGCATATCAATGACAAAACTGGCTGAATCTGATGAGGTTACGAACCACAATACAATCATAATCACAATCATGAATGTGATGGGTTGCGCCAATGGATAGTACTCAACCAATTTGAAAATTGCACTACCAAAATCTGTTTGTACCGCCTCGACCAGTCCAGGACTAACCAACGCTGGATCAATAGCAGCGAGCAGCTCCATATGAATAGCAACGCCGCCGAAAGTTGAAAACCAAAAGAACAATATGGTCATGGGGATAAGTAATACCCCAAGTACAAACTCTCTAATCGTACGACCACGGCTGATACGAGCAATAAACACGCCGACAAATGGTGCCCAACTTACCCACCATGCCCAATAAAATATCGTCCATGCTGACTGCCAGTTTGCCTCACCTTCGTAAGACTCCCCCCACAGACCTAATGGTACGACCACTGAAAGATAGTTGCCGATATTTTCTAGGAAGCTATCAAAAATGAAAAGCGTCGGCCCTAAGACGACCATAAAACCAAGCAAAATAGCCGTTAGACCAATGTTCACATCGCTTAGACGCTTGATACCCTTATCCAAGCCCATCATGACAGAACAGGCGGCTAAAGCAGTAACAAAAGCAATCAGAGCGATTTGTATTGTGAGATTATTAGGAATACCAAATAATTTCTCAAGCCCTGAGTTAATTTGCATAACGCCAAGACCGAGTGACGTCACCACACCAAACATCGTACCGAATACGGCTAAGATATCAACGGCATGACCCCACGAGCCATATATCTTTTTACCCAATATAGGATAAAGGGTTGAACGAATCGATAGTGGTAAGCCACGGCGAAAATGGAAATAGGCTAAAGATAGCGCTACAATCGCGTACAATGCCCAAGCATGTAAGCCCCAATGTAAAAAGGTAATATTCATCGCTTGCTTGGCGGATTCTATCGTTTCCTTTTCACCAAGTGGCGGTGCCATAAAGTGATATAAGGGCTCTGCTGTACCCCAGTAGACAAGTCCAATACCGATACCAGCAGAGAACAGCATACCGATCCACGAGAATAGACTGTACTGTGGTTTCTCAGTTTGAGCACCAAGGCGAATATCGCCATAACGGCTCATAGACAAATAAACACAAAGTCCTAAGGCCACATTAACGAGAATAATGAAAAACCAACCAAATTTATCGGTAATAAAGCCTTGTAGAAAACTGAACAACGTACCGGCAGATTCAGTAAAAAAAACGCCAAGAATAATAAATGTAATAATAAGTAATGCTGAAGTTAAAAAAACAGGTTTACTTACCCGAGGGAAAGGGCCTAACCTGCCAACTTTTACATGATCCATAGGTATATCCCCAAAAGAGAGCGTAACCATACCAAGGTATGAACGAATCACTAAATATAACACCATGTAAATACTGCCGAATGTATAGAAATCGTAGTAACATTGCAGCAATAATCTTTCAACAATCTGAATTTTTCCTGAACAAATTTAAATATCTTTACCCAATAAAGAAGCCCCAATTTAAAAATAAATTGGGGCTTCTTCTATCAAAAGCTTAAGTAGCTGTCTTAATGCTATCTACTTCTTAGTCACCTTTCACAATCTTAGGTGGTCCTTTTAACAGATGCTCATCGACGAACTCATTCGCTGAGTTATGGTCTGCTGATTCATCCGTAATAAAGCCTTGTTGCGCTCTGTATAGAATCAGACGATCGCGACTCAAACCACGCAGTAGCGCATACATCATGACAAAGACCACTAAGGCAAACGGTAGTCCCGCTACGATAGCCGCCGCCTGTAGCGCAGACAATCCACCAGCCGCTAGCAAGATAGCCGCGATAACACCTTCTGTCGTTGCCCAAAATAAGCGCTGGATTTTAGGTGGGTTGGTATCGCCACCAGCAGTCAACATATCGATGACAAAGCTAGCAGAGTCTGACGAGGTCACAAACCATAGCATAATCATGACGACAATAAGTAGCGTAATTGGTTTTGCCAATGGATAGTATTCAACCAGTTTAAAGATGGCACTACCAGAATCCGCTTGTACTGCTTCAACCAATCCTGGGCTAACACCTGACAAAGCAGAAGCAAGCTCCATATGAACAGCAACGCCGCCAAAGGTGGTAAACCAGAAGAACAAAATCAGCATTGGAATCAGTAGTACACCAAGCGTAAATTCACGAATCGTACGACCACGAGAGATACGGGCAATAAAGATACCAACGAATGGTGCCCAACTAACCCACCATGCCCAATAAAATATCGTCCAACTACTCTGCCAATCTGTACCGCTATAAGACTCACCCCATGTACCTAGAGGTACAATCACGGTCAGATAGTTGCCGATGTTTTCGATAAAACTATCAAAGATAAATAGCGTTGGTCCTAAGATGACCATAAACGCTAATAAGACGATAGTGAAACCAATATTGATATCACTTAAACGCTTAATACCTTTATCCAAACCCATCAAGACTGAAGCTGCTGCTAGCGCTGTGATGAAAGCGATCAAGCCAAACTGTACGGTAAGACTGTTAGGCGTACCAAACAGCTTTTCGAGTCCAGAGTTGATCTGCATAACCCCAAGCCCGAGTGAGGTAACCACACCAAACATCGTACCAAACACAGCCAAGATATCGACCGTGTGTCCCCAACGACCATAGATCTTTTTACCAAGTAAAGGATACAAAGTAGATCGAATCGATAATGGTAGGCCGCGACGGAAATGGAAGTACGCTAAAGATAGCGCTACAATCGTATAAATCGCCCAAGCATGTAGACCCCAATGCATAAATGAGATATTCATTGCTTGCTTGGCGGCTTCTACTGTCTCGGCATCGCCCATTGGTGGTGCCATAAAGTGATACAGCGGCTCTGCTGTACCCCAATAAACCAGACCAATACCAATACCTGCAGAAAATAGCATGCCAATCCAAGAGAACAGATTGTACTGCGGTCGCTCTGTTTGGTTGCCTAGTCGAATGTCACCATAGCGACTCATTGCCAAGTAAATACAAAGCGCGAGCGCGGTATTGACCAGAATAATGAATAGCCAACCAAACTTATCGGTAATAAAATTTTGTAAAAAACTAAAAACAGCCCCTGCTGTTTCGGTGAAAAACGCACCGAAAATAATAAAGCCAACAATCAGCAGTGATGATGTAATAAACACAGGTTTACTTACCCGCGGAAAAGGTCCTAATCTGCCTACTTTTACTTCTTCCATGTGCAAGTCTCAAATTTCAAGGAACGTTACCTTAACAAAATAGGTCTTAACTATCAATCTATTACAAAATAAAACTTGATAAAACTATTAATTTACTCTAAAAGACTTGAATAGTTTTATTAAAATAATTAAATATACAGGCAGGTAAATACGTCCTTAATTCGATGCTGTTTCGATGTTTTTTCAATATTGTTTCGATGTTATTTGGGCAATAATCTGAGTAATTGTGCATCATTACCGTCTTCAAGTGTCCACACTTGCCCGTCTACTGCTAGCACACTGCGTACACGCTCTCCCATGTCATAGCGATAACGTTCAGCCGCGGTATTGTCGTCGTTTATGCCCACTACGATAAGCGCTTTAGACGATAAACCACTGATAAGCGCATTGCCTTGCCAGCTAGGAAAGTCATTATGAGTACCAGCCGCATAGATGCTCATAGCAGATGGTGATATGACAGGTGTCCAAGTAATTTTGGGTGCTGCAAACTCTGGCTTAGTATCATGGTCAGGAATATCTAGACCTGAATAATTGCGTCCATTGGATACCACTGGCCAGCCATAATTGTTACCCTTCTCAATAATATTAAATTCATCCCCGCCTTTTGGTCCCATCTCGTGCGCCCAAAGCTGTCCACTATCATCAAATGCCATACCAAGCACATTGCGATGTCCGATGGTCCAAAACTGTTTGGCCAACTCATTATCAGTAAACGGATTGTCTGTTGGGGCGTTACCATCAGGACTCAACCGTATTATCTTACCCAGATTGCCATTCATGTCTTGTGCTGGGTCTTTGTCTTGACGCTCGCCTGAGCTGATATATAGATAGCGCCCATCAGGCGAAAACAGCAGGCGATGACTATAATGTCCTTGCCCTGTGACTTTCGGAGCCTGTTGCCAGATAGGCGTGATATCTTGCAACGTAGGTGTGGCTGTCTCTAATCCTGAGAGTGTCGCCTTGATCACTTTGGCACCAAATTTATTGCTATCAGCTCCTGCCCCTGCTTCCGCGTAGCTGAGATAGACGGTATTAGACGTCACAAAATCTGGCGACACGATGATGTCTCCTAAGCCGCCTTGACCACCGTAAGCGACTGTAGGCACGCCTTCGATTTTGGTCTTATTACTCGTCGCGGTATCTACGATAAATAGCTCACCTGTTTTTTGTGTCACCAGTAATTTTGGCGCTTTGCTATCTGTAATGGGTAACGCTGTCATAGCCCAAGGCTCATCAAAGGTAGCGATTGCTTTGGTAGTAAAGTCAGGCTTGCTAGTATCTGTTTGTGTGGTGATTTTTGTGGCGGTTTGAGCATCGTTATCTGAACTGGAAACTTCTTTAGACTCTGTTGCAGTGCTTTTATTATTACTAGGACTTACTGTAGAAGGGTTGGAGCATGCGGCAGTGCTAAATAGCAATGCTGCAATAATTAACGGCGAAGTTAAAGGTATATCTATACGTTCAATATGGGCTGTCATCGTTCTGTTTCTCCGTTCAGTTGATACTTATATTATTAGTCTTTGATTTAGTTATAGCATAGTCCTGAGACTTAAGAGATATCGAAATGGTAAAAAAACAGTAACGTAAAACGCGTCTTATAAATAAAAACCCCTTACCTACGATTGTAGATAAGGGGTTTGTTTTAAGCGTAAAGTTGGGTCATAAAGACATCAAGGGTAAATTGATTAGCTCATTCTAAGCTTATCAAAAGTTAGCTTGTCATCGGCACCAACATCAACTTTGATGATATCACCTGCCACAAAGTCGCCCGCAAGCAGTTTCAATGATAATGGGTTTTCGATCTCTTGTTGAATGGCACGCTTCAAAGGACGAGCGCCATAAACAGGGTCATAACCGACGGCAACCAATTTATTCATCGCATCGGCTGATAGCTCAATATCCATCTCACGCTCTTGGATACGCTGACGTAAACGATTCAATTGAATATCGGCAATACCTGCCATCTGCGACATACCAAGCGGATGGAAGACCACGATCTCGTCAATACGGTTGACGAACTCTGGACGGAAATGCTGCCCAACAGAATCCATTACTTCTGCCTTGATATCCTCATAGCTTTCACCAACCATCTCTTGGATCTTATGTGAACCCAAGTTACTGGTCATGATGATCACAGTGTTTTTGAAATCTACCACCCGACCTTGCGAATCGGTTAAGCGACCATCGTCCAATACTTGCAGTAAGATGTTGAACACATCAGGATGCGCCTTCTCTACTTCATCGAACAATATGACACTATATGGCTTACGGCGTACCGCTTCAGTCAACGTACCGCCTTCTTCATAACCGACATAGCCTGGAGGCGCGCCCACTAAACGGCTGACACTGTGTTTTTCCATATACTCACTCATGTCGATACGTACAATCGCATCTTCAGAGTCAAATAAGAAATTTGCTAGTGATTTGGTCAGCTCAGTTTTACCGACACCCGTAGGTCCTAAGAATAAAAACGAACCAGATGGACGATTGGGATCAGACAAGCCTGCACGGCTACGACGTACCGCATTGGCCACCGATTCGACTGCTTCGTTTTGACCAATGACGCGCTCATGGAGCTTTTCTTCCATTGCGATCATCTTATCACGCTCGCCTTGCATCATTTTGCTGACTGGAATACCAGTCGCGGCCGCAACCACTTCGGCGATTTCGTTGTCTGTGACTTTGTTACGTAACAATTTGACACCGCTACCTTCACCTGTCTGCTCTTTTTGCTCAGCCAAGTCAGACTCATGAATACGACGTTCTAACTGCGGAATGGTTTCGTATTGCAGCTTACTCATGGTCTCATAATCGCTTTCGCGGCTGGCTTTGTCATACGCGATACGGGCTTTATCTAACTCATCTTTTAACTGTTGACTGCCTTTGACCAATGCTTTCTCTGCCTGCCAAACCTCGTTGAGATCAGCATACTCTTTTTCCAATTCTGCTATTTGTGCATCGAGCACTTTACGCTCGGCTTGCGCACCAGCATCCTCTTCATTTTTGAGTACTTCACGCTGCATTTTTAGCTGAATCAAACGGCTATCAAGCTTACCTAATGATTCAGGCTTGCTATCCATCTCCATGCGCAAACGACTGGCCGCTTCATCAATTAAATCAATCGCCTTATCTGGTAGCTTACGATCGGTAATATAGCGGTGACTCATGCGCGCAGCAGCGATAATGGCACTGTCTTGAATATCGACGCCGTGATGCAGCTCGTAACGCTCTTTTAGACCCCGTAATATCGCAATGGTATCTTCGACCGTTGGCTCATCGACCAGCACTTTTTGGAAACGACGCTCAAGCGCTGCATCTTTTTCGATGTACTTGCGGTATTCATCAAGCGTCGTCGCTCCGACACAATGCAGTTCACCGCGTGCCAATGCAGGTTTTAGCATATTACCCGCATCCATTGCACCTTCAGATTTACCCGCACCAACCATCGTATGCAGCTCATCGATGAATAGGATGACATTGCCTTCTTGCTTGGCCAAGTCACTCAATACGCTTTTGAGGCGCTCTTCGAACTCACCGCGGAACTTTGCCCCAGCGATTAACGCACCTAAATCCAACGACAGCACTTCTTTACGGCGCAGCCCTTCTGGCACGTCACCATTGATAATTTTTTGTGCCAAACCTTCTACGATAGCTGTTTTACCAACGCCCGGCTCACCAATCAGCACAGGGTTGTTTTTGGTACGGCGCGATAGTACCTGAATAGTACGGCGGATCTCTTCGTCACGACCAATGACTGGATCTAGCTTGCCAAGCTCTGCTTGTTCAGTCAGATTGATCGTGTACTTATTGAGTGCATCACGTTGATCTTCTGCGTTTTGGTTATTCACCGTATCATCGCCGCGTAATTGCTCAATCACCACTTTTAACTTGCCTGCCGTCACGCCAGCACTTTCAAATATCTTTTTGGTTTCGCCCTGCTCAGCGAGTGCCAACATCACCCATTCTGTTGCGATAAAATCATCGCCTTCTTTTTGCGCCTGACGATCGGCCAAATTCAAGATTTTAACCGAGTTTGGGTTTAGATTGACGTCACCTGTCGGCTCCAAAATCGTTGCTTGATTATCTAGAGCTTTGGCCACGCCATTTTTTAGCGCTGGAATAGAAGCACCTGCTTGTTGGCAGATAGATAAATTAGACTCATCTTGTAGCAACACGGCAAGCAAATGCACAGGATCGATACCTGTATGATCGCGACCTAACGCTAGGCTTTGTGCTTCTTGAATGGCGGACTGCAGTTTTTGAGTAAACTTCTCAAATCTCATGTCTATATCCTTTTATAATTGGTATTTTCAGTAGCACCTCTAAAGGTTATCTTAGTTTAGTGCCTACTGTTATCTGTC
>Ga0207906_1000648_pt1 | contig 10772 bp, 4 predicted proteins | sample LinPmetageLP37_FD_184050 | JGI IMG/M metagenome (GOLD analysis project Ga0207906, IMG submission 184050) | Marine viral communities from the Pacific Ocean - LP-37 (SPAdes) | ecosystem: Environmental > Aquatic > Marine > Oceanic | place: Pacific Ocean | collected 2010-06-16
TTTTCATAAGTTCTAACAAAATAAATACAATCTTTACTAATTTCAAGGCTTTCGTAATTACCATATTGTAAAACAGGTTCAGAATTCCGTAAGGCAATCAATTGTTTATATTTTGAAAGCATTGATTCCGGATTTTTTTCTTGTAACTCCACATTTACAATGGTATAATTGGGGTTAACCTTTATCCAGCTTTTACTGGACGAAAACCCAGCAAGCGTATCAGAATTCCATTGCATTGGACTGCGAGACTTATCGCGATTATGCTCATTTCCTATCTTAAGCGCTTCGTTTTCAGACTGACCCTTATTGATAGCTAATTGATACTGGGTGCGACCTTGTATATCTTTTATTTCACTTAAAGAATTGGCTTCTATATTTTCCATCCCAATTTCTTCACCGTAATAAATAAAAGGAACTCCTTTTGCAGTGAGAATTAACGCTGTCAAAGCCTCTGTCCTTTCAGGATTGTTTTTTGCTAATCTATTTATCAATCGTGGCATATCATGACTGCCAAAAAACAAGGTAGGATAGTTACTCATACTAGCTTCCATGCTTTTCAATTCATCAAAAATACGCTTCGCTGAAAATTCTTTGATGCTTCCAAAATTAAAGTTAAACACAACGTCTAATAATTCATTTCCTTGATATTGCTTGAGCACTTCAATTTTATCACTTCCAATTTCACCAACAATAAAACGATTCTCATACTGATTCACCGTTTCCCGTATTATTTTCATGGCATCTTTTACGCCTTTTTGATTGATATCATATAGATGGTCTTGCGCTCCTTTTTCATTTGTGGGATTATCTGAAGTGATGCCATTGGTAGTTAAAAAATTAATGACATCCAACCGAAAACCATCAACCCCAATATTCAACCAAAATTTCAAAACATCCTGAATTTCTTCAACAACCTTTGGATTTTGCCAGTTTAAGTCGGCCATCTTTACATCAAATTTGTGATAGTAATATTGATTTGTTATACTGTCAAACTCCCATGCTGATCCCCCAAAAAAAGACTCCCAGTTGTTAGGTTTATCCTTCCAAATATAGTAATCCCGATATGGATTATCTTTTGATTTTTTTGCCTCCTGAAACCATTTTGATTTGGTAGATGTATGGTTCACAACCAAATCCATAATCACTTTTATACCGCGGTCATGCGCTTCATTTATAAATAATTTAAAATCTTCTAATGTTCCATAGGTAGAATCAACCTCATAATAACTACTTACATCATAGCCATTATCTACTTTTGGAGATTTTAAAAATGGTGTCAGCCAAATACCTTTAACTCCAAGGTTTTCAATATAATCTAATTTTGATGTTACGCCTTTAAAATCACTGTACCCATCACCATTGCTGTCTTTATAACTAGGCATGTAAATTTCATAGAAAACGGTTTCTTTCCACCAGGGTTTTTCCAAATTTTTAGTACTTTTATTAGTACAGGAAAACATCATAAATACAAACAAAATTAACAGGGTAGGTTTTAGTTGCTTCATAAAAATTTTACTTTCAAAAAAAATTATTCGTTATAAATTATTTCATTTTTTAAAGTCTGGATCCATTTCTGGTGTCCGAAATCCAGCAACTTCATTTGCCATGAGTATAAATACATTCCAAGATAAACCACGGGTTGATGGCCACCAAGAATCTGTTGTTGTCCATTTTGTTGGAATAAATTCTTTGCTGTAAGGCCAGTTAGGATTGAGATTAATTTCTGCCCAAGCCCTGTTTTCCATAAGAGCTTTTGCTTTTTTCCATCCGTGTTTTTGTCCAACTACATACGCACAATATTCTGGTCGCATCCAACTACCTCCGTTGTAATAAAAGCCATCTCTGGCACCATCTTTATAGTTGATTTCTCCAAATTGCATAAAAGGTTGATATTCTGGACTTAAATAGGCATATCCTTTTTCATCATCCGTTAATCTTATACATACAGGCGCCGTTGTGCCGTATTCCGAATGCGGTGAATTTGACATTTTATTAAGTACCGGTATTTGTTCTAAATGATTAATAACCATTTCATCTGTTAGCATAGGTGAATTAAACAACCAAAGAGCGAAAAATTCCGGTTCCAAATCTGTTAATGAAATAACATCGGGAAAGTCTTTATCAAACAACAAATGTTTTCTTTGTATATCGTAAAAATTTCGATAGGCTATTTCTGCTTTCTCAATATATGCTTCTGATATCTCATACCCTAATTCTTTAATTGTGCGTAAAGCAATTGCAAACATCCCTTGATTTACCGCCAAACGATCCGTTTTGGGATCATATTTAATGATATCTACTTGACTTAATGTAAAATGCGATTCACAGATTCCATCTTTATTTTCATCAAATTCATTTAAAACATATGAAACAGCTTTATCAATTTTTTCTTTGGGCAGTGTAACCCCAAAACGTCTTTTATTCATCATGGCCCAAATTAAAAACTGAATGGTGGCCTCATTATCTTTGGCCTCAATAGCCCCCATATAGGGTGTTATGATAGTAGCTATTGCTCCTTTATTATTTTGAGTTTTTGCCCATTGCTCCCAAATTTTTAGATTTAATTCTTCATTATAACTTGACACTATAGAAAAGAATGAATCCCGATTGTACATATCGGGAGCATAATTCATGTTGGGAACATTGAAAGGAGTAAAATCGTTTATAGAAGTAATCCATGTTAACATATTAAAATTTGCATACAACATTTTTTCAATCAATGTCCCTTGAAACCCTTTGCCTTCTGCAAGTCGAGTCTGAGAAGAAATTACAAAATCATGATGATTTTTCCAGGGCTCAACAAATATATAGGTGGTTATTGTTGCCTTTTCACCCATATTCATTTTATTATAAGGCTGTTTTTCAGGTTGATGCTCAACAATTTGCAAATCCTTAATTTGAATGGTACATTTTTTACCGGATTGCGATCCGACAAACATAGTGACACTGTCATGTTCTATATATGGAACCATAATACTTCCTTTAAAAAGTGTCCATTCGTTTTCGTTTATGGGAAATTGATCAATATATTTGATTCCATGTTCCAATTCCACTGTTTTTAAACCATTTTTGTTTCTAAAAAGTTTTACAGCAATTGGAGAATTTCCTTTGGCAAGAAAGGACACTGTATATATTTTTTGATCCGTGAACGGCGTTAAAAATTCAATTCCAGAACGGTTGGATGGTTCACAATTAAGAGTAATTAACTCAGATTGCCTTTCAATATCTACATTGCCAACTTTTTTATAAGGATTATCTAGCTTTAAAATTATGTCATTTCCAGTATCCAAATTAAACATTTCACCAAATGTCTGTTGGATATATTCTTTTCCGATGGCTCTTTCAGCCAAAGTAGCAACAGAAACCAATTCTGGGTCAGGAAGTTTTCTCATTCCTACAAAACCACCACCATGACCATTAAAACGACGGCGCGTCGTTCTGGTATAATGATTTTTATAACCGGCATCCATTAAAAAACCAACTAATAGATTATTTGGTGTTACAAAACCTGCTGATGGATACATTTCATGGGAGAACCCTCCAGGAAAATTATCGTGTTCAAAAGTCACATATTTCAAAGGAGTTTCAGCTGGTTTTGAAGTTTCCTCTATTGTAAAATATAAAGTTGGCATCCCTGATTGGAATAAATCAACCGATTTTTTAATCACTTGTTGATTTATAACTTCATAGGTGACCGTGATTGATAAATTCAAGTCAAAATCTGATAAATAAGTCTCTCTTGATAATTTTACAAGATTTTCATTACCTGTCCATTCAGACCCTTTCCAAGCAGGAATTTCAGTTGTTTCACTTAAATCCAGATTAGCTACTTTTAGAGAAAATTCTTCTGAATTATGAACTAATAACTGGTTACCAGAGTAGATGTCTACATTAAAACCTTCTTCAGCATTTCCAACCACTTTAAGATTGATATTCTGACTAAAAATAGTTGTTCCAACGAAAAAAAGGAAAAGGAAAAATTGATACTTGATATTTTTTATCCGCATTTTATTAATTTTTTAATACTGAGATTAGAAAACCTCAACTTAATTACGCCTTTTTAATTCGTATTGGTATATCTGTAATCAATAATGATATCATTGGCATATAATTTTCCGTTTTTTTCTGAAATTTCAGTGTTCTGAGGAACTAAAACCAACAAAGAAGAGTTTTCTTTCCCAATTTTGAACGTGAAATTACCTGTTGCTTTTTTGGCAATGAATGCCCTTTGAATGGCGTCATAAATCTTTAATTCTTGATCTCCAATTGCAATTGTTACTTCTTTATCTTCTGGGTTCGGATTGTAATATAAGTATGAAGGATACGCTTTGTTTTTATAAAAATCAGTCGTCAATAAATCCAATTGCAAAATGTTATCTACATTGGTTTTTGAAATAATGGCTCCGGCAATGCCAACATGTCCGCTTCCATATACACTGAATTGTGAAACCTTCGGATTGTCTTTATTCCAATGCATACCGTCACCAATTGCTACCGGAGCTTCAATATTTTCATATTGCTCATAATGTGCTTTTTTTATAAGACCTTCATAAGCAATAACACCTTTGGTATGTTCTTTTTCTTCAGGAATTGTTTGATGATTATCTGGTATTTCATATGGATAAAACAATCTAGAGGCATTGGCTGCATTGAGCATCCATTTACCAATGGCATTTGCATAACGTTGATCATAACGCACCATCGGTACAAGAGGCCACATGGTATCATACGTATTCATTAAAAACCCAAAGCCCCCATGGTCAACTGTACTTCCAACGATGCCAGAAACATCATATCCGTTCCAATTGTCAACTAACACTCCCCATCCTTCTCTGCAAACAGACGTACCATCAAATGTCCAATTTAATATTTTTGAAATGTCATAGTTGGTTCCTTGTTCTGCGTTCATTCTTGCCGCAACATAGGCTCCAAAAGGCATTAATATTTCATAAAAACGATTCTCTTTCTGATTTAACAGGGCTTCTAATGATGATTTGGCCCCTTCTAAATATTTTGGTTCCTGAAATTTTTGATAAGCAGAATACAACACATAGGAATGACCCGCAGCAACATCTTGTTGGGCACAAATCCAGTTTTTTGTGGGTTCCATAGTGGCGTAATTAAAAAAAGAATAATCATAATTCCCCTTTAATGCCACATTAGCTTCATAAAATTTATCAGCTACAGAACGAAGAATTGGCTCAAATCCATTCTCCTTTGGATATAAATCAGCAACCGCATAAAACATCACATTTGGATACACATCATACCACCAATCCCTTGCATAACCTCCACCTAATTGAGCAACTTCTGGGCCCGTGTTATTCATCATGATATTCCACTTGGTTTCGCTATTAAAATAATTTTTCAACATCCCAACATAATCTTCACCATTATGATTGGATTTATCAATACCAACCAAACTACTACCTAAAACAGAACCAATACTAGCCAACGATTCATGGAAAATACCGTCATAATGCTCCTTGCCTTGTCTTACATCTCCCATAGCTGTATAGATACCAAAAGTTTCTTGATCAAAGTTTTTACGTGAATTATCTTTCCAGATTAGTGGCCAATAATCTCCTGTTTGATTAGGGTCATAAACCAACTTATCATAATCCTTTGCTAAACGGTTGAAGTCGATAATTTTAAATGGTTTTGGTAAATTAGGCATGGAATCAACACGACTCAATTGAAGTTGATCGACTGGGTTTTCTATGGTAAATTTTGATGCTTCGGTTTTACATGAATAAATACCCAAACCAATCATTAAAACTAGGATGTATTTCATTATTTTCATCTGTAATATTCTTTTTTATTGGACTGTTGTAACCTCTATGGCATCCTTATTTTGAGCGCCTATATTTTTAGAGATTGATGTTTCACTTTCTAATATGTCCTGTTGTTTTAAAAGCTGCTTCGCAATAATTATGGAAAGCAATTGAAGGACACCAATAATCAATAAGGCGTACCTTAATGCTATGTCCGTATTTATATAAAAAGCGATGACCAAGAACGTACCTGCGCCTAAAAAGCGACCGACAAACAGGCCAAATTCATGATTCAAAATATAGGAAAACTCATTTCTGTTTTCAATGGAAGACAGTAAATCTATGACTTTTAATTGAATTGGGAAATAGGCAATATCAAGGACCGGTCTGGCTATCAATAATAAAAACATGAATAAGATGACGCCTGTTGTATTAAAAAGCAAACCATTAAAAAATGATGCTAGAAAAAAACAAATAAGACCGACGGAAAAAATCATCAATCGGTGTTTGGGCTTTGAATATTTCCCTAGAAGAAGCATAATGACAGCGGCTATAACGGCACCTATTGATATGGCCGACCCCAATGCGCCTTCTGAATGGAAAAATTTCATCATCAACATGGCAGGTGCTGTGACTATAAAACCTTGTGCCAACCCTTTCAACACCGCCAATTGGAGCATTTTTTTCCAGAGTTTGTGAAATTTAAAATATAAAAACTTTTCGCTTTTTGGTTTTTCGTACTTACCAAAATGAAATACTATGGATGCTAAAATGGTAATTCCAAAAACAATCATGGTTATTACCCTATATGCTGAATTAACACCTTCATTTGATAAATCCCCTTCTACTTCCCCGCTTATTAAAAACCATCCGATAAGGACGGGTACTGTGGATGCAATAATGGTGTAAAGAAAGGTTTCCAAACCATAATAAAAATTCCGTGTTCTATCTTTGGTGGTAGCCAGCACCAAATAGTCCCTATTGGCCCAATACAACCCAAAAGACATCCCCATTATTAAACCAGCTACAGCTATTCCTGTATAATTGATTTCATCCAAAGACATCATAAACACCATAGAAACGCCACTGAGCAGCATTCCCAATGAAAATAATCTTTTGATATTGATTTTGTTCAATAAAAATCCATTTATAAAAAAAGTAATAGGAATCCCCACGTAAATGGCCAATTGATATAAGATAACTTTTGAAGGATCGTTAGAATTTCTCATAATATATGAGGCTACAAAAATATCTATTACGGGCAATACAAATGCGTAAATGGTATTTGTAAGTATCAATATTTTTGCACTTCTGGTAAAATCCTTTAACCCTACTTTTGCTAAATCTATCATTATTGTCCTAGTGTTTTTAATATTTCCTTAATTGAAAAGTTGGCTGAGCAAACATGTTCGTCTGACGCCCCGTAATACATTTTAATGGTATCTCCATCAACGATGTGGCCATTGGTAAAAACAACATTGCCAAAAAAGCCTGTTTGTTCATATTCAGCAATGGGTTCCATAATAGGTTCCTCTGATCTGGCAATAATTTTGGACGGTACGTTTAAATCCAATAAAAGTGCTCCGAGGCAATAGCGGTGTTTTTCTGTTGCTCCATGATAAATTTCAAGCCATCCTTTTTCTGTTTTTATTGGGGCTGCTCCAGCTCCTAAACGTTTACTGTCAAACTTCCCTATACGTGTTTTTGCAAGGCATTTATGATTTCCCCAGTGGATGCCATCTGGTGATTCTGCCAACCATATATAATTACCCCCTAATTCTGGGCTACTTGGCCGGTGCAATGCAAAATATTTGTTGTTTATTTTTTCTTCAAAAATGGCACAATCTTTATTGTGAGGACTAAAAATCATTCCATGCTTCTCAAAATTTTTCCAATCTTTAGTTGTTCTTAAACCTACACCTACTCCATTTGCTGATACCATGGTATAAGTTAGGTGATATATGCCTCCTATTTTAGAAACCCTACAATCTTCTATCCCATAAGATTCATAGTCTCCTTCTCCAAAAACGGAAGGATATTCTTGATTTTCTTTGAATTTAACTCCATCATCACTAAAAAGCAATCTAAGGTGAGAAATAGTTGTTAAATAATCCTTTCCATTGTAATTAATAATTCTTGCATCGGAGTCATTAAGTTTTGGGTCATTTTTATCAAAATCCAGAATTTCTACTTTTCCCTTACTGTTATAAATTGGTACAGATAACATACCTTCTTTTTGCACGGTTCGTTCTGCCACTCTTACAAGCAATCCCGTTTTTCCTTTAAATTCAAACACCCCTGGATTCAATAAACATTCAATAATCATGTTAGGATTACTGGGCTCCAGGCTTTTGGGAGATAATAAGGGGTTTTGATCGTTTCTTATAGCTATATCAGTCATTAGAATTTAATTTATGATTGTTGAATTTAAAGAAAATAATTTTAATCATTTTCGGGTTTAATTCCACGACGCTCTGCGTCGAAATAAAAAAGGATTTCCTATTTAATACCTCGTACGCTCTGCGTCGAGGTAGTTCATTTGATTCATAATTTGAGTAGTTTTTTTCATAATTCAAAATAATTAAGTGAAGCGATTTAGTTAATAGTTGGTATGTACTAATGATAAAAAAATCACTTTGTAAATGTATATAGGGGATCTACTAAATAGTGTACACTATGTCCTCAAAAGTGTACACCAGAAGCTAATTGCCTAGTTATTTAATAATTAAATTGGGGTATTCTTGAATTATTCTTAAGATTTTCTGGAGTTGTTCTTAAGTTGATAATTTTTTGGGGTATTGCTGTACATTTTTTTAAACTCTCTATAAAAATAAGATCTGTTGTTAAACCCTGATTTATAACACACCTCTGAGACTGTATAATTACTTTTTCGTAATAATTCGGCAGCGAATTTTAACCTAATGGTTCGTATTAAATCTCCAGGTGAAAAGCCAAAGACTTGTTTTATTTTTCTATACAATTGTGAATTACTAATTCCTAACGTCTCTTCAATAAAAAGACTTTGCAAGTTTTCATTATCTATATTATTACGAATTAGTTCAATAACTTTTCTTAATAATTCTTTTTCATCATTTTCAACCGGAAGATTTTTAATGTCTTCAATAAAAGTATCTTTTGATAAGTGTTTCAACATGAGTTCTCTTTCTTCAAGAAGTTTTTGAACCCTTATAAGTACGTGATCTGGATGAAAAGGCTTAGGTATATATGAATTGGCTCCACTTTCCAGCCCTTCAATACGATGTAAAATAGAACTTTTTGCAGTAAGCATTATTATTGGAATGTGGCATGTTCTGTCATCACTTTTTACTTTTTTACAAAGCTCAATTCCATCCATCACTGGCATCATAACATCCGTAATAATGATATCTGGAAGTTCCTTATTCAACTGTTCTAAAGCTTCCAGCCCGTTATTAGCAATATTAATTTTATATTTTTCCTTTAATAATTCATTTAAAAATAATTGAATTTCTCTTTCATCTTCAACAATTAAAATAACTTTTCGTTTCTCTAAAATAGCTTCAAGCGAGGACATTTTATTTAATGCATTCCCTGAGTTATTTGGACTTTCTTCAAGAATATTTTTCAGATGTTCTGAAATCAAAATTTGACTGCCCTCATTATCAAATTCACTCTCCTTAAATGATTCTTGACTACAGGGAAGCATGATGGTGAAAATGGTAGCTTTATTTGCCCTACTTGAGACGTCAATTTCACCTCTTAAAACGGTAACCAATTTTTTAATATAAGCTAACCCAATTCCAGTCCTAAATAAATCTGTGTCTGATTTATTACCTGTATCAGTTAAAAAAAATCTATCAAATAAAGATTCAAGTTTTTCTTTGGAAATGCCTTTACCGGTATTGGAAACCTTAATGTAAAGTGTTTTAATATCATCTCCTTGAATGTAAAATTGCAGATTGATACTCCCGTTAATAGGGGTGAATTTAAAAGCATTGGACAACAGGTTGAAAATTATTTTTTCCGTTTTGTCCTTGTCATACCAACCTACTAATGTAGTTGGCAATTCTAAATTATATGCAATATTTTTATCTAATGCCCATTCATCAAACAACTCTGCAATTTGTTCTATTAAATTAACCAGATCAAATTGTTTTACTGAAACTTCCAAATAATCATATTCAGCTTTTCTAAATTCAAGTAACTGTTGTGTTAAGAAAAGCAATCTTGAGGAATTTCGTTGGATCATGTTTATCAATTTCTTACTTTTCTCTCCTAGGCTTTCAACTTCAACAAGCTTTTGCACCGGTCCAACTATTAAGGTTAAAGGTGTTTGAAATTCATGTGCAATATTTGTAAAAAACGTAAGCCTGTTTTGGTGAATTTCTTCTTCGCGTTTTTGAAAAAGAATGTTTTGCCTTAATTTATACTGCTTATTAAAATAGCTCCAAACAAACAAAAGAAAAAGAAAAATCAGGATAAAATAAATAGCAAATGCCATATTAGATTGCCAATACACAGGTTTTATTTCAATATCAATAGCATGAACAGGATTGCTCCAAATACCATCGCTATTTGACCATTTAATCCATAAAGAATAGAAACCCTTTGGTACGTTTGTAAACGAAATGATCCTTCTATTATTGATTGTATTCCAATCTTGATCAAAATTATTTAGCTTATAGGCATACTGACATTTCTCTGGGTTGATATATGTTAAAGCTGCCAATTCAACATCAAAAAAATTCTGGTTGTGTTCTAAAACTATATTTGGAAATGTTTTTGAATTTGGTGAGACAACCAGCCCTTGATAATATGGAACCTTTTGATTTTGACCACTAATTTTATCAATAAAAATATCTGGGATTACGGTTGACCCCTCAATTTTTAAGGGTAAAAAATAATTAAACCCTTTAATTCCTCCCATAAAAACAAAATCGGATTTATCATCATGATAAAAAGCCCCATCAGCAAATTCATTATTTTGTAAACCTTCATTTTTTGTATAATTAATGAATT
>Ga0207906_1000651_pt1 | contig 10737 bp, 11 predicted proteins | sample LinPmetageLP37_FD_184050 | JGI IMG/M metagenome (GOLD analysis project Ga0207906, IMG submission 184050) | Marine viral communities from the Pacific Ocean - LP-37 (SPAdes) | ecosystem: Environmental > Aquatic > Marine > Oceanic | place: Pacific Ocean | collected 2010-06-16
CAGACAGTTACGGGGGTTTTCAGCGATGCTCTCAAGATCGACTGTTGTTGCTGTTTATTCACCACTGAGAGCCAAAAACCGAGTTCAGCGGCCAGGGGTATTTCGTCGTCGGAGAAAGTCCCCTCCAAAAGGCACACAGGCTTGGTGATGCCCCCTTCACGGAGCTCTACTGCCTCCTCCAAACAGGTAACACCAAAGGCGGGAACCAGCGGCTCAAGGGCGCGAGCAACAGGTAACACACCGTGTCCATAGGCATTGGCTTTGATAATCGCCATTGTTCGGGAATTGGGGGCCAGACTTTTTGCCAACTCGCAATTGTGCCTGAGGGCAAGGAGATCAATATAAGCTTTTGCTGGTCTCGACATAATGCTTTCACCAAAAAGTACAGGCGGGCTGATGCACTCTATTAATAATTAAACTTACCGGCCGTATAAATGCGCTGGGCAGCCAGCCAGACATCGCCCACTTCCCCGCTTCCGACGGGCTTGCCATCGACCTCAATAACAGGCACCACTTCTTTTGAGGAACTCGTCAGCCAGATTTCGTCCGCATTGAGCACTTCTTCCATCAAGACAGGTCGTTCCTGCACGGCGATAGATCCGTCTTTGCGCAGTAGTTCCAACAGAATATGGCGGGTAACTCCCGGTAATTTCTGGCTATCCAGCGCTGGAGTAATGACTTCCCCGTTTTTAACGATGTAGGCATTACAGGCACTGGCTTCTGTCAGCTCACCACGCTCATTGAACAGCAGAATTTCATCAGCACCCTGCTGAAAACCCTGCTGAAAGTGCATGACATTACCCAACAATGCAGTGGACTTGATGTGGCAGCGATCCCATCGCAAATCGCGATCAGTGACAACCCGGTAGGGTCTAACCCGATTTTTGTCCGCCACGGGTGCAGCGGGAATCGCATAAGTGAAAGCAAAAATGGTAGGGGTGATATTTTCCGGGTAAGCATGAAAACGGCGGACATCGGCGCCGCGACTCACATGCAAATAAAGACCGAGATTGCCACCACCATTTTTATCGATGAGTGTATTACAAACCACGCGCCACTGGTGTTGCGACCAGTCAAGTGTTATGTCAATAGACCTCAGACCTTTCAGCATCCGCTGCATATGCAGTGAAAAACCGACGATCTCGCCATCATAGGACGGCAACACTTCATAAATACCATCGCCAAACAAAAAGCCCCGATCCATCGGCGAAATACGGGCTTCAACCATTGGCAGATAGGCGCCGTCGAGATAGACAATACTCATTAAGTTACCTTGTATCTCGCCGAAATAAAGCCGGCCAGCGGGGTCATAAAGCGGCAAATCTTAGCAGTGGGTATCCAGACAGGCAAAGTAAATTCCCCAGCAACTCAGCCTGACCCCTCAACACTGCTAACATCGATCAAATCACGCAACGAATTAACCAGAGCCTTACCCGTTTCACTGGGCAGGCCGTCTTCTGTCAGTGTGTTATCGAGGGTAACGCCATCGATACTGCCCCGACAGGCCAGGTATTCAAGTATGGCCCGGTTATCCCAGTCCGCCAGATAGTCTGTCCCTACGCAATAGGACATCATGGCTACCAACCCCAGCGCTGCCCAGTTGGATACATCCGCTATGACCAACTCGTCACAGGTGGTTATCGACGGAATAATGGTCAGTTCACCCAGTTTATCGAGCACATTACCCATGCCGATCTCATTGCCACCATCACCTAATGCAATGACCGGACAATCCGAGAGCTCAAGAAAGACATCAAAGCAGAGGGTACTGGAGTTGATATCCTCGCCGCGCATATTGTAATAATGCCCGTCAGCTGCGGGCCCGGGAAGTTCGATACTGACCATGAGCTCTGGCTGGCAATACGCTAACAGGTCGGCTACCTGCTGCCTGAGCCCTGCGGGACGACCAAGGGGCACGCGCTCCACGCAATAATCACCGCCTATGGCGTTAGCTAACACATCGCCACAAACCAGTATCGGCTCGGCACCAGTCTGTTCAAGCACTCGATAAAGCGCAATTGCACCGGCCGGCCCATCGGACTCAAAGGTGTCGAGCACAGGGAAACCCGTGCCGATCAATACCCGGCCAGAACAGCTCAACAGCCGCCTTGCTGCCCGCAGACAGTAGCCGGGTTTAAGGCTGGACTGAACGGATTGCATTCCCCGCAGATTGCGTGCCACCAGCAGGTGTTCAATGCTTTTGCTAACTGCCAACTCACGCCGGAGATCATTCATACGCCACCACAATATTAGCCATCAATCACAAACCTCGGGTTTTAGTTGCCTGTACATTCTGTCCGCCGCCAGTCGGATGCGACGGGCCTCCGCCATCGTGACGGACTTAAAAGAAATCAGACCACCCGGTTTTAATTGCGTGAGTTGTGACATGTCCAAAGAAATCACTGAGCCCAGCTTGGGGTAACCACCGATAGTCTGACGGTCATGCATCAGTATGATGGGCAGACCATCCGGAGGGATTTGTATCGCCCCCAGACAGATACCTTCGGATAAAAGATCGGGAAGATCAATATCAATGGGGGGCCCCGCCAACCGAGATGCCATCCGATCGGACTGACTCAACAATCGGTACTCGCTGGTAAAAAACCGTTGCTGCTGCTCATTTTCAACCAAGGTTGACTGATAACCACTCACCACCCTCAACAATACGCGGCCGCCATAAACCGGTCGATAGCCACGTCCCAGCGAGAGGCATTGACGACCCGAGGTGTCTGCACAGGGCAAATGGTCCCCAGCCTGCAACGGGTTACCTGACAAGCCTCCCAAACCTTCACGAACAACCGTCGCCGCACTGCCGAAGGTTGCGGGGATATTGAACCCATCAGCCACCGCCAAATAGGCACGCATGCCCCTGTGGGCATAACCCAACACCACCCTGTCACCGAATTTTACCCGGTGGCTACGCCAGCTCTCCTTTGGTTGCCCGTTAATGGTCAGTGGCATGTCTGCACCACAGAGGGCAAAAATCGTAGCTGCCCGGCATTCAAGTTCCAGACCGCCAATGGTCACTTCAAGAGCCGTTATGCCGCGATCATTCCCGCACAGGCGATTGGCCCAATTGAACGCAAGGGGATCGGCAGGACCACCGGCAGTCAACCCAAGGCGGTGATAGCCAAAGCGACCGGCATCCTGGAGAAGGGTCAGGACGCCGGGACGATCCACACGAAAACCACCCTTCATGCTAACCGGCCACCCCTGGCAAGAAAGGTTTCCCGGCTGATACTGAAAAAGCGTACCCGGTCACCCACCTGAAGCGGCATGCTGGGTTCGCTGAGGGGATCAAACATTCGCTCCGGACAAAGTCCAATCAAATTCCAGCCACCGGGGGAGTCCGCCGGATATACTGCAGTCTGTCGCCCGGCTATACCCACGCTACCACACGGTACCGAAGTTCTGGGTGTATCCAGTCTGGGCATGACAATGCGCGAATCGACCTCCCCGAGGTAAGCAAATCCCGGGGCAAAACCTATTGCGTACACAAGGTATTCCCGGGACTGGTGCAGAGCGATCACCTCCTCCACCGAGACTTTTTTGGCGCGACTGATTTCAGCGAGATCCGGCCCGGACTCCATGCTGTAGTAAACAGGTAATTCGACGAGTTTGCCGACTGAATCGTAAGCAGTTGGTGCAACGTCAAGTAGCGCTGTAATCTGCTGCTCAAGGGTTGTGGCTTCAATCCTCGAGAGATCGAAGATAACCAGTAGCGAGGCATAGGAGGGCACCAGATCAACCAGCACATCGGCTAACGCAGACTCCAGCACAACAGTTGCCTGCCGCACTCTGGCTGAGGTATCTGCGCTAACCACCTGATCAAAATAGATCATCAGCGCATTTTCACTAGCGGGAACGACTTTCATTACTCAAGTAATGCCCGGATTTCACGAATCACCGCGACGCTCTCCGGATTGTCACCATGAATACACAGGGTATCTGCTTTAATGAACAGTGCATCGCCATCCTCGGTCATAACGGAGCCATAACGTTTGAGCTGCTTAACCTGAGCGAGCGTTGTTTGCCTGTCGTGGACCGCACCGGGCTCGGAACGGGGCACCAACATACCATTGCTGTCATAGCGCCGATCGGCAAAAGCCTCAAACCAGAGCGTGACGCCCAGTGCTTCGGCCTCACGACGGTGCAGCTCAGCTTCGGGAGTGGCTTGCATGACAAGATGAATCGGTCGATAAAAACCGGCTACGGATAACATCACTGCACGACGAAGTTGATCATCCACCATCATGTCGTTGTATAACGCCCCATGGGGTTTGACATAGGATAGAGACAGGTTTTGCGAACGACTCATTCCGTCTAGTGCCGATATCTGATAATGCATAAGCGCAACAAGTTCATCGTTCGAGCAAGTCATGGAACGGCGCCCAAAACCCTCGCGATCAAGGTAGCCGGGGTGTGCCCCAACCATCACACTGTATTTTGCCGCCAGATTGAGCGTCCGCTGTATCATCAGGTGATCACCGGCATGGTAGCCACAGGCAATGCTGGCCTGGTGAATGTAGGGCATCACCGCTTCGTCTGCGCCAACCAATCCGCTATCAATGGTTTCGCCGAGATCAGCGTTCAACATCAATGACATCACAAACCTCTCTGAAGCCGAGCCATCACATTATCGCCAATTGGCTGTTTAGCAGGTCGGTCACCAGCATGGAACCTGGGCTGTGGGTAATACACAACGGTGGCATGGCCTGCTCCAACGCAATCTGTGGCGTTACCCCACAGGCCCAGAAGAGGGGTATTTCATCGGTATGGACTGTTACCGAATTGCCAAAATCCGGTTTTTTTAGCTGCCCGATGCCTATTTGCGCCGGATCGCCGAGGTGAATCGGGGCACCATGCATGCTGGGAAACCGGGTACATACCTGAATCGCCCGGATAGCGTCGGCTGCCTTGAAGGGACGCATACTGACCACCATATTTCCACCGAAGCGACCCGACGAACGACAGGGTATACTGGTGCGATACATCGGCACGTTGACTCCCTCCGAAATGTTGCGAATTTCAAGGCCATCAGTCAGCAGTGCCTCTTCAAAAGAAAAGGAACAACCCAGGACAAAAGTCACCAGATCCTGTCGCCAGTAGGCAGTAATCTCCGCTGGCTCGTCAACTAACCGACCTTCCTCAAAGACACGGTAACACGGCACATCCGTGCGAATATCCAGTTCCGCGCCCAGTGACGGCAAACTGTACTGGCCGGCATCAGAGACGGCGATCAACGGACAGGGCTTGGGATTCAGCTGGCAAAAACGCAGAAATTCACCGGCCCAGTCCTCAGGAAGAATAACCACATTCCCCTGCACAAAACCGCGGCAATGCCCAGAGGTGTGCCCGGTAAATTGGCCGGATCGAACAGCCAGTCGCAATTCACGCGGATTGGGTATCGGCATTTGAAATATTCCTGACCAGAGTAACCGTCAACTGACATTCAACCATCGAACACGGCCTATGACCACAGGCAGGAGATGATCAAAGTTCCAGGGGCAAAATCTTTCCAACTTCAACAACAAAACCCGGCAGCACCTGAATACGTACTGCCGCTGCAGGATACAATACATCCCGGGATAATGAAGGCTGGCTTCTTATCCGTCTTCAGGCGGCGCCCATAGATAAGGCTTGTCACTTTGCCCATTTCGCAGACAACTTATCGGTGCAGACCAGGCATTTTTCATAACCTCCTGAAAATCCCCCTGACTCAGATGAAGCAGATGATTGTGGTCACCCGCCTCGATATAAATATCGAGGTTATCCAGCAGAGCGCTGTCCACAATGACATCCAGCTTGAATGCCTGCCCCAGGCCCGGGATTGCACCTTTGTTGCAATCGGGGAAAAGCCCCTGCAGATCCCCTTCCTCGGCAATTTCATACTCGTGCTGGCGACCGTACTCCAGCCACTCAAGTATCAACTTGTTGGTGGCTGGGATAACACACATCGCATAATGATCGTTCTGCTTGACGACCACGGCTTTTGCCAGTTTTTCCGGGGGCACATGTGCCTCTCGGGCAGTGGCCATCGAGTTACTGGTTTGTGCATGTTTCAACACTTCATAATTAATTTTTTTGCGGCCGAGATAATCAGCCAATACGGGTGAGATACTCATAATCCGGCACCTCCTGATCAGTGTATACAGGTTACTTACAGTATATTACTTACAGTATAGTTCGACTGATGCACTTTCACCTTCGCAGGGCACAGAACAATTCGATCTATCGGGTGCATCGGGACAGGTCTAATCCAACTTAATCCATTTTTTACTGCGAGATTTGGCCGGGTTGCTGAAGAAATTATGCATCCCCCGTTGTTGTTAAGAATACTTTAAGTATTAGTCAGTACTCTGCAAGGTAACCAGGTACCGATCAGGGTATGAACATGCAAGAGATCAGACAAACCAGTCAGGAATATTCCGACAACATCCATGCCAGGCAGTGGTTGAACCGATGGCTTGTCCCGGCGCCAGCTCTCAACCTGCACTCACCGCATTCTGAAAGCACCGCGACTGTACAACAGTATGTCGCCAGACAGTTTTTTCAAACCTATGGTGCCACAGTGCACGAGTTCCTGCCCATCTTCCTCAGTCTGTCCTGTCGGGATCAACTGTCTGCCGTAACAGGCATCCGGCCCGTCGATGCAAGTCCGCTGTTTCTTGAGCAGTACCTGGACAATCCCATCGAGCTGGAAATTAACCGTTATTCATCTGTACCCGTAGCTCGCCATCAGATTGCCGAAATCGGCAATCTGGCCGCCACCCAAAGGGGCTCAAGTCAACTGTTATTCATTCTGCTGGCGGCCACCCTAAGACGAGCCAATTTTGAATGGCTGGTGTTTACGGCAACACCACAGGTCAGGAAAGCCATCAGCAAGCTGGGATTTGAACTGCATCCTGTCGCAGACGCCAGAGCTTCCCGGCTACAGACATCAACCGAAAAAGAATGGGGCAGCTATTACCGGACCCAGCCTGTTGTGGTTGCCGGGCAATTGGCACAAGCCATAGAGGTGATCAATGAGAGAAAAACCTTGCGGGCCGCGCTCTCATTTTATGATGCACGCATTGACAGCCTGGCCAAAGAACAGCTCAGCGGAGCAGACAGTGCCGACTATTCTTTCACGGCTTGATGGTCTTTATGACGACGATCAGGTCGTCGCCAGAGACGCCACACAGCGCCTGACATACGGTGAATTGATACAACGCTGTTGGGATATAGCCGCTCTACTGAAGAAAAACCACATCGGCAGGCTGGCATTGCATCTCGACAACGGCCTCGACTGGCTGGTGATTGATCTGGCCTGCCAACTGAGCGACATCTGCCTACTCCCCCTGCCAACCTTCTTCTCCAACAGACAGGTGCAACATGCCCTGAGAGAAACGCCCGTTGATGCCATTGTCAGCGGTACCAACACTGTGTTCGACCTATCAGAACAGGTAACGGAAACCGTCCGGCTATCCGGCACTGCCAAGCTCTGGCTGAACCGTATCCCGGCCTTCGAGGACCACGCACTCATTCCGGAGAATACCGGAAAAATCACTTACACGTCTGGCTCTACAGGTACCCCCAAAGGGGTCTGTCTCAGTAACCAGCAGTTAATCGACGAGGCGATGTTCCTCGGCAGCGCTGTGGGACTATCAAAGCCACGGCACCTCTGTCTGTTGCCTTTAAGCACTCTGCTGGAAAATGTTGCCGGTATTTATGCACCGCTGTTGTTCGGCGGAGAGGTCATTGTCCCCACTCTGGAGGAAATGGGCTTCTACGGCAGTTCAACAGTTGAACCGACCACCCTGATTGAAACCATCACCAGATACCAGCCCAACACACTGATCCTGACACCACAACTCCTGCAACTGCTGGTGGTCAGTGTCCGCAATGGGTGGCAGACCCCAGAATCATTGAAGTTCGTCGCAGTGGGCGGTGCCAAGGTGGCGAATCAATTGCTGATAGAGGCATGGCAATCAGGCATTCCCGCTTACCAGGGCTACGGCCTGTCAGAATGCGCCTCTGTGGTGAGCCTGAACACTCCCCGCGATCAGATTACCGGTAGTTGTGGAAAGCCCCTGCAGCACCTGAACGTGCAAATTATCAATGGAGAAGTTGTCGTCAATGGCAACGCCATGCTCGGTTACGCGAATACCCCATCAAGCTGGGGACAACAGGCTATCCACACGGGCGATCTCGGCTATCTTGATGCCAGGGGATTTCTGCATATTCTCGGGCGACGCAAAAACCTGATGATTTCCAGTTACGGTCGCAATATCAGCCCGGAGTGGGTGGAATCCGAATTTCTCGCATCACCAATCTTTGCGGACTTTATCGTCTTCGGTGATGCCCAATCACATTGTGTTGCATTACTGTCGACACGGGATAGCCGCACCACTGATCAACAGATAGATGACATCATTCAACATATCAACCAACAACTGCCAGATTACGCACGCATTCGGAACTGGCAGAGATTGCCCACCGTCTTGACAAAAACCCCTGCACTGATAACGGACAATGGTCGACCAAAACGGGCAGCCATTGCTCAACATTATGCCGGCCAAATTGACCAGCTTTACAACATGCCCGTTGAGGAGTCACACGTATGAATGCACTAACACCCCCCCCTTTTTTCGATACGCTGACGACAGCAACAGACGCAGACAAAAAACACCTGCTCTCTGCACCCATTATCCAGCGGGGCCTTGAAGGTCGCATCAATATCGATGACTACCTGGGATTTCTGCAACAGGCCTACCATCATGTCAAACACACCGTGCCACTACTGATGGCAGTGGGCTCACGGTTACCGGACGAGCAGGAGTGGTTGCGCCAGGCAGTAGCGGAATACATTGAAGAAGAAATCGGTCATCAGGAGTGGATTCTCAACGATATTGCTACCTGTGGTTATGACAGTGACGTGGTCAGACAGGGTCAGCCCAATCCCGCAACCGAACTGATGATCGCCTACGCCTACGATACCGTCATGCGCGTCAACCCGGTTGGATTCTTTGGCATGGTTCACGTACTTGAGGGCACCAGCGTCAATATCGCCGAAACCGTTGCAGACAATGTCCGCGGAACATTAGGTCTTCCTCAAAATGCCTTTTCCTACCTGTATTCGCACGGATCACTGGATAAGGAACATGTCACTTTTTTTGAAGGTCTTATGAACCGCATAGACTCACCGCAGGACCAGGCACAAGTCATTCATTCAGCCAGGATGTTTTATCGACTTTATGGTGACCTATTCCGTTCGCTCAACGATGTTTCGCACAACATTCCACGCACGGCCTGACAGAAACGCAATATGGAACTGAACAACAAAGTAATTTTACTGACGGGTGCCACTGGTGGTATTGGTTGCGCGGTAGCCCGGAGATTGGCTGACGAAGGTGCCCACCTCATGCTGGTTGGGCGAAACACAGCGGCACTGAACCAGCTTGCCGGACAATTACCGGGAAATCACCAAATAATCGTGGCGGATATCGTCACCTCTCTGGGTCGACAGACTATCCTGTCAGAGTGTGTCGATGGCGGCGGCATTGATCTGCTGATAAACCTGGCGGGCACAGCAACATTTCAACGCTTCGAGCAGCAGTCTGAAGCGAGCATCCAGCAGATGCTCGACACAAACCTGATTGCTCCCATGTTATTAACAAGACAGCTGATCCCTCTCTTGAGCAGCAGATCGAAGTCGGCTGTGGTTAATATTGGTTCTACCTTCGGCAGTATCGGTCACCCCGGCTACGTCGCCTATTGTGCCAGCAAATCGGGCCTGAAAGGCTTTACCGAGGCGCTGCGCAGGGAACTCAGCGACACCGCCACTCAGGTTTTTTATCTTGCCCCAAGAGCGACAGACACCAGCTTGAATTCTCCCGCTGCAAACACCCTGAATCGCGCCCTTGGCAACAAGGTAGATACACCGGAACAGGTCGCTGATGCGCTGGTAAAGCTGGTCAAAACCAATCGGTATTGTCAATTCATGGGATGGCCGGAGAAACTGTTTGTGAAAATTAATGCCCTGTTTCCGAGACTGGTTGACCGCGCACTGGTTAAAAAAATGCCGCTCATTAAAAAAATTCTCAACAACCATGAGACGACTAAAATCAATACCTAGAGACTCACATTATGAAACACACTATTAAAAATATCATGGCAAGTTCTGTAGCACTGATTGCGCTAACCGCCAGTTCTGGCTGGGCCGGTGTCACGGAGGAAATCAGTACTCTGCAAAAACGCTGGGCTGAGATCAACTATCAAATGGAGGGCGATGCACAAAGCGAGGCCTTTGCCTCACTTGCTACAGAGGCCGACGCCGTCGTCTCAAAATACCCTGATAATGCAGCCCCACTAATCTGGCGTGGTATTATCAAGTCCACTTATGCAGGGGCCAAAGGCGGTCTCGGCGCATTATCGCTGGTCAAGTCGTCTAAAGCCGACCTGGAAGCGGCATTGGCAATCGACCCTCAGGCATTGGACGGTTCAGCCTATACCAGCCTGGGCACACTTTACTGCCATGTACCGGGTTGGCCAATTGGTTTTGGTGATGACAAAAAAGCCGAAAAAATGCTGCTTAAAGCGCTGGCTATCAATCCCGACGGAATAGACAGCAATTATTTTTATGCCGACTACCTGATTGGGAAAAAACGTTACCAGGATGCCCGAGCTTATTTACTTAAGGCAAAAAAGGCAGCACCGCGCATTAACCGACCACTGGCCGATGCCGGGCGGCAAAAG
>Ga0207906_1000654_pt1 | contig 10690 bp, 7 predicted proteins | sample LinPmetageLP37_FD_184050 | JGI IMG/M metagenome (GOLD analysis project Ga0207906, IMG submission 184050) | Marine viral communities from the Pacific Ocean - LP-37 (SPAdes) | ecosystem: Environmental > Aquatic > Marine > Oceanic | place: Pacific Ocean | collected 2010-06-16
ATTTTTCCTATCCCTAACCCTTTCCAAAGGAAAGAGAATTTGTGGGGGTAAATTTAATTAATATTCCGTTTTTATTTAAGTTACCTTTAATTTAACAAAGGTTGAAAATGATATAAAATTTAAGTTGCAAAGTTCCTAATTTATTGGGTATTATATGTTATAAATTCCATAATTTTTTGGTCATATTGCTAACAAAAACTCAATGGAATTAACATCATCTGCATAATTCCAAAGTTTTGGTTTTTGAGTCTCACCAAACAGAATTTCATTTTCAATAAATCCTTTTGAAACAATGCATTGAATCTTGTTTTTTTCGGAGATTAATTTTTCTTTTAATTGGTTTTCTGAATTATAAAATTCATAAAATAACGTTGCAATGGGAGATGAAAAGCTGTCATCTTCTTTAATCATTAAAAATCCGTTTTCCAACATATCAAACTCACTCATTAAATACACCGCCTTGTTATAATCGTAATTGTTGGCATATTTGGCTTTATTAATAATAGGATGCCAATGATAAATAGACTCAAAAAAGGTATCAAACTTATAATTTTTTGGCACATATAACTTTGACACATTTCTGCAACCTAAGCCATAATATCTAAAAATATCTTCAGAAAGTGCTTGTAGGTCTTCTAAGGTTTCTTGTTCGTTTAAAACAGCTATTGAGTTTCTGCTGTTTCTTATTATAGATGGTTTGCCTTTAAAATAATATTCAAAATACCGTGCGGTATTATCACTACCCGTAGCAATAACCGCATCAAAATTTTTCAGTTTTTTTTCTGTAAATGTGATAGTTCCTTTAAAAGAAGGTTCCGCATATTCTAAGTATTTGGCCAAATAAGGAAGCAGGGATCTATCATTTGATGATTGCTTAACCAGTGCATGATGTCCAGTAATTAATACGGAAAGAAAATCATGAAAACCTACTAAAGGTATGTTTCCTGCCATAATGATAGCAACGTTCTTGGGTATTTTTATATTTATTTTATAGGGTTCCAGCCAATGGTTTAAATTTTCAAGAGTCAAGTTCTCTGACCAACCTTTAAAAGCAAAAGCCATATTTTCTTTGGTAAACCAGCCATTATGTTCTTCAGCTAATTTTATCTGATGCTTAAAACCTTCAAAAAACAAATCGTTGTTTTCAATAGAATCCTTTTTTTGAATGGTTTCATTGGAAAATTGACTTAAAAATTCTCCTAATTTTACAAAAGCCTTAATTCTTTGTTGTAAATTCATTCTGTATTTGGTTATGAATGGTATTGGCGTTATTTTTGCGTCAGCAAAGTTAGAAAAAGAAAATGCTATGGCAATTATAATAACAGACGAATGTATAAATTGTGGTGCTTGTGAGCCGGAATGCCCAAATACTGCTATATATGAAGCCGCTGATGACTGGCGTTATAATGACGGAACCAGTTTAAAAGGTAAGGTGGTTTTAACCAACGGTAAAGAGGTTGATGCTGATGCAGCTCAAGAACCTGTAAGTGATGAAGTATATTACATTGTGCCTGATAAATGTACAGAATGTAAAGGCTTTCATGATGAGCCACAATGTGCTGCAGTTTGTCCTGTTGATTGTTGTGTGCCAGATGATGCGCATGTAGAAACCGAAGAGCAACTATTAGCCAAACAAAGGTTTATGCACCCTGAATAATAATTAACAATTGATAATGAATCCTGAGCGTTTGCTTGGGATTTTTTTGTTTTAAATGTTCCTTTTAAAATTTATAAGAATATATTGATTTCGTTATGTTTTATTAATAACTTCGATTAGTATAGAAAATAAAACATGTAAACTTTTGATATTATAACGATTAGCTTTACAACTCTTTTTTTATTTACTCGGTTTTATTAAATTGTTTCATCTCCTGTAAAGGTTCTAAGGTCTGTTCAGCATCCCAAACCGAAGCATCATATTTATTTAACTTTATAAAAGGAACTGTTTTTTCTTCAGCTTGTTTTTTAAATTGATCTATGGTAATTTTAGTATTTGAAGTGACTAATAATTCTTGCTTGGTCATGATATTACCTTCAATAGTAAAATCAAAACTGGTTTTATTTCTTTCGGGACTGTTCTCAATAAATTTTAAAGGGCGGCTTACATAAAAATAGCGTCCTTCTTCAAATTTAATGTATTGCGGTTGGTATTTGTTTTGAATGTTTTTTTGATAGATAACACTTCCTTTTCTAATGTTTTCAATATATTTTACGCCTAAAAGAAATTTTAAATTTAGTTTATTACCACGTTTTCCTTCGGCAAACTCAAAATCAACTTTGGTGATAGCAAATGTTTCGTCAGTAATATAAAGTGTCCCTGTATATTTTGATTTTGACCTTCTGGGTTTATAGTTAATAATATAAATGAGGCCATCATTAAAATAAGTGATGTCTTGAAACGTGTATTCATACAAATTAGAATCCAAAATTTTTGAAAGCAATGCGTTTTCATAAAATTCAGAACGGTTAAGTAACGTATTTGCGCCTTGTTTTAAATCGTTGACTTCATATTCATCTTTTTGTTTGTCTGAATGCTCACTATCCTTCAATGATAAGGAATCATCAATTTTAAATAAACCTGTTTTAAGTTTATAGGTTAACGTAGTATCTAGATATTTAAGAATGATGTTTTGTGTTTTGTGTTGGACAGACTCAATGGAAAGCGTGTTTTTTTGGTCAATTAATTCAGCGGCTTTATCAACCATTAATTTGGTTTTTGTTGAATCGCCTTTAAGTAAATCGCCCTTAAAGTCTTTAAAATGAATTGTTTTACTATATATAATAGCTTCTGATAATGAGTCTAAACTGTTATTTACAGAAACGCGATTTTTCTTGTTGACATGGGATGCCTTTTCTATTTTAAATTCTAATTTTTCAAAGGAGATATATGCGGTTTCTCTGGAAAAAATGCTGTATTTATAAAATTTTGATTCATAATTTTTATCTAGATGTTTTCTCACTTTTGAAATGATATCATCGGCATTTGGTTTTTTATTGCTTACATAAACCGTGTTTAATATGTTAACTGATTCTTTAAGGGTAATTACAAAACCCATTGAAGAAATATCTTGAATCCGTACTATTTTGGTTTCATAACCAAGACAAGAAATTGAGATAGCATCATTTAGTTTGAGTTTCTCATGTATTGTAAAATAACCTTCTTCATTGGAGATAACACCACTAAATTCTCCTGTTTTTATAGTTGCAAATGCAATAGGATTCTTGCTGTTTTTATCTATTATTTTAGCAGTTATATTTTGTGAAAAACCTAAAATACTGATTAGGCTAAACGAAATGAACACAAATATTTTTTTCATTCTAAACGATATCTAAGAGACTGACGATTGCATTATAAAATTGTTACACCATACCCAAAAAACTGAACAATTTAACAAAGTCTTTTTTATTTCATTAAGTGAATAACCGTTAATTATCTATATTTAACTGTATTTTAATGGAAAAATTTAGCATGAAAAAAATAATTATTCAAGGAATTAAGTTTGACGAAAAATCATCGTATCAAAAAGGCCCGAGTTTAGCACCAGCATTAATAAGAGAAGCACTGCATTGTGGCTCTTTCAACTTATTTGCTGAAAATGGTAAGTCTATTGAAAACTCAAATATTGTTGATAATGGTGATTTTCAAATTTCTGAATATTTTGATATTGAAACCATAACTAAAAAACACCTTGATTTAGGGTGCAAAATTCTTACGCTTGGTGGGGATCACTCTATTACATATCCTATAATAAAAGCACATCACAAAAAACACCCTAACTTGAATATCTTACATATTGATGCGCATTGTGATTTATATGATAATTATGAAGGCGATAAACACTCACATGCATGTCCTTTTGCAAGAATCATGGAAAATAATTATGCCATTAAACTGGTTCAGGTAGGAATTAGAACTTTAAATGAACACCAAGCACAACAAGCTAAAAAATTTAATGTAGAAATTCATGAAATGAAAAATTTAGATTTGTCAGCCATATCAAAGTTTAACGGGCCATTATATATTTCTCTTGATTTGGATGCTTTTGATCCTGCGTTTGCCCCTGGAGTATCACATCATGAACCTGGAGGCTTATCATCAAGACAGGTAATTAATTTAATTCATAGGATTGATGCTGAGGTTATTGGAGCCGACATTGTTGAATATAATCCAAATAGGGATTTTCAAAATATGACGGCATTTTTAGCCGCTAAAATGATGAAAGAAATATTGGGGAAAATGGTTTAAAGTATTGGTTGAAATAAAACTTATTTAAAACAAAAGAGGCTGTCTAAAAAGTATATATTAACCGTCATTACGAGAAATTTTTATTTCGAAGTAATCTGTTAATCAACAACTTGCAATTTACAGATTGCTTCTCCCGATAGCTATTGGGAGAAGCAATGACGACTTTTTAGACAGCCTCTTTTGTTTGCTGACATTAATTTTAAAAATTATAATTAAGTTTAGCATAATAATAAGCGCCACCAAATCCCATTTGAACAGAATCCCAGTATCCACCGGCTTCTGTCCAGTCATCTTGTTGGTCTGGATAAATGTTAAAAAGGTTATTGCTACCAACATTCAGTTTCAGGTTTTCAGATAATTTAAAACCAAGATTTAAATCGGTAACCGTTTTTGCCCCATATCTATCGGTTGCAGCTGCTATTTGTTGAGCGAATCCGCCGAAGCCTGCTGGATCTTCAAACATTTGAAAGTCCAATAAATCTATTTTGCTAAAATGCATGAAAGTAAGTGCTACATCAAACCAATTTTTGCTATAAACTAGATTTAAACTCGTTTTACTTTTTGGTGCGGATGCTAATAAAAATGCTTTGTCACGTTCGCCAAAAAAAGTTTGCTCATCTAAGCTGCCATTTTTCACTTTATCAATTTTCATATCATTAAAGTTTCCTAAAAAGGTTGCTTCAAATGAACTGTCGCTACCTAAATTGGTTTTATATGCTAAAATAATATCTAAACCAGTTGTTTTTGTATCTGCACCGTTTGCGAAAAATTGAGCAGCTTCTACATTGTTTATTTGCGGTGCGTCAAAGTTTCCTGTTAATACAATTCTGTCTTTTACTTTAATATAATAGCCATCAATAGTTGCCGTGAAATCACCAAATTTAGAAGTGAATCCTAAAGCGGCATTTAAAGCTTTCTCTTCTTTTAATGGACCAATACCAAAAGATGCTGTAACTGGACTATTGTTTGGCGATAACAGGGATTCTAAGGCAACACCGCCTACAAAATTGGTGAATTTAAGGTTGTAATATATCTGGGCTAATGATGGCGCCCTGAATCCGGTGCTTAAAGATGCTCGAATATTTATATTATCTGACGCTTTTAGGCGGGCTGCTAATTTACCGTTAAAAGTACTTCCAAAATCACTGAAATTTTCAAATCGCGCTGCCGCACTTAATAAGAATGCTTCAGATAAATCAAATTCAGCATCAGCATATAATGATAAATTGCTACGGCTTCTGTTTACTTGATTGGCAGGGCCATAGCCTGGGAATCCTTGAGAACCTCCAGGACGTTTATTACCTTCATCATCTTCAGCTTGGGTTTGGTTTGCTGGGTCGGTAATTAAAATGCCGTTTTCTGTGTAAGTTCCATAAGAGCCTTCTTCACCAGCGAAAATTTTGAAATTTTCTGTTCTGTACTCGGCTCCAAAGGCTAAGTTCATTCCGCTTAAAACATCATCATAATATTTGGAAAAATCAAAATTAACGGTGTTTTGGCTTAAGCTATGTCCACCAGCATCAAAATCTGTTGGTGATACATCCTCTAAAGAGGCATTTAATGTTCCTTTTATAAAATAATTAAAATAGTTTTTCCCATAGGTATTGCTAATATCAATTTTCCAACCGGTTTCAGTTTCGGTTCTCATTCCAGCAGAAAACGAATTATCTGTAATGATAGACGTGATTCTTGGTGTAAACCCATTGGGGTAAATAGATGTTACCACACGTTCACCACCATTTCTTGTAAATGCATAAGCATCTGTATCTCTGTAGTTTCTGCCTCCAAACGCATAAATCTCTGTTTTGTCCGAAACAGGGATTGCTAAATTTCCAAAGAAATTAAATCCTTCAATGGATGCTTCACCAAAGCCTTTTCTAAAATCGAACGCTGGTCTTAGTGTTTTATTCTTGCTTAAGAATTCGGTAGTAAAGTTTGCATAACCACCTTCGCCAATTTCAAAACCATAGTTGGCAGTTAATTTAACAGATCCACCATCAAAACTCTTATCTTTTCCAATGGCATTTCCGTCTTTTTTTGTGTCCAAGCGGTAACCATCCGTATTCCAAGCGCCATATTCACCAAATGCGCTTGTGTCAACATCTGCATTTGTACTGTAAGCACCATAATTCACGCTTCCTGAAAATTCATCTACATTATCTTTTAAAACAATATTGATGACACCGGCAATGGCATCAGACCCGTATTGAGCTGAAGCACCATCTCTCAAAATTTCTATTCTTTTTATAGCAGAAGCAGGAATAGCATTTAAATCAGTTCCTGTGTTTCCTCTACCTCTTGTTCCAAAAATATTGATTAAAGAAGATTGGTGTCTTCGTTTTCCGTTGATTAACACAAGGGTTTGGTCTGGTCCCATACCTCTTAAAGATGCTGGATCCACATGGTCTGCTCCATCAGAACCAGATTGTTTATTGGCGTTAAATGAAGGCGCAGCATATTGCAGCATTTCATTAATTTCAACTTTTCCAACTTGAGTTGTAACACTGGCAACATCAATAACATCAATAGCTACTGCCGTATCAACAGCAGTTCTTTTTGGGCTACGAGAGCCAACTAAAATTACTTCATCAAGGCTGACACCTTCTTCTAAAGAGATATTAATTGTAGATTGATTGTTTACCGCAATTACTTGTGTATTAAATCCAACTGAGCTGAATATTAATGTAGCATTGTCGCCCGTAGTAATAACATATCTACCATCTATATCAGAAACCACCCCATTTTTAGTTCCTTTTTCTAAAATATTAACGCCAGGAAGTGGAATACCAGATGAATCTGAAATAACACCAGTTACAGTTTGTTGTGCATAATTAAAAGCTGTACATAAAAGTAAAGCCAATAATAAATTGAGTTTTTTCATAAAAAAAATTGTTTTAGTTAATTTTGCTAAAATATGTTAAAGAATTCACAAAATAAGTATGCATGTATAATAAATGTTGATTTTTTTTTGATAATCCCGCTCTATTTTTAATTTTTAATTAGTTAAACCGTTAAAAAAAATGAAATATTTCAATTTTTTTTAATTGTGCATTTTATAGTATAGAGTACTATATTTGCAGCTTTAAAAACATGTTATGAAAGCAGGAATTGTAGGATTACCGAACGTAGGGAAATCGACCTTATTTAATTGTTTATCTAATGCGAAAGCGCAAAGTGCCAACTTTCCGTTTTGTACTATTGAACCTAATATAGGTGTGGTAAACGTGCCTGATAAGCGTTTGGAAAAACTGGAAGAATTGGTAAATCCAGTTCGTGTTCAGCCTGCAACTGTTGAAATTGTTGATATTGCCGGATTGGTAAAAGGAGCGAGTAAAGGTGAAGGTTTGGGGAATCAGTTTTTAGCAAATATTAGAGAAACCGATGCTATTCTTCATGTGTTGCGTTGTTTTGATAATGATAATATTGTGCATGTTGATGGCAACGTTGATCCTATAAGAGATAAAGAAACCATTGACATGGAATTACAATTGAAAGATTTGGAAACTGTTGATAAAAAACTTGAAAAAGTAAAACGTGCTGCTAAAACGGGTAATAAAGATGCCCAAAAAGAAGAAGCCGTATTGCTTAAAATCAAGTCAAGTTTAGAAGCAGGGATTTCTATCAGGGCTGTTGAGTTTAGTGAAGATGATTATAATGATTATGTAAAACCCGCACAATTTATTACTGAAAAACCAGTGATGTATATTTGTAATGTAGATGAAGGCTCTGCTGTTTCAGGAAACAAATACGTTGATTTGGTAAAAGAAGCTGTGAAAGATGAGCAAGCTGAGGTTTTAGTGTTGGCTGTGGGAACAGAAGCTGATATAACAGAATTGGATGATTATGAAGAACGCCAAATGTTTCTTCAGGATATTGGATTGGATGAAGCTGGTTCTGCTAAATTAATTCGTGCCGCCTATAAATTACTAAAGCAACAAACCTATTTTACAGCAGGTGTTAAAGAAGTTCGTGCATGGACTGTTGATATAGGCGCCACTGCACCACAAGCTGCAGGTGTTATTCATACCGATTTTGAAAAAGGCTTCATTAGAGCCGAAGTTATTGCATATAATGATTTTGAAAGTTATGGTAGCGAAGCCAAAGTAAAAGAAGCTGGAAAAATGCGTGTTGAAGGCAAGAATTACATTGTTAAAGATGGCGATGTCATGCATTTCTTGTTTAATGTTTAAAAAAAGAGGTCTATTTATTTCCCTTTGAATTATCGATGAAAAGTAATTTTACCCTTTTTTATGTCAATAAAAACAGTAAAATGTAAATATTTGTAAGTAAAATTATATTTTTGGAACAGTATTGTAATATAAAAACCCCAAATTATAATTTATAATGCCTCTCATAAAAATAGAAACTATTATTAAAGCTGACATAAAATCATGTTTTGATATAGCCCGTAATATAGACGTCCATCAAGAATCATTAAAGTATTCAGGAGAGATTGCCATTGCAGGTAAAATTTCTGGATTAAAAGGATTAGGAGAATGGGTTAGTTGGGAAGCTAAGCATTTTGGAATTGTTCAACACTTAACATCAAAAATCACTGAATTTGACTCACCAAACTATTTTGTAGATGAAATGGTTTATGGTGCATTCAAATCAATTCGGCATGAGCATATTTTCCGCGAAAGCGAAAATAAAACAATCATGACAGAAATGTTTTATTTTGAATCTCCCTATGGAGTTTTAGGTCGTTTGGTTAATAATTTGTTTTTAAAAAGGTACGTTACTAAACTTTTAAAAGGCAGAAATCAATTCTTAAGAGATAAAGTAGAGGAAGTTTATGATTCTTAATAAAATCCTTTGCTAAAAAAACATAAATTATAATTCGTTTTCATTCATATTTACTTTTGTTAATTAAATTAATATTCAATTAATTCCCCGAATTTATGAATGCTTTTACTGTTGTAATCAGAATTTCATTAGTATCTTTAAGCAAGAAGTAATTCATGCTTTTTTCTATAATATTAAAGTAAAATATAATGTTCTCAACAACATTCTTTTTTTATTGTTAATTAATTTGTGAGCGGGCAGTTTTATATTTTATAAGGTTATATTATATTAGCACCCTATCTTAAAATTTCACTCAAATCTATGGTTGAACAATCCAATTATACCGAAGATAATATACGCTCATTAGACTGGAAAGAACATATTCGTATGCGTCCCGGAATGTATATTGGTAAACTAGGTGATGGTTCTTCCCCAGATGATGGTATATACATTCTATTAAAAGAAGTTTTAGATAATTCTATTGACGAATATGTCATGGGGGCGGGTAAAACCATTGATGTTTCCATACAAGGAACAAAAGTGATTGTTCGAGATTATGGTAGAGGAATTCCACTTGGAAAGGTAGTGGATGTAGTTTCAAAAATGAATACAGGTGGTAAATATGATTCAAAAGCTTTTAAAAAATCTGTAGGTTTAAATGGTGTTGGTACGAAGGCTGTAAACGCTTTATCGTCCTTTTTTAAAGTAGAATCAACGCGTGATAATAAATCTGCTTCTGCTGAATTTGAACAAGGAAATCTTATTAATAAGGATTTAATTGATGATTCGTCCAGACGAAAAGGCACGAAAGTATCTTTCATTCCTGATGAAGTTATATTTAAGAATTATAAGTATCGTAATGAGTATGTCATTAAAATGCTTAAAAACTACGTGTATCTAAATACCGGTTTAACCATTCTTTTTAATGGGGAAAAGTATTTTAGTGAAAACGGATTAAAGGATTTGTTAGGTGAGAATATTTCAGAATCTGACATGGTATATCCCATTATTCATTTAAAGGGAAATGATATAGAATTGGCATTAACACATAGTAAAACACAATACAGCGAAGAATATCATTCTTTTGTAAACGGCCAAAATACCACTCAGGGAGGCACACATCTTTCGGCCTATAGAGAATCTTTGGTTAAAACAATAAGAGATTTTTATGGTAAAAACTATGAGGCTTCAGACATCCGGAAATCCATTGTTTCTGCCATTTCAATCAAAGTCATGGAGCCTGTTTTTGAAAGTCAGACAAAAACAAAATTAGGCTCAACAGATATGGGAGGAAATCTCCCAACAGTTAGAACACATATTAATGACTTTTTAAAAACACAACTCGATAATTATTTACATAAAAATCCCGATACTGCTGAAAAAATTCAACGAAAAATCATGCAAGCAGAGCATGAACGTAAAGAATTATCGGGTATAAGAAAACTAGCTAAAGATCGTGCTAAAAAGGCAAGTTTGCATAACAAAAAGTTAAGAGATTGTCGTGTGCATTTTGGCGATATTAAAAACGAACGCAATTTAGAATCTACATTATTCATTACTGAAGGAGATTCCGCTTCAGGAAGTATTACCAAGTCACGTGATGTGAATACACAGGCTGTTTTTAGTTTAAAAGGAAAGCCTTTAAATTCGTACGGTTTA
>Ga0207906_1000655_pt1 | contig 10686 bp, 13 predicted proteins | sample LinPmetageLP37_FD_184050 | JGI IMG/M metagenome (GOLD analysis project Ga0207906, IMG submission 184050) | Marine viral communities from the Pacific Ocean - LP-37 (SPAdes) | ecosystem: Environmental > Aquatic > Marine > Oceanic | place: Pacific Ocean | collected 2010-06-16
TCTATTGGCCAGTGGACTGACTCCAACAGAAGAAGCTCTCTTAACCAATGAAGAAAAAATGATGAGACGAAAACAAAGAGGAACAATAACATAATGTCCCTAAAAGATTTAATTGACGTTTATAGAGGTGAAAGTATTCAGATAAACCCCTTTAAAGAAAGATCCTCTGCTGGAATGAATACATATGGACAAGGACGGGTTGGTAAGTATGCTACAACTCTTGCTGAGGAAGCAGCAAACTATGCTACTAAAAAATTTCCCAATAGAATACTAACTACAAAAATTACTCCCACAGAATTTGAGGTAGGGAAAAGAATGTATCATGAAATTGAACCACGCTATACAGATGACGGAGTAAAAATAAAAAGAGTTCGTAAACCTCTTAAAAAAGTTACAGAAAATCTTAACAGAAACTATAATCTTCTTTCTAAAAAGAATAGAGCCAACTTAAAAGTTGATGTCCTAAAAACTTTCATGTCTAACGCAAAAGCTTTATCTCCATTAGCTGTTAGAGGATTAAATTTTGTAGGTAGTTTACCTGTTGCAACATTAGCAATGGTATTACAATCTACCCCTGCTAATGCAGATGAAGTTAATATGAAACTAGAAGACTTTGCTAAACTAGCAGACGAAGCACAACCAAAAAATGTTAACATGGATAAGGCGCTCCCTGCAATGCCTCACGATATATAATGGCAATAGAACCTAAAACCCTTAGAGAACATATCATTTCCCTTTACGGCCATATTAAAGGATTGAAGAAATCACAATACCATATGCACAAAGGTATACATGAATTGGGCGGCAAGATAGACAAGATCTATTGGGTATTATTAGGTACGGTGGGGGCTGTATCTTTAGTTCTTTTGGAAAGAGTACTAGATATAAAAGGAATAATTTTCTAATTGTAAATTTAAGTTTACAAATTCTTTACACGATTTACAAAGTATAAAGGTTTTTTTATTGCAGGTTGACTATATGTAAATTAGTAGTCAAGTATGGAAAAGACAAAATCAAATTTTGAACCTTCAAATTGTGTAGTTAATGATGACACCCATGACTGGGGAGGAAATGTGGCAGTCATTGGTTTAACGGTCACTGAAAAAAATATAGAGATTCGGAAAAAACCGAACCAACTTCGCTCGTTAGAGCAGGACACTACCACATGCCCTTAGGAACTTATGTTCTCCGACCCCTATTCATAAAATTCTAAATCCATGCTTTCAATTCTTCACCCATAATTTCTGTCGCAATATTTACTTTCTTTCTTAAAGCTTTTACAATTCTTTCGTCTACTGTATCTTCAGAAATTAAATCAATGTAGGTCATTGGTTTTGTCTGACCAATTCTATCTATCCTTGCTTCTGATTGCTGACGCTTTTCTAAATCATAGCCATTAGAAAAATAAATCATTGTACTCGCAGCCGTTAAAGTTATTCCATAACCACCAGTCTGTGTAGTTCCTACAAAGAATCTACATTTAGGATCTTCTTGAAATCTTTTAATATGGTCCTGTCTTTCACTGTCCGGAGTCAGCCCATAATAATCAACCGTTGATTCTTCTCCATACTCTTTTACTAAATTTTTTATTATTCGTTGTACATCTTTTTGATAATGAGACCAGATCACAACTTTACCTTCTACTTCATAAATTAAATCCATCAACTCATCTATTCGATTGGAAGGTAATTCTTGAACGCTTCCATCATCTGCTGTAAAATGTCCACACGTAATTTGATGGAGTCTCATTAACTGAACTATAACAGTATTAGTGGAAACTACTTTTCCATTTAAATGAGCTATGGCATTACTTTTCATTTGTCTATAAACTCTTTGCTGGTCTGAAGTCATAGTAACAATACGCTTCATAAAAGTTTTCTTAGGTAAATCTAAACAGTCATCTTTTAAACATCTATATGAAAAGGGTTTAATTTTTTCAGATAATTCACCGAGATTCTGGTAACCCACCACGACATTAACGGAACGAGAGCCTAAATTAATAGTCTTCATCACTGCATAACGAGCCCTAAAAGTGTAATAAGAATTATGCCCCAGGAGCCAGGGATCAAGAAATTCACATTGAGAATATAAATCAATTGGAGATTTAGTAACCGGAGACCCTGTTAGAATTCTTCTGTATTTAGATAATGGAGAAAGTTTTAAAATATTTTTTGTACGTTTAGTATTGTGAGTTTTTATAGTGGTAGATTCATCCACTGCTATCATCGCTTTATGACATGATAAAAATTTATAGGCAAACTCTAACCCTTTGTTATAAGAAAGAGCCTCTACATTCATAAGTAAGATATGAAAATCTGTTCCTGTATGAAATAGAGTATTTAATTTCTTTCGGTATTCAATAGAAGTGTCGGAAGTTTTCCAGAGAACTACGTTCTTCTCAATATGGTCAGCCATATGCACAGGGATTTCATTCTCATACCATGTCTTATAAACCCCTTTAGGAGCTATTAATAAGAGACCATTGATTAAACCTTTATCATAAAGCATCGAAGCATTATCTATTAATACTTTAGATTTACCCGTACCCATTTCCATAAAATAGGCAAAGACTTCTTTATCCCAAGACATTTTTAATGCCTTTAATTGATGCTCATACGGTTGAGTCTTAAACTTATAAAACATAACTTGCTCTTCTTTCTAAAAATAGTATATATATGATGAAAGAAAAAAGTCAATGAGTAAAGTATATTTAATTCAAGAAATACCGGGAACAACGAAGGGCCAACCTAAATATAATATTTTAGGAGCTCAGAAATATGGCGAGATTGTGACCCTCTTACCAGAATACTCACAAATGATATTATCTCCTGGTCCTTTAATTCAAAAACTTAGAACTCTTTTAAAAGATGTTACATCAGATGACTATCTTTTATTAGGTGGAGATCCAGCTATTATTGGTGTAACCTGCTCGGTTGTATCCGATCTTACTAATGGTAAATACAAACTATTAAAATGGGACCGCCAAGAAAAAACTTATTATCCCATAGAAATAAACATTTTTCAAAAATAAGATTGACACCATAAAAAAACCCTATATATAGGTTAATGTAAATTAACTTTAAATTAATAAATAAATATAGGAAAGAATATGAGTATAAATCTAAGACAAGATGCACCATCCCAGAGTGACATCATTAACCCCGAAGAACTAGCCGTAGAAATAGAAAAACTACAAACTATTTATAAAAAAATAGAACACAAAGAAAAAGAAATGAAAGAACTTAAGGAAGATGAAAAAGTTCAATCAGGAATTATAATTCCTCAAATCATGGAGCGAATGAATTTAAGTACATTAAAACTTAAAGATGGTTCCGAGATTTCTGTTAAGGAAATTTATGGTGCTTCAATTAAAGCTGATAAAAAAGTTGAAGCAATTACATGGCTTCGAGATAACGGTCTAGGTGATATTGTGAAGAATGAATTCACAGTAGCATTTGGTCCGCACGAAGATAACAAGGCGCAGCAATACGCTACCCTTGCAAGAGGTCAGGGGTATGAACCTCGACAAAAAGTTGCAGTTCATGCCTCGACCCTCCGATTAGTTTTGGAAGAACGACATAAAAAAGGTGGAGAAATTCCAGACGAATTTTTTCATACCTTTGAAGGCGCTCAAACAAAACTAAAAGGTAAAAAATAGACTACTAAACTAATAAACCAATAGGAGGATATATGAATAGTATAGTCAAACAACAAAACAGCGGTTCTCTTGCTGTAGTAAATCTAAGAGAAGACTCTAGAAAAGGAGCTGAAGATATAAAACAAGAAGATGTGTCAACACCTATCTTGAAAATTCTTCATCAACTTTCACCAGAGTGTAATGAAAGGGATCCTAAATATGTAAAGGATTCTAAACCCGGAATGATCTACGCAAGCTCACTTGGAAAATTAATAGATGGGGTGAAGGAGGGATTAAATATTATAATTTCTCATGCTCAAACCAGATATCCAGAATGGCAGGAGAGAGGCGATAGTGCTTCAGCTCCAGTTGGAACACATATTAATATTCCATCGGATGCGGTAGAAGAACGGAGTGGTAGATACAGATTGCCTAATGGTAACTATGTTGAAAAGACGGCATATTTTTATGTGATCGTTGTTATGGGTGATGAATCCAGACCAGCAGTTATTCCAATGAGGTCATCTAATCTCTCTCCAGCAAGGGAATTAAATAACTTGCTTACCAATTTGAGAGTGACCGATGACAAGGGAACATTCCAACCAGCAACTTACTCTGCAATGTTTAACTTAAAAACAGTTGGCAAAACTGCGGGAAGTAAAAGTTGGCATGTGTACAAACCATCTAAGGTTAGAATGCTAGACATTTCTAATCAAAAAGATTCGAACTTGTATACAGCAGCTTCTGAGTTACAAAAAACTGTAGCTAAAGGCACTGCTAAACCTAAGTACGAAAAACCTAAGTCAACAGAAGGAATTGTATAATTCTCAGAAAGAGAATGGTTGCAACAGAGGCGCTGAAGCGAGAGTGGAGGCGCCTTTAGAGTTATGGAGAAAGAATTTATAAAATACTTTACAGGGCTCAAGCGTAATTATGGTTACTGTAATGTAGACAAAGGATATAAAGACGACGCTGGAAAAATAAGATTTGATCCTAGAGATTATGGCTGGGCCAAACGTTCTATTGTAGATAAAGATTATGAGGATCACTTAAGCGGAAAAAAATCTATTGGTATTCAACCCTGTGATGATGACGGCTTAGCTATTTTTGGTGCTATAGATATCGACCCTAAGAATTACACCGATTTTAAACCAGAAAAATATTTAAAAATAATAGAAGAAAAAGAACTACCAGTTATACCCATTAAATCTAAAAGTGGAGGACTTCACTTATATGTATTTACAAAAGACAGAGTTAAGGCTAGTGACATCAGAGAATTTTTAGAGAAATTATTATTTATTTTTGGTTTACCAGCGAAGACAGAAATATATCCTAAACAAACATCATTAGAAACAACCGAGGGTAAAAGATCCTCAGGTAATTTTATTAACATCCCGTACTACAATAAGAATGATCGTGTAGCGGTAGACACCAGTAATAATGAACTTATGTTTGAAACTTTTATGAAGGCTATCGAACTTAATGCACAAACAGCTGAGACCCTTAATAATTTTGGAGCCACTCTTATTCAAAGAGCTTTAAAAAATGAGTCCGAACAATTTAAAGAAGGACCACCATGTTTAGGAATTATATGTGGGGGTCTGGAAAAAAATAATACTAAACTTAAAGATGAACGAGATAGATTTTTATATAACTATATGGTCTTTGCTAAAAAGAAATATCAAGACTCATGGGAAGAAAAAGTCTTAGAAGGTGCACGGAAATACATTGAATACGACAAGATATGGGGGGATACCAAAGTTGAAAAGAAAATAAAAAGTTGGAAGGGAGATACTGCAGGTTACACCTGTCATGAAGATCCTATCCAAGGTCACTGTGTAAAATCCACATGTCTTCGTAGAAAGTTTGGAGTAGGTAAACAATTAAATTCAGAGTGGCCAGAAATTATTAGTATTACTAAGATAGATTATCGTCCCGATCCAAGATTTGATTTAAGTGTTAAACTTCTTACAGGAAAAATAAAAATAGTAAGAGCAAAAAACATTAAACAAGTAATAGAACAAAAAGAACTAAAGAGCTTGATTGCAGCGCACACTTCCATTGTTCCCCCTCCCCTTAAACCAAAAGACTTTCAAGAGTTAGTCAGTGGGCTGTGGGCAGAAATGAATGTGGAAACACCTGACCCAGACTCTCAACCAGCAGGGATTCTATTTAGACTAACTAAAGATTTTTTAAATGACACCAAAGCAAACACATACAATGCATTTAAAACTGGATCAGTTTTTATAGACCGTGGGAAAGCTTATTTTTTATTTAATAAATACTATGAGGATTTAAAAACTCGGGAGTGGAAAATAGATGAAGCAGAAACACGGACGATGCTTTATGACATATTTAAAGGTGCGGCCACTCAAAGAAGAATATTTAAATCTAATGTTGTGAGATGCATAGAACTAGAAATGAAACTTTTTGAACAGGATGAGCCCCCCAAAGAAATACTAGAATTTGAAGACAAAAATGAAATTGTATAAATTTTATGGACCACCCGGCACCGGGAAGACTCATAGATTAATTAGTCGAGTGAAAGCTTATGCTCGTACAGGCATACCTCTTCATAAAATTGGATACTTTGCATTTACTCGTAAGGCTGCGGCAGAAGCACGCGAAAGAATTGGAGTCAACAGAAAAGAGATTCCTTATTTTCAAACTCTTCATTCATTTGCCTATCATAAATTAGGATTACAAGAAGAAAATATAATGCAACCCTATCACTATGAGGAACTGGGAAAAAAATTAGGAATTAAAGTAAACTATGTAGATAAATTTAATGAGGAAGAAACTAATTTTTTAAGTTGTAATGATCCTTATTTTCAACTGATTGGTCGAGCAATGAATAGGGATGTAACGATCAGAGAAGAATTTGATCGTAATGAACATGATAGAAAAGCTATAGAGTGGGGAACACTAGAGCATATTTATGATAATTATTTAAAATATAAAGAGAAGAGTAAACTGTATGATTTCAATGATATTATAACTATGGTTTCTCAGAAAGAACTCCCTACCTTTGAAGCTATTTTTATTGACGAAGCGCAAGACTTATCTCCACTACAATGGAAATTATTTGATGAGCTTAAAAAATATACTAAGGATATGTATTTAGCTGGTGATGATGACCAGGCTATTTTTGCTTGGGCTGGTGCCGATGTTAATAGATTCATTAATGAAAAACCAGACAAGGAAAGAGTCTTAAAATATTCTAAAAGAATTTCTAAAGCCATACAGGAACAATCTGAAATACCATTGAGTCGTATATCAGGCCTCAGGAAACAAAAAGTTTATCTTCCTAGAAATGCGGAAGGTTCCTCTCAATATATTACCGATCTTAGTCAGGTAGATTTAACTAAAGGTCGCTGGTTAATTTTAGCCAGAAGAAAAGATACTCTTATGAGTCTAATGAAAGAGTTAGTAAAAAGAAATTTATATTTTGAAACTAAAAAAGGAAAAAGTTTTAAAGTAAGAGTGTACAAAGCAGCTGTAAGTTATACTCGATGGACGATGGGGGAAGTTCTGGAGACACATGAAATAAAAGACATTCAAGATTTTATTCCAGATGTAAAATGGAATATTAAACAACAATGGTATGATGCTTTTACAAAAGCAGGTGATAAAGAAGTAACTTACATTAGAAATATGTTAGAGAAGAATGAAAAATTAACAGAGAAAGCTAGAATTTTTCTATCAACTATTCATGCTATAAAAGGAGGAGAAGAAGACAATGTAATTTTAAGTCTAGAGTTAGGTGACAAAATCATTAAAGCCATGACAAGAAGCACAGACAAAGCCGACGAAGAACATCGTGTATGGTATGTGGGAACAACAAGAGCAAGAAATAATTTATATAAATTAAAAGCAAAGATAGCTAGAAAGGGTTATTCATTATGAGCAAGGCTTACGACAAACAAATTGGTGGATCACATTATCAGAAATTTAAAATTCAACCCAGTAAATTTGTTATCGAGAACGAGTTGCTTTATCCAGAAGGATGCGTTATAAAATATATCTTGAGACATAGATTGAAAGGAAAGAAACAAGATTTAGAAAAAGCAATTCACTTTATAGAAATGATTATTGAAAGAGATTATAAATGATATTACCACAAACTGAATGGATTGTTCCTACGGAGTATCCTGATTTAAGATCATATGATGAAATAGCAATTGATTTAGAAACTCGAGATCCTTCTTTAAAATCAAAGGGTTCCGGCTCTTTAAGAAATGATGGAGAAATTGTGGGCATCGCAGTAGCCATCCCAGGGAGCTCCTGGTATTTTCCTATCGCTCATGGTGAAGGACCCAACTCCGATGTTAAGAGAACCTTAGAATGGTTCAAAGATATCTTAGCGTGCCCCGCAGATAAGATTTTTCATAACGCAATGTATGATGTGTGTTGGATAAAAAAACTAGGTCTTCAAATCAATGGTCGCATATTAGATACAATGATTGCGTCCTCGTTGATTGATGAAAATAGATTTTCGTATACTCTTAATACTCTAGCATGGCACCATTTAAATAAAGGAAAGAATGAGGCTTTATTAAATCAGGCTGCTAAGGAGAGAGGATTAGATCCTAAAAAAGATATGTGGCAACTTCCGGCTATGGAAGTAGGTGCATATGCAGAAAAAGATGCAGAGCTAACTCTAGAACTCTGGCAAAAATTAAAAAAAATAATTATTGAAGAAGACTTACAAGATATATTTAATTTAGAGACGGATCTTTTCCCTTGTCTTGTTGACATGAGATTTCTTGGGGTGAAAGTGGACGTGAGCAAAGCTCATGAATTGAAGCGACAGCTAACCCTAGAAGAAGAAATGTTACTCCAAAAAATAAAAAAAGAAACAGGCCAAGACATTCAAATATGGGCAGCAGCATCGATTGCCAAAGTTTTTGAACAACTTCACCTACCTTTTGACCGTACTGAAAAGACTGGCTCCCCTTCATTTACAAAAAACTTTCTTTCTAATCATGAACATCCTTTAGTTAAGATGATAGCAGAAGCGCGGAAAGTAAACAAGATTAATACTACCTTCATAGATACTATTTTGGACCATGAATACTGTGGAAGAATCCATGCTGATATTAATCAGATAAGATCAGATCAAGGTGGAACTGTAACGGGAAGATTTTCATATTCTAATCCAAATCTTCAGCAAATTCCAGCCAGAGATAAAATACTAGGCCCTAAGATTAGATCATTATTTCTACCAGAAGAAAAACATACTTGGGGTTGTTTTGATTACTCGCAACAGGAACCAAGGCTTGTTGCACACTATGCATTAAAATTTAAATTAGGCACAGTAAATCCTATTGCAGATTCTTATGATACTGATCCAAGCACAGACTTTCACAAGATTGTAGCAGAAATGGCAAAGATACCAAGACATCAGGCTAAAACAATTAACTTAGGATTATTTTATGGAATGGGTAAAGCCAAACTTCAAGCTGAACTTGGAGTATCAAAAGAAAAAGCCAATGAATTATTTACTCGGTATCATAGCAAAGTTCCTTTTGTAAAACAGTTAACAAATCAAGTTATGAATATCTCTCAGGACAAAGGGAAAATAAAAACTTTATTAAAAAGATATTGTAGATTTCCTAAGTACGAACCCATACTAAAGGGAACAGACTGGGGAACATATGTGAGAGCGGAGGACAAAGAAAGAATGTTGGAACTGCAGGAAATGGGCGAATTTTTAAAAGACGAAGAGGGAAAAATTTTGGAAACGTCTGAAGGAAAACCCCTAAAAAATTATTGGCATAAAAATACTTTCCGAAGAGCCTTTACTTATAAAGCCTTAAATAAACTGATTCAAGGTTCCGCTGCAGATATGACTAAGAAGGCAATGTTGGACTTATATAAAGAAGGCATTATTCCTCACATCCAGGTACATGATGAATTGGATATCTCTGTTGAGAATGAGGCTCAAGCCAAAAAAATAATAAGCATTATGGAAAATGCTGTAGATCTTGAAGTTCCCAACAAAGTAGACTATGAATCGGGCCCTAATTGGGGTACAATAAAATAAAATAGGAGAAAACTATGAAACAAATAAAACAAGTATGGGCATTAGCACAAGCTAATCCGAAGATAGCTACCGCTGCTGTGGTAGTAATCGTTGCGATATATTTTTTAGTAAACTAGGAACTGTATGACCCATGGCCTATCTAAATGCAAACATTCCTGTGCTCTACTCACAGATCAGGAGAGAGTATCTCTATGATCTTAAAGAACATCATGGAGAAGTGGAAGACTGCATTATATTTGGCCTATCATCGATTACAGGGCGCCCTATACTCTTTCATGCAATTATGGAAAACGGTGCTGTATTCTACCGTCTGCCAATCTCTGCGTTCATTCAAAGAGATTATGACGCAAAAGAAGTTCCTGGATATAGACTTGACGAGCTGGAGCTGTGGAATTGCTTTAGTTACTATCCTAGCGTTACTTCTTTTGATATCTTAGACGGACAATCTGGAAAGTTTTTTGGAAAAGATAAGAAAACCCATCCGGGTGCGTATCTTTTTACAGTTGACTGGGCACATCCAGAGAGTAATATAGTAGATACAGATCATTCTGAAATACCGCATGAACATAAGTGCGCCCACATTCTCGCCTTAGAGAATGGAAATTATGCAGCACAGCCCAATAATAGAATCCTTTGGGATATACCTTCGTTTACAGTAAGAGACGAAGTTCCGGATTGGAAAGTGCAAACTTCAGATTGGAATGTAGAAGACACTGGTAAATGGAAGACTGAAGATACTGATAGATACTTCTATAAAATTGAGGAGAAAAAATGAGTAACTGTAAACAATGCGGACATGAATGTCATTGCGATCCTAAGTATTGCAAAGATGGCTGTATCTGCGCTGACTGTAATTGTAAAAAAAATAAGCCATTAGAATTAAAAAAAGAACCTACTAAAAATATGTGGAATAGATTTTTAGATTGGCTTCTTGATAGAGATGATGAAGAGGAAAAAAAATATTTAGCTGAAGAGCAAGCCCTGGCTGATTGGGCTGATTCCT
>Ga0207906_1000656_pt1 | contig 10666 bp, 25 predicted proteins | sample LinPmetageLP37_FD_184050 | JGI IMG/M metagenome (GOLD analysis project Ga0207906, IMG submission 184050) | Marine viral communities from the Pacific Ocean - LP-37 (SPAdes) | ecosystem: Environmental > Aquatic > Marine > Oceanic | place: Pacific Ocean | collected 2010-06-16
GTGACTCATGGACCACGGCAATGGTAGCACAAATTAAGAGACAGAAGTGGTTCAGATGGCATGACGCCGGGGACCTCCAGTCTGTTGATCACTTACGCAAAATTTTCGAAGTCTGTAGATTGACGCCGGGCACCCATCACTGGCTGCCCACTCAAGAGCGTCAATACCTGCTGGCTGTAGCTCCTGATGAAGTTCCGGACAATCTAGTCATAAGGTTGTCCGGATCCAAAATTGATGGACCGCGGCCCGGCTGCTGGACTCACACCTCCACAGTCGTAACAAAGGAGGCCACGTGTCCAGCTCCACAGCAAGGCGGCAAATGTCGCGAGTGTAGAGCATGCTGGACAAAATCAATTTCTAATGTAAGTTACGGAAAACATTAATGTACTATCACCCAAACTATTATAAAAAATTGCGTATGCAATACGGACCCCATAAGGCCATTAGCGACAGCCAGGAGAATTCCTCAGCTGCAAGCGTGCGCCCGGGGTCCAGGCCTCAAGCACCAAGCTTCAAGCACCAAGCTGTTGAAGCTTCAAGCAGCAAGCTTCAAGCCCTGAAGCGTAAGCTTCAAGCTTCAAGCCGGAAGTTGCAAGCTCAATAATCCGTGACCCACGGAACATGTGAACAAGTTTCGAGGACCTCGGACCGAGGCTCTCGGCTATGATGAATGTGTTCTTGGGATGTGTCACATGCCATGCAATTTGGTGTGCAGAAAATTTGAGTTTATTCCCTCGGGTAACTTTTAATTCTACTGTGAAAAAGTGATTGAAAGCATTATAACCCAATAGATCAGGAGTACCCAAAGAGCTAAGGTTTTCAAGCCTAGTCCAAACAATCCCTGATGATTTCTTACGAAGTTTTTGATATAATTTTGCCTCTGGACCCATGTCTTTATCGAGGTAACGACCTCGTGCATTAGTAGTCTTTTTTTAACTTATCTGGAAGAATTATTGGAGAAGGTTTTTCAGTTTTTAAAACTAATCTGTGCGCTGTATGACCTTTGAAACCAACAATGGGAGCCTGATTCTCATGCACTTCCATTCTTCTCACATCATACAACGTACCATTAACTTCACACAATATTACAGCATTTTTCACTGCATCTGATCCTTTCGTGAAGGAAGTAAGAATTTGTTGCATGTCTTGTACTCGCATTAATGTGTGCCGTCTCCGAATTTTCTTGAAGTTGTTAAGTCTTGAATTTGTTTTGAGAGTCTTTTATTATCCTCTTCAATCTCTGTCAATCTTAATTGTAATTTTCCATTATATCTTTGATGATTGTCATTAATATCTTGAGCACTACCTAGTCTCTCTTGTAGTTCTTTCATCTCAGGAGAATTAGTTCCAATTCCTTTTATGATTGTGTTCTCTCCTTCAGCTTCCTGTGCTCTCTTGAGCAAAACTAAATTTGCTTTGGTTATTTCAACCATCTTAGTAGATAGCTCTTCTATAATTTGTTTACTACCCGCTAACAGATTCTGGTCTTTTATCCACTGAGATTCTTTTTGTTTAAATTCCCAAATATCTCTCTTGTGTTGTTGAATTAAAAGAGGTACGCCTTCTATATCTTTGTCTTCACTATTCATTGTGGTTCTCCCATATATCTCTGTATACTCCCTTTTTTTTCGCTTCTTCAACAGACATTATAATTTCGTCATGACTTTCAGCTCCTCTTCTCATAAAAGCATAGCCATCATTTTCTGTATGCTGAACTATATTACCGTCTCTAATTGTTATCCAACTCTCTGTTTGTGAACTCATTTTCTTATAATATGCTTTCTTAGTGCTCTGATTAATTCTTCTATCTTATCAATGATAGAAATGAGAGATGGATCTGTAATAGAAGTTTGTTGAGCTTTAAGCTCATCATACTCTTTAAGAGGTATAGTAACTGTACGTCTAGAAGTATGCTCATCTTCGTACGTAGCTTGTTCAGCTCTTTCTCCATTTTTATCCTCATCTTTCATATTGACAATATAGGATAGTTACCTTAAATTGTCAAGTGTAGCCAGTTTGAACTAAACTCACTCATGGCTACATATTATGGGTGTACCAAAAAGATTAACAGAAATGCAAAAGAGGTTCGCTGAATTTATAGTATTCGGTGGACCTGATGGACCAGTCTCACAGATGGAAGCTGCAAAGCTAGCTGGCTACAGTCACAACAGAGCCAGACAAGAAGGATCAGAGCTTATGAATCCAAGACTGTCACCACTGGTAGCAAAGTTTGTTGGTGAACTTAAAGAAGAAAGACTTAAGAAGTTTGAGGTCAGTTATGAAAAACATATAGCAGAACTAGATAGAATTAAAAATCTGGCCTTGAAGAAGGGATCTTTTTCTTCTGCAGTAAACGCCGAAACCAATCGAGGCAAAGCAGCAGGGCTGTATATAGACCGCAAAATAATAAAACATGGAAAGCTAGAAGAGCTAACAGAGGAACAACTAGAAGCCAAAATGAAGCAAATTCTAACCGATTACGAACCGTTATTGAATGCGAAGACTGTTGAAGCATTACCAGATGAAGTTAAGGAAGTTTCGTCATCTTCTTCACACAAGAAGAAGGAAAAACAGACCGTTCCGAAAAGTGAATAGAGCCATCAGCTTCTACATCATATCCGGCAAATATTTTAATTGTATCATTATCTTTACTAAATAACCAACCTTCACTAACAGGTGTTGCTAGTTTCATATTCTGAAACTCTTTCTCAGTACCCCAACCACCTTCAGTAATTATATCAATCCAATCAATTCGATATCTTGAGTAAGGAAACTTAACTTCCTGTCTTATAGTCTTCGGTTTGATATAAGTATTTACTCTTCTGGATTTCTTTATTTTTTTTCGTGGCATAGTAATATTTAGATTATGTTTTTCATTGAACTTATCCCAGAACTTCTCTCCTGTCATCCCCTTAGTTTCCCTATATAAGCCTTCTGTACAAAAAAATGTTTTTTATTTTAAAAATATTTTTGAAACGATGGAACGTGGAACTTTTTAGCCTTTTTTCTCTACAAGTAGCTTATATAGCTATTTATTTAAGTTCCATGGAAGTTCCATGAGTTCCATGAGGTTAAATAAGCCTTGGTTTCATTGACAAAAAAAACGGTGTTTTTGGCCAAAAAGTTCCATAGACTGTTACCTCTATTTTTCTTGCCTTTTTTTGGACACATTACGGCCAGATTCCAGCCTTTTTTTAAACACTTTTGATAATTTGTTCAGGCTCTAGGGCTATATTTCCTGAAATACTTATTCTATCCTTATTGGAGGTGTAGAAGGGATATACTTGATGTGTTAAAGTAGCAGGAAAAAATAACATCGTTCCTTCTTGCTTTGGTGACAAAGACATTTGGTGGTTTTGAATTCGTCCTAGGGTATTAATGTAGAAAAATTCAAAACAGCCAGCGCTAGGAGAATTAGAATGTTTAACAAAAGGTAATCTCTTTTCCTCTTTCCCGGAATAAGGTATTTTACACCAAATTACAAAAGAAAAGACTCCAGCGTGATCGTGGAAAGGGTTAAATTGATGTTTCTGTTGATGATTAACCCACATCTCGTCTAAAACATATTTACAATCCCTAGTTAAAGTTTTGTGTGCACAATTACCAAAGTGGTGAGTGTAGTGGGACATGCATGTCTTTAGAATATTTTCAAAAAACCAATTATTTTTGTCGGGAATGTTATGAGACATTCCAATATTGCCCGCCAAATCGGGATTTTTTGTTTTTTGTTTATTTTTAATGGCATCATTTAGAAATTTTAATGCCTCTGGAGGAAGTTTCGTTTGTAAGTATCCCAAGTTGGTGAATGAATAGGGTACTATTTCTTTTAATATGCTATTTTCCATTTTTATCAAATTCCTTTAGTAATTGAGTAGTGTCAATGTTAGCTATCTCTTTTTCATCATGCATTAATTCATAGTACAGGTTTAAACGCCTCATCCATTTGTGTTTCCAACGTCTTAGATCAGCGTCTTGAATCTTAAATTCTTGATAATATAGGTCAGGAGTACATACCATTATAACTCCTTGTCTTATTTGAGATCCATATACATAGTCGTGAGCCATGGCGTATGCAGAAATTTGCATGTAATAATCTTCTATCCATTCTTCTCTCTTGGGTCGGTTAGCTTGTTTAAAATCTACAATAGTTTCCATGCCATTATGAAGGCAAACCAAGTCAGTAGCCCCAGCGTATAACCCAGGATAATGCATCGTAACTTCCGAGCCGTAATATTCTTCCACAGGTGTAAGACCAACCTCAATAATTTTGTTGGCCATGGGACGCGCCTCTTGTCCGATAGGGCTGAGATCATCATACCCAATCCCAGTGATGTGGTCCTCCAAGAACTTATGCATGGATGTCCCCCGTTTACTACTATAATTTTTAATTGATTCTGCTTTGTCATGTCCAACCTTATTTTTCCAGGCTGTTAAATAACTCTGATCCTTTGTCTTTGCAAGAACTGTTGTAACGGATGGTAATTTTCCTCCGCCAAAATCATAGGTCCGTGAGCCGTGGTGCTCGTACCTTTGTCCACTGATGTATCTGTATTTATTACTTTTTTTCATGTTTTAGATTCCTCTCTTTATTCTTCATTAACTCTTTATACACTGTATCCATATTACTCCAAGTAATCTCGGAGTATCGTTTACGATACTTATCGTTCGATACTCTAGACTTTCCATCCCATTTAGGTTTTTTATTTTTTTTCATTTATTATAAAATTTATAGAGATACATACCCTAGGTTTATCACTCTGATTGGGTGAAACACCATGTTCCATGCCAGCGTTAAATAAAATAAATTTATTTTCTTCAGGAGGGAAAAACCATTGACTACTATCTAACTCATGTTTTTTATACTTTAAGATTAAGTCTCCACTGTTCTTGGGAACTTTAACATAATAAACACCTGCAATATCCACATTAGATCCCAAGTGATTATGAAACTGTGTGCTTTCATTTTTATAATGAACCTGAGCCCAGTGATGGCCTTCTCCTTCTATCATCCTTAAGGAAGTACCAAACTTATCTTCATACGCATCACTCATCTGTTTAGCTATCCATTTAATTTCTTTATTTAATGATATGACTATATCTTCTGAGCGTGTAAGATTTTTATTTTTACTTATTCTTTTTTTATAATTTTTAATACAAAGTTTACTAAGCTTTTGATTATCTACTTGGTCAATGTATCCATAAATAAAACCATGCGTGTATAGAGTTACGTATTCACTTTTCATTTTTTTATTACGCTATTTCCTACAACAAGGATATCAAGTTCTGAATTTTTAAATAAATTCAAGGCATCACTAGGGTCTCCAGCTATAGGCTTTCCATTATCGTTTAATGAGGTGTTTAATAACATGGGTAAACCAGTTAAAGATTCAAACTCATCTAGTAGCTTATAAAAGTGTTTATGATTTGGTTTTACTGTTTGTATTCTAGATGTTCCATCGACATGGGCTATAGGTTTAAAAATTTTATCTTTAAACTTAACACTGAATTTCATAAATTCACTCTCACCCTCCCAATCAAAATAGTCTTTTGTTTTATTTAGTTTAACAGAAGCTGCAAAAGGCCTGAAGTCCTCTCGGTGCTTCACCTTTTCATTTAATATATGTTTACCGTTTTTAACTTCGGGACTCATTAAGATGGATCTGTTGCCTAGTGATCGTGGTCCTACTTCTCCATGTCCTTGGTACCATCCAACTGTTTTTCCTTGTGCTAATTGATCAGCAATCGATTTAATTGTTTTAGTGGTTGGATGAGGAGGAGCCACGTCGCTTTGCCAAAAAGGAAAATTATTTTTTTTAAATTTTGGCTGTTCATGTAGTTTTCTTAAAAATTCTACACCCCCTAAAGTTAAGCCTTCATCGGCACAATGAGGTGGTATAATAATATTTTTAAATATCTTTTTTAGTTTAGAGTTTACACATACATTATGCGCCACACCCCCTGAATAAGTTATTTCTTCATTACTCGCTAAATACTTTTGAAAAAATGGTGGTATTTTTTCTTCAGCATATTTATGTAGCGTGTGTAAAAAATTTAACAAAGAAAACCTGGCTACCCAGGCGCTTTCATGAACAGCGTCTAACTTGTGGTAATTAAAAACTTCTTTGTTTTTTTCATAATCTAAATTTTTAATTTTTCCCCATAATTTTTTATCAATTTGTCCAAAAGATTGTAAGGCCATCAATTTACCTGCCTGATCATCGACAAGGGTATCAGGCAGTCCGAATAACTTACCCATGTTTCCTAAGAAACATCCAAAAGATTCGAGCTCGTTTAATGTAAAAGTTTTTATCTTTTTGTTATCTTTAAAAAAACTTGTCGACTGCCATAAATCACCCCATCCATCTAATACTGCATGGTTGTTTGTGTTACTTAACATCCAAGAAGAGAGGCTGTGTGCATAGTGATGATCTAGTCTATAGACAGGACATTTAAGATCTGTAAATGGTTTAAAAGGTATTTTAATTATTTCATATAGTTTATCTGGATCTTCTTTTTTAATTGAAGGGTGCTTGTAAACATCCATGATAATAGCAACTGCATCTAACTCGTTAATATTAAAGTTTAAAAAATTAGTTGCCTGAAACCAGTCGTATAAATTATTATATCCAAAATGTTTTATTTGATTTAATCTTTCAGGTTTAAAGTATTGTAAATTGGTGCCATCTGTGTAACAAATATTAGAGTCGTGTTCGTCTAATCTCAACGCTAAAAATTTCATTTAAGTATTCTTATAATAAAGGTTATAACTTAGTCCATATCTAGCTTTATCAATTAAATTTCTATTGCTTTTATGTTTTAAAAAACTAGAAAAAACAGCAAAATTCCCTGGTTTAGCTTCTATTGTTTCATTTATTTTAGGAAAAATAAGTGACTGTGGATGTTCATTTAACATTATTGCACCAGATAAAAAGGCAGGTGTGTGGTGATGAAGTCTACTATAATCATGGAAATCCTGTCTATAACCCCACGCCTCTTCCATATTCCACTTCGGGCCGTTTTCATAAGATGACTCATCTACTAAGTCAAAAATAGGTAGTAAAAGTTTTAAAAATTTTTTATCACCCATAAGATACTTATAACCAGTCATCTTTGAAACTAAAAAGGTTTGATAATTCTTGTTAGTTTGTTCTTTTATTCCCTCGTCTATTTTTTTAATAAAGTATTTACTATCAATGGGTATATGACCTGTTAGAAAAAAATACTCTCTTTCTGTTTTAGCCTGTATTAGTTTACTTATTTTCATGAGCTGGTTTATAAAGCTTGTATTTTAATGTGAGCTCTGATCCTTCTTCAATATCTTCAATAACCACAATATTCCATCTATCAAATCCAGGTCTAATTCTAACTTGAGATCGCTCACAATTAGGTTCATCTGAATGATTGATAAATCCTCCTAAAGGAGTTCTGATATATTCTCCATCAATTCTATAATGAGATATACCTAGCGGAGTCCCCATCACTAACCTGCGTGTGGTAAATAATCCCTGGCCCGCGATCCCTGAGTCGGCAACCTGGAGCCCTGATGGGAGAGGTTGATACTGTTTCAGTTTATCCAAATCGTGGTATTCTTTTATGTCTTCGTCGTTCATCATAGCGTTACCAACATAAAGATACTTAATAAAATCATAAGAGTAAGCCCGGAAAAAACAATTATAAAAAAGTTATTCACGTCTCATTTTCCCTTCCCTACATACCCCATCGTCTAGATTTACATACAGCATGTTAATTATTCTTGTAAATTTTTTATCCCGCCTCGGTCTTGCTATTCGACTACCTTTTTTAGGACCACTTAACCTAAAGTTTTCTGTTTTTATTTCCCAGGCTTTAGTTTCACCAGTAGCAGGATCAAAAGTCAGTAGATCTACAGCTCCATAAGGTTGACAGGAGTCAAAGACATCTAGTCCTTTTTTTAATAAATAAACGAGAGCGATTTTTTCACTTAAGCACCCTTTACGGTTTTGGTTCATTATCTTTCTTTATTGTATGATATATATGTGTTTTTATATCTTTCTCTGTTTTAATAATTGTTAAAAAATCTACTCCACTATACGCTTTGGCATAGACATTATTACTTACAGCAATTCCTGCAGTAGAACTAAGCATAGCGAACTCAGTGCAAGAACTTGTAAGTATTGCGATCACCGTGATCAGCATCATCGCTTGCAACCATCGGGGGTTCGTATACATAAAATTCTCCTTCTGAGTCACATTCCCAGCATTGGTGGATGTGATTCTTTTCATCAATATGGACAACCTTAACATATCCGTTGCCATTGCACACGTCGCAAATTGCCTTGTGAACTCTATATTTTTTTAATCTTGCCATTTAACTTCTTCGCTTTCTCGTTTGCAATCTGTTCGATGGTTTTACTAATTGATAATTTAGCATCCGGTAATAATACCTTCGACAAATTAATCAAAGTCTTGTATGTTTCATGCGTTAGTGAAACATTTCTATATTTACTGATATCAGTCATATTTTTGTTTTACCTTTCATTTATAATGACTATATAGGATTTTTTAAAAGGATTGTCAATGATAAAATTTAGTTTAACATTATGGGTGTGTTCTTTTTTGAGTGCCCAAACTGCATGTCTACCCCCTATCCCTTACCCTACCACCTATGATAGTTGGTACCAGTGTTCCAGAGCGGCTCACTCTGAGTCTTTAAAACTTATTTCTAAGATGGGTTATAAATATGTGAATGATAATAAAATTGCTATGCGTTATACATGTAAATTAGAGGAGAGTATTTGACAATAAGGCAGGAATGTGGTATGCGAACTCTTCTCACCACAATTAACCTATTCTAATTCCCTTTGGGATAGGTTTATTCACAGATAACTCCTTGCCAGGTTCCCCTTTTATCATTTAAAAACCATGCGTTATGTTTTTTATTGTAGGTAGTTATTGCTTCTCTATGATCGTCCGCGAACATTAAACATTCGTGAACTTCCATAGGTCTACTTAGGTCGTATCTTTCTTGTAGGAGCGTTCCGTCGAAAAGTAAAATCAATATTACGAGTGTCTTCACCATGGATTTTTTGTCCCCATCTAACAATTTTATCAAAATTCCTGGCCTTAATGCTTAAGTCAGGACCAAATCTTCGCCATGAAGACTTAACAAGATTTAGCTCTAAAAGCAAGCTAGACCATTGTTTTGGAGATATGTTAGATACTTTTATATGTACTTCTTTCATTCTTTTAATATAGGATGGTAAAGGATACTTGTCAACCCTTAATATTTAGGATATATTATATATTATGAAAGTGATAAAAAATTTTTTACCTCCTGATTTAATAGTTTTTTTACACAATTATTATTTAACCCTTCCTCATTTTTATGGTCATAAGTCTATTCCACCAGAAGAGGGTGGTATTCCATTTTATGCTCATGACTTAAGTTCTCAAGATCCTTTAACTAATTATTTATGTATAAAAGTAAAAGAAGCTGTCTTTAAGGATGAACCTTTAGCTTTTATAGGAGTTTATTTCAATGTTCAACATGTGGGAATGGACGGCTCTTTTCATGAGGATTTTGCAGAAAACACTGTATTATTAATGATTAGTGATACTTCACCTGATGGAGGTGGTTTTGAATACATGAAAGATGGTAAAATTAAGAAGATACCTTTCGTACAAAATACTTTAATAAAGTTTAATTCCAAAATTATGCATCGAGGGCGCTCTCCTAAAAAAGGGGTAAGAATTACTCTTGCCTTTAAAACTAAAAAAAATATTTAAGTACCAGTTCTAGGTAAATATTTTCCCATTCTTTTCTCATGTTTATTGCGATTCTTTTTATGACGTCCTGGTCTATGCTTTTTAGTCTGCTCGTGGTAGTTGCTAACTCCCCACTTCGGTATTGTTGCCATCTTTTACAGGTTCTTTAGTTCCAATAGGTAAATAGTTAATTTTTCCATTAATGCGTTGGTGACAGTCAGCGCCACAAGTTACACATCTATAGATCTCAGGAGTTAAGGAGACAAACATACTTTCATGATGACATACATTACATACACCATTCGTAACTTGAGCTGCTAATTCTACTTTACCGAAGGTTTTGTCGTACATGTTTTTCTTTTCTCCTATACTTAGTTTTATCTCTTATAATTTTCTGTGTAAAGAACTTTAAAGCTTTAGCAATTGGATTTCTTTTACTGAAGAATGAGTTTTTTGATTGAGATCGAGCCATCTATATTTGTCTCTAGTTCTGCTTCAGATTTTATACAAGTATATTGTACGTTTGGTTGGTACTGACGTTCTGCAACACGCTTACCCTTAAGGCACACCCCCATCGAGGGTTGGATACGATGCTCTTTAATTTCATTATTAACTAGCATTAACAAGGCTATCACTACTTCAGTCATTAACTAAGCCCCCACCAAATTAAAAATATAGGTATAATAATATGCTCAAAAATTTCATACAGACAAATAAAAACTAAAAGCCATGTAAAGAATATGCTGGTTTTAGATTTTAATGTTATGTACTTAAACATTTTCTCATGCCATGTAGTTATTTTATGTGTAAGCTTTAATAAACTTTCTTTCATTAATGCGTCCTGTTTCCGTTAGAAAAATCTCTTTGTTTATCCTTAAGTTTTTCTACATCATCTTGTAGTTTCTTTACTTGTTCATCTAAA
>Ga0207906_1000659_pt1 | contig 10617 bp, 6 predicted proteins | sample LinPmetageLP37_FD_184050 | JGI IMG/M metagenome (GOLD analysis project Ga0207906, IMG submission 184050) | Marine viral communities from the Pacific Ocean - LP-37 (SPAdes) | ecosystem: Environmental > Aquatic > Marine > Oceanic | place: Pacific Ocean | collected 2010-06-16
GATCTCTCAACGGCCTATACGTTTCCGCCGGGATACGAACGGGCCATTCGGAGCAATCTGGCCGTCGAATTGGCTCCCTTTTATGGGATACCTGTCTCGCCGGACCTCCGCCAGCAAGCATCTTCATCGATGCTACGCATTAAGCGTGCGAATGTGCGGATACGCGAGGTGCCGATTGATCCGTCACTGACGCGACGAAGCCGGACGATGACGAACAGTCAGTTTCGAGGAGGATTGTTCTAATGCCGTCGTATCCCGGCTTCTGTGGGCCATCGTATATCTCTCAAAGCCTGATGGCGCGACCGGAACAGTGCATGAATATGTATCCTGAGCGTTTGGAAGTAGCGAATCGGCAGCGGTTGGTGCTGTATCCGACGCCCGGACTGGCGTTATTTGCGGAAAATGCGACAGAAGGTGCAGCCTGTCGTGGATTATTTGCCCAAGCGGGGCGTGCGTTTGCCGCTATTGGGACAAAAATCTATGAAATGTCCTCTACGGGGGAGTTAACCGAGATTGGCACGGTTGCTATCGATAGCAATCCCGCGACATTTGCCATGAATGGGGACGCCGGGAATGAATTATTCATTACCAGTGGCGATAAGGGCTATATTTACAACTTTTCGACAGAAGTGTTTGGTGAACAGGTCACAGATGTGACACAGGGAGGCATGGTTGACGGCTATTTTCTTGGGCTGGATGCGGCGACCTCTACGTTAAAAGTCTCTGACTTGCTGGATGGCACGACATGGAGTGGCCTTAATACCTTACAGCGGTCTGCGGCCCCTGATCCGTGGCAGGCGATGGTTATTCGGGACCGCACGATTCTTCTCTTTGGTACGGAAACGACGGAACCGATTTACGATGCCGGGACGTCCCCGATGCCGTTCGCGCCCGTGCCGGGGATTGTGATTCCGTATGGCATCGCGGCTCCGTTTTCCGCGAAAACCTTGGGCGCATCGACCTTATGGCTGGCACGGAGCAAGGATGGAGATCGTCAGGTCGTGCAGATGAACGGCTACAGTGTGCGACGGGTCAGTACCCATGCTGTGGAAATGGCGTTCAGTCGCTATGATGATGTGTCCGATGCGGTGGCGTTTACCTATCAGGATCAGGGGCATCAGTTCTACGAGTTAAACTTTCCACTCGCCAATGCCACATGGGTCTATGATTTGGCGCTTGGCATGTGGCATGAGCGCGGTCATTGGGATAGTGACGCACGGCGGTATCAGATGTGGGGACCACAGTATCACTGTTATGCGTTTAACAAGCATCTGGTGGGCGATGTCTCTGGTGCAGGCCGTATCTTTGAAATGAATATCGATCTCTATACGGATGTGGATGGAAATGGCTTGCGACGTCAGCGCGTCCCACCAATTCTGGAAAACGAACAGAATCGGTTAATTATTAACAAGTTTCAGTTGCATTGTGATGTGGGCATTGGTCTTCAGGGTGCTACCCGCAATGAGGCTGACCCGCCTGTCGTGACGTCATCAGATCAGGGCTATGATCCGCAGATTATGATGCAACTGTCCACCGATGGGGGAGAAACATGGAGCGAAGAACGCTGGCGTTCGGCGGGCAAACTTGGGGAATATCAGCATCGCGCCCAATGGTGGCGCTGTGGCAGTGGACGAAATGTCATTATTGCGGTTGCCATGACTGATCCGGTGCCGTGGAGGATAATTGATGCCATCGTCGAAGCTAAAGGTGCAATGCACTAATGGCAAAACCTGCTCCGATTCCGGTAACGTCGGCGCTGATCAATACGGAAATCGATCCCATGTCGGGGGGCGATTTACCGACCGGCTTAGTGTCCAACACATGGTTCGAGTATTTTTTACAGATGCAGGATCGGGTGGAAAAGAGTCCGTATGCGGTCGGCACGCTGTTCGACACACTGACGGACCAGAGTGCAGCGATTTCTGCCACGAGTCTGACGATTTCGACCCCGACGGGCCTCACGACGAAGCTGTCGAAGGGACTCTATCGCGTTTCGATATATGCACGGATTACCCAAGCAGCCTCTACATCGAGCAGCCTGAGCGTAACCCTGCGGTGGGAGGATGGGACGGTGGCTTGCACATCGTCAGGAAGCGCGGTCACTGGGAACACGACGGCGACGACTGGGAGTACGGACCTGATGATTCGGAGTGATGCGGATGCGGATATTACGTATGAAACGGCCTATAGTTCATCCGGCGCAACGGCCATGCAGTATCGGCTGGATGTCGTCTTGGAGCAGGTAACAACCTAAAGGATAGATGATGGCAAACGGACAAGATAAATTATTTAATCCTAATGTGGGTCACATTCCACCTCCTACGCAGACGTTTCACCCGGATTTACGACATTTATGGCAGGGAGGCGGATTTCCCAATAATCGGATGCCTACGCCTCCACCCGGCTATGTGTATCAAGAGGACCCAATGCACAGAGGTGAACCACGGTTAATACCAGTTGATCAAAGCGCAGGGTATACGGGACAACCGTGGTGGATGTCTGGACTTGGTGGAACATCAGATGTTTCGCGTGGATTACCTACTGCGGAAGAGATGACGCTTGGTGGGGGTCAAGATTTTACCACTCAGTTATCGAATTATGCAGAAGGAGGAGGCGGTACAACGGGTACTGCGGATCGTTTTGCAGGTGTACCCGGACCGGAAATGACACATCCTCCAAGTCGATTACAGAATAGTGTGCAGCAGGAGCCAGTGCCGTTTACTGACACGGGTTATGATGCGTTGAAAGACACATCAAGTTTTCCAATCGATATCAAATCGCATCTTCCAAAAGCGCTTGATCCAATGCAAGCACTTATGGCAAAAGCATTGACTCCTCCATCCCTGAAAAGTCAACTGATTCCGGCGGGGATTGCCGCTGGCACCAGCTTGCTTGGGGCGTGGTTGGGGTCCCGATCCGCAAATAAGGCGGCTGAGATACAGGATCGCCAGCATCAGGAGCAGATGGGGATGCTTCGTGAAGATCGGGCGCGACAACGGGCGGTAGAAGATTGGGAAATTCAGGTAGCCCATGAGCGTGAAAAGCAGATTGGTGGACCACTCAAACAGGCGCAGGCGTCAGCGATTCCGGGCTATGCGGAACATTTTGGACTCGATCTTGATCCGGAGAAATTTGTCACCCCGGATTTGGACCCGCGATTTACCGGCGCACAGGCCGCAAACCAACCGGGGGTCAATCCACAACTTGGCACCGAGTTAGATACGTCACGAAAAAAAAAGGGCGGTGGAATACTATCTAAATTACTGAAGTATGGTCTGCCTGCCGCCGCGATAGCGATGCCAGCACTTGGCGCGATGGGGGTGCCGGGAATGGGATGGGCTTCAAAATTGGTGGGATCACTCGCCGGGTTGTTTAATCGCGGTGGCGGTGGTGGAAGCCAGCCTAGTACTCAAGCTATGTTACAGCCAAACATGCTTACGCCTTCGGTATCGACATCATGGACCGCGCAGGACCCAAGAACAGGTAATCTAATGGATCAGTTGTTACCTTCAAGGCCAAGAATCCATGATACTGTTTTTAATTATCCGCAAGCCTATCCAGCGCAGCGACAGGGGCATACTTATAGTCCATTTGAACCACAACTAGATCGCCTTCCCTTAAGAAACGAGTAAAGATTATGGCAAGTCCCTACGATTATCACCGATCTACATTACCCGCGAGAAATCGCCCCTTTTCTGGAGAAATGGGTGATCAGTTTTCTAAAACCGAGTTGGATAATCAGTTGCGTCGTCCGACATATCTCGACGATGATGCCGATTGGCAAACGCCCTTTGGACAGGATTACGATCCGAATGATTTATATGGCAATTTAGATGTGACGCCGGGTTTCGCTGGCGGTGCAGGAGAAGGAGCATCGGATGTGTGGCAAAAGGGTGGTGATCCGCTTGCGAGGAGAAAGTCCGAGGAACAGAGTCTGAATGATCGGTGTGGGGATGGAAAAATATGGGATGACGTAACGAAAACCTGTATTCCCGATCCGAACGCATCGGATGTCGGGGGCGGGGAAACTAAAAAACCCACGTATGCTGATCCTTTTACGGGGACCTTTACGGCTCCTACGGAACGTCCGTGGCCGACGGCCCCGGAATGGCGTGGACCGGATATTCCGGATGTCGGGGACTTTGATTATGAAGCATGGCAGGCTCCTGACGAGTTCAAAGCGCCGACAATGGAAGAAGCACGGGCCGCACCGGGCTTCCAGATGCGAATGGATCAGGGGCAGAAGGCGTTAGAGGCGAGTGCCGCCGCGAAGGGCGTGTTGCGGTCAGGGAAAACGTATACCGACCTGATGGATTATGGGCAGAAGATGGGCGAGATGGGCTATGAAGATGTCTATCGGCGTCGGTCCGGAGAGTATGATCGGTCGCGTCGGAACCTTGAACGGGATTATCAGACCGGCTATGGACGCGAGAAGGATATTTACAATGTCGGTCGGGAAAATGTCTTAGGGCGATACGGATTGGAGTTAGGGGAAGAACAACGCCGGTACGAGCCACGGGCGAAGCAATGGGCAATGGAGGCAGGCAATATTCCAACGGCTCGGACACAGGACTACAACCGGGAGTGGGATCGGTTCCGGGCTGATGAAGATCGCTTTGAACGTCAGCAGGCGAAAGAAAACGCATGGAAGCGGTATTTGGCTGAGCAAAAAGGTCCCGCACCGGGATCATATCGACCGGCATAAAGGAAGGCTATTATGGCACGACTCTTAAATCGTCCGATGTCCGGATCGACGGACCTTGTGAACCTGCTTGGTCAGCGTGGACAGCAGCAAGCGCAGTCCAGTCTTGCCATGTCACAGCCGTGGACCGCCGCCGCACAGAATATCGGGGGACAGGCGGCCAAAACCCTTACAGATCGGTATGCAGCAGAGCAGGCGCGTCCCGCGCAAGCCTTTAAGCTGATACAGGCGCTACAAACATTAGAGCAGGGCGCGGAATCTCTCAAGATTGCGAAGTCCACTGAAACTCGTGCTGCGTCTGATGCCGCGAAAATGAATGTGGGGGGTGCGTTGCTACAGGCAAGCAACATGAAGAATCCGGCAGAGCAGGCATCCGCCTATCAGAAGGCGTTGGGCGTCATGCAACAACATGATTTGACGGCCTTTCAAGCGCCACAAGATACTCAGTGGGGAACACCAGCGGCATATAGCTACTTACGAAAAACTGCCTACAATCTGGACGATAAGTTAAAGCCCAAATCAGATCGGGAGCGCATTTTAGAACGCAAGCGTCAGGAGATTGGAGGCACTTTAACGCCGGAGCAACGCGAACTGGCGTTTATGGAAGAAGCCACACCGTCCATGCGGCCCACATGGGGACGTCTTGATGGAAAAAGCACGATGGCCTTTGCTATTACGGGTGGCAAGCGGATGGGGCAGATCGTCGTGTCGGGTCCGGGTGGACAACTGATCAATGTTGCAGATCGTTTTGAGGCCGAGCCGCCTTCATCGGCTATGATTTCACCGGAAAATATTAAATCGGTAGCTGATTTGATTGGGCGGGGCAAAATGAGCCTTCATAATGTGTCTGCCCGTTACAGGCATTTATTTGTGCCAGAAGCCGAGCGCGTCTATAACATGATTCATCATACAGATATGAAGGGCAGGTGTCCTGAATGCGATGGATCGGGTGCGACGTTTGACGCGCAGCGAGGCATGTTGGAGTATGAGGCGGCCAGAGGATTTGTTCAAAGTAATGCTGATTGGCAACCACGTTTGTTATTTGGAGCGTTTCGGGAATTTGATAAGCAATCCAAGATACTTAAAGGGCTTGCCTATGAGATGCGTCAGGGCGGTTGGACTGGATTGAATAATGCGATAGCAGATTGGGAAAGAAATTATCGCGCTAAGTCACCGGACGGAATCTTGGCGCAGAAGTATTATAGTGCGTGGCTTAATTTGAAAACTGCGTATGGCACGATTATTGCCAATGGAAAGGCCCTGACGGTAGCGGATAAAGAGCAGTTAGACGAGTCATTTCCGAGAGGCACGTCGTATGAGGCGATGGACGTATTGTTAGAGCAGTTTAAGAGTGTCGCAGATGCACGACTAAAAGGATTTTCTGATGGTTTAGCTACACCGTATGGCACGTTTGGAATGTCTGTGGGACAACCAACACAGTTCGGTCAGTATTTGCCAAATCAACAGGTCGGCGCTACGGGCGGCGCATTGGGCGGGTTAGATATTCTCGAACCTACGAACTCATTACCGTTCCAGTAAAGACGCGAGATTATTATGTCGAATGGGCAACAGTGGCAAGGTCTAACCAGTGGTCAGTATATCGATCAACTAGATCGTATCTTTGCCTCTTTGGATAGTCCTGAAGGCGAGTCCTTGCTTGCGGGTGAGAAAGCGCCTCTTGAGATCACGGAAACCGGCGACGTGCAACCCTCAGAGGGGTGGTCGGCTCAGGAGTGGGGGAATTTGCTGGAAGGGATGAAGAAAGCGCCGACCTTCCCACAAGGCGGCGCAGCAGCTCAACCATCGCCAATAGGTCAGGCCGTTCCCGCGATGACTGGAGAGGTTCCCGCGATTACCACAGAGGCGTCGGGCCTGACAGCCGCAGAGCCAACTGGTCAACAGGGATTGGGAAGGCGGGGTGATACTTCTGTTGATACGCTCAGAAACTATTTTCAGACCTTAAATAGTCGATTGCAAGGAGAAGGACAGCAGCTTCAGTTGGACGAAAATGGACTACTGCGAGGGAAAACAGGGCTTGATCAGCTTGCACATTCGTTTGAGAAGTTGGACGGGATTATGGAGGCGTTGACGGATGAAGGTCCGAATGCGTGGAACACGGGATTGTCGGACGCGGAAGCGAATAAAGTCAGGAATGCCTTGGGATGGTATGAAGAGTCCTATAAGGGTAAGGGCGCGACGTCTGATATTGGGCTTGGCGGCCATGCGGCAGGTTTTGTAACAGGGGCGGCTGAAACGGTGTATGAGGGTGTAAAGGGACTCGGACTCTTGGCGATTGATCCTCTGCGTGGATTTCCAACGGTGCAGGCGTTATACCATGCACATACGCGCTTGGCGGAACAGGCGGAATTAGATCGAGAGGCTGGCGATGATGCCCTTGCGAATTTTCGGACGGTGGCCGCGTGGTTGCCGTTAGTTGGATTACAGGCAGAACATATCCGTGAAACCGCCGCCGGTGGAGAATATGGAAAGGCGGCTGGTCAGGTGCTGGCTTCTGTGTTCTTGGCAAGAGGCATGAAGGTCCCGAAGATTATAGGGGGGGGAAAGACTGTGCCCCTTCCGGGGGGTCGGTCGGTTTCGGTGCCGAGTCGAATACCTAGCCCGATGGGACGTGAGGCGGGTGTCGCTGTTGGAAAAATGGGGGCGGCGGCAGCACGGGCAGGCACGAAGTGGATTAACCGTCGAACCGGGAAACCGGCACCAAAAGGTAAGGCTGATGCGGAAGCTGTAGAACTGCGCGTGATTGGGACCAAGAAAGATGGCACTGTGGTGTATGGCTTAAAGAATCCTACCTATGGGATGGAGCCGACGTTTAAGTCTCGCGGGAAAAAACCTTCGACGCCACAGGAACAACAACAGGATTATATAGAATACTTACAGCGACATCCGGATGATCTCAGCGTGAATCCTCAATTTCTGATTGCCGCACAGCATCAGGCTCCGCACATGGCTTCTCCTGAAATCAAACTGGTTACAGGATTGGCGCAGGATTCTATCTTTGCGATGCCACGCACGAGACAAATGAGAGAGCGTCGTGCGGGAGAAGTTGAAGCCGCCATGCGTCGTGAAGGGCAAACAATTACTGGTCGTCCTGAAATGGTGACACCAGAAACCGCGGGAGGGCTGGTTCGTGGCGCACAAGAAGCAGAGCTGGCGAGGAAAGAAGGTCAACTAGCTACTCCTGTTGAGATGTTAGGGGAAGGGGTTGCAGGGGTCCAACCCGCACAGTTGACACAGCAGGCGCAAGCCAGCTTAAAGCGTGGGTTAGCAGGACTCGAACGGGAAGCCGGATTGGGGGGCGCACCTCCGGAGATTACTGCCGGAAAGGGTGTTCTGAAGGCACTTGATACTTCGTTGGCACGGGCGAAATCCGCGCAACGGAAATTCGGTGAAGGCGTAGAAAAACTTGCGGCACTGGAAAAAAATATCGAAACGGTGGAGTTGAATCCTAGGTTAGCGCCTGAGTTTCGTGAGTTCTATGAGAGGATGGGCGATACAGATCAACAAGGATTAACCATCTATACCTATCGTCAGAATCCTTACGCCAAGATGACCAGCCTGTACGGTGAGAAGGCGATTGAAGGCGACTATATGGAGCCTTATGCGACTCGCATTGTTGATCCTGAGACGTATGTGGAGGCTTATCGAGCCAAGCAGGCGTTTCCAGTCGATTTAACAATTATTAAACAAAACCCGAAAGTGATTGAGGAATATGGCAAGCTGCGAGTGAAGGAACAAACGGGTCAACTTAGCGGGATAGAGCGTTCTATCTATAAACTGCTAACTGGATTGTTTCGCGTGCAAGCGACTCAAGGCATAATGACCAAAGATGTGACACCTCCTCAGTTACTTAAACCCGCAGTTTCAGGCGATAACAAAGTGCCACTCGATGAGGCCATGCGTGTGTCGAGTGAGTTATCAGCGATGCTGCGAACTCCGAAAGCCGATGTGGGGGCGGTGACGGAGTTGGGAGCGCCAACAGGCACCTTGTCAGGAGCAGGCCGGACGGTGGCGATTACCCACAACGCCTTAGCAGAGGCAATAAGTACTACCATTGATCGGTTCACGCCTGCTAATCCGAAATTGCCGGGCCTTGTGAAAGGATTACGCGATCAGACGATAGAAAAATACAGCGTTATCGCACACCAGAAGCGCTTACAGGGGCCAAAGGGTGTGCCTGAAGGACGTAAGGTTTATGAGATGATGGCGACACCAAAGGGGTTAAATTTGACCCTTGTGGAAAGTCTGAAAACAAAAATAGGGGCGGCGGCGTTTGATCGACTGGCGCGTACCTATCGAAATCAGATTATTGCCAGCGGGAAGGAAGGAAAAAATCTGTGGAAGGATATATCTCCTGAAGTCAAAAAAGCGTTTTGGCCGGAAGCGGCGGATCGCCGTGCGATTAAGGGTGCCGTGGAACGTGGGATCAAATATGAGCCTTATTTACGTGCGCCTAATGCCGCCAAGTTGGAACAACTTCTTTTTGATCCAAACGCCGTTGCCGGACTGACTCGATGGGCGAAAGTGGACAAGGCCGGACTCCAACGTGCGTTTAATGCGGCGTTGGTTGAATCGGTGGAGTTTTCTCCATTGGGACATTTAATGACGTGGAATCCGAAGTTTTGGAAGAACCTAGAAGAGTTACCTATTCGACAGCAGAGGATGTTGGTAGGCGGAACGAAGCGTTTAGCCCAACTGGATAAGATGAGAAAGAAGTTTAATGAGTATGAACAGCTTAGGAAACAGAAGGCGATAGATGTCTTTGACGTGAAGAATTTGTTTGATGATTCCCTGCTTACATCAGCGCTTGATATATTGCCAGTGGCTCAGAGGGCGCAGTTTGCGAGAGGGTGGTGGGATGCCGTCGTGACGCAAGGTGGACTGGTACAAAATCTCGCGCAGTCGAGAAGTTTTCTCAAAGCATGGGAGGCAATTCCAGAGCCTACGAAGTTACGGTTATTTCGGGATAAGCGGAATGTGAACGAAAAAGATGCGTTGATACGCCTTCGTCATAAGCTGACGGAATCCGATCAGGTGGCTGATCCGGACATGACCAACAAGATTGGCAAGATGGGTATTGCTGTGTCTACTGTTGTTGACATATTGCTCGTTCTCAAAGGGGCGATTGATCCACTTACGGGACTTGGTGCTATCGGTGCTTGGACCGTAACTGGATGGATGTTAAATTCACCAACAATAGGAAGACTGTGGTTGCGATTATTTCACGCAAAAACCCAAGCAGAAATCAATCGTGCTGGTGAAGCGTTACGTAAGGGTGCGGAAGCAGAAGCGAAGGCTGGAAGATTGCAGCTTCCTCCAATGGAAAAAGCCAACACCCCGTCGGGATTGCGTCCTGTGGATACGCCCCGATCTCTATGGGAAGATGTGGCACCAGCGCGAGAGATACTTGGTCGCTTGGGTCCGCTTTCTCCAGCGCTCACACGGGGAGAAGAAGAGCGTGATGACGAGGAGCTTGATCCCACAAGTGAAGCATATTTTCAACAGGTGATCGCCTCTGGCGCACCATAAGGAGTAAGGAATTATGGCAAGCGGCACAGTAATGCCCGTCCCCGTGATGCAGTTCTTGGATGGCAATGGCGATCCGTATAGCGGGGGAAAGCTGTATACGTATGTCGCAGGAAGCATTGGCACGAATCTGGCGACCTACACGACCCATGACTTAACAGGATCAGCGAATGCCAATCCGGTCATTCTGGATGCCGCAGGTCGGGCGACGGTCTATCTCCAGCCCAAGGGTTACAAATTCAGGCTGGACAATTCCTCTGATGACGAACAGTGGGTGCAGGATTATGTGAACGGCGTGCCGGTGCAGGCCGATACGGTGGATATTACCGGCACCGCTGGCGAAGCGCTAGCGAAGCCCAATCTGGTCTATC
>Ga0207906_1000660_pt1 | contig 10607 bp, 13 predicted proteins | sample LinPmetageLP37_FD_184050 | JGI IMG/M metagenome (GOLD analysis project Ga0207906, IMG submission 184050) | Marine viral communities from the Pacific Ocean - LP-37 (SPAdes) | ecosystem: Environmental > Aquatic > Marine > Oceanic | place: Pacific Ocean | collected 2010-06-16
GCGGAGTTCCGCGATGTCGATGTGGATGTCGAGGTCGAGGTGGTGAAGCGTGTTGAGGTTTGATCGGGCGGAGCGGCTGCGTTTGTTGCGGGTCGAGCGGTCTGCGGATCGCGCTAAGGTGCGTCGTGAGGTGTTCGCGATGCATGCGAAGGGAGGCCCGTGTTGGGTGGGAAGGTGTTGCCAGGAGATGAGGGCGGAGATGAGAACCAGGGTTGGCGGGAGGAAGCTTTCGGAGAGCATCCTGTTTTAGGCCCGTGGGGGGATCCGTTTCATGGCCCTGATGTTGATGAGCCGTTGGTGTGCGGTTTGGAGAACCCTGAGGTGTGTGAGTCGTGTCAGTGAGGGTGTGGGTGTTGTGCGGGGCGGTGACGGTCCTGTTCGCGTCTGTTGCCTTTACGGTTTGGGGTTTGGGTCGGACGTTACAGTCGTTGTTCGATTAGATGGGCAGGATCACTAAGTTCGTTGTGGCTGTGACGGGCTTGTTGGTGGCGGCTGGTACGTTGATTGGGACGATCAGCATGAATCTTGGCCGGTCGCCGGCACCTGAGGGGGTTACTATCATTTTGAATAGTCCTGAGGCGTATGCCGAGTTTCTTGCCGATCACCCTGCGGGATGAGTTGTTTCGATGACTGAGGTCTGTTGGCAGTACAGGAAGGGCTTTCCGCAGGTCGGGGTGCATGCGTGGGGGGCCTATTCGACTCCTGCGAAGTGGGATTGGGAGGAGTGCCGGCATTGCGGCCAGATGCGTAATGTCACGCCTCGGTGAGCTTCGCCAGGAGGCGGAGTGGCGGAAGTGTGTTCGTAGTGAGCAGTATTTCTTGGAGCATTACTGGTACATAGCGCATCCTGCTGAGGGGCGTGTCTTGTTCAGGTTGCGGAAGGCTCAGGCTGAGGCGTTGGGCCAGTGGGCTGCGAACCGGTATTCGTTGTCGTTGAAGGCCCGTCAGATTGGTTGGACGACTTTGGTGGCTGCTCACCAGTTTTGGTTGGCGTTTTTTCATGCCGATCAGAACATTATTGATTTGTCTCGTACTGAGCGTGAGTCGGTGTTGTTGTTGCGTAAGTCGAAGTACGGGTTTTCCCACATGCCGAGGTGGATGGTGGATCGTGGCCCGAAGTCGCTGATTGAGCATCAGCAGAAGATGGGGTTTGCGAATGGTAGCCAGATTACTTCGATGCCTTCGGCATCCGATCCTGCTCGAGGCGAGTCGGCTACGTTGGTTGTGGTTGACGAATGGGCGTTCCTTCCGAACGCTGAGGAGGCGTGGGCGTCTATAGAGCCGGTTGCCGATGTGGGTGGTCGGATTATCGGTTTGTCGACGGCGAATGGGTCTGGGAACTTTTTTCACGGGTTGTGGGTGGGTTCGACGACTGGTGCGAACAAGTTTGAGCCGATGTTTTTTCCGTGGTCTGCGACTGAGGATCGTGGGCCGGCGTGGTATGCGGAGAAGAAGCAGTCGATGTTGCCGTGGCAGCTCGCCCAGGAGTATCCGACGACGCCTGAGGAGGCGTTTGTCAAGTCGGGTAATCCTGTGTTCGATCTGGACTTGTTGGAGGAGATGGGGCGCCATGTCAGGTTTGGCGAGTCGGGGTATTTGCACAAGGTGTCGGCTAGGGCTGTGGAGTTCAGGCGGTGAGCTTGGAGGTGTGGGTGCATCCGCATCCGCAGCACGGCTATGTGATGGGGGTGGACACGGCTGAGGGTTTGGGGCATGGCGACTATTCGTGCGCCCATGTTGTGGATTTGAACACGGGGGAGCTGGTTGCTGCGTGGCATGGGCATATTCCGCCTGATGCGTTGGCTGACGAGGTTTTGTCTCTGGGTCTCTGGTATCGGGATGCCTTGTGCTGTGTCGAGGCCAATAATCACGGGTTGACGACGATCACGATGTTGCGCCAGTTGGGGTATCCGAACCTGTTTCGGCGTCGCGGGTTGAACCAGGCGACGACGAGGGTGACGCAGGAGTTTGGGTGGAAGACGACTCGTACGTCGAAGCCGTTGATGATCGACGATTTGGGTATGGCGTTGCGGAACGGCGAGTTGACGATCTATGACCGGCATACGATTGCGGAGTTGCGGACGTTTGTCCGCAACGACCGTGGGTCGATGTCGGGGTCGCCGTATGATGACCGTGTGATCGCTTTGGCTTTGGCGAATCAGATGCGGAAGTATGCGTATGCCCCCGAGTTTGTGCAGAAGGTCGATGATTACTGGACTGTCGACTGGTTTGCCCGTTTGGCGGAGCGTTCTGGTGCTGTGGGTGATGATTTGAGGATTGGTGGGGCGACGGTGCGTGGGACACCGTATTTGTCTAAGTAGGGATCCCCTACAAGGAGTTATCAGATGGCAAGGTTTGTTTCGCACACTTCGGCGTCGCAGACGGTTGACGGGCCGAAGGGTCAGAACAACAAGATGGAGCGCGGCGGGTCTGTCGTGTCGAATCCGATTTGGGAGCCTGCGGCCCCCAACTCGCCGAAGCAGCGGTTCAGCGACCCGAAGTACGCCGGTCAGACTGGCGGGTACGGGGAGATCAGTGTGCGTGACACGCCGGTCAACCAGCATGGCATCGTCGGCAAGGTTGAGCCTGCGAAGCCGCAGCCTGACCTGAAGGGCCACAACGCGGCCCCGCACACCAAGCGTCCGTAACTGTGGCGGTTCTGCCACCTGATGCGACGTTCAACGATTTCGTTTCATATACGGAATCTGTTCGGGGGTCTTTGGGTTCGGATGAGCTTGAGGATCTTTGGGAGTGGCGTCAGAAGCTTCTGACGTTGCGTGTCGACACGAAGGCGGGTTGGCGGTCGCGGGCGTTGGCGTCTGACGAGCAGCATCTGTCGAAACGCGAGGTTGACGAGAAGCGGTTCATTGAGGCGAAGTCTCAGGGCCGCAACATTGAAAGGCTTCCCGAGAAGGCGATGTTCTGATGCCTCGCAAGACTCGCAGTGAGACTCTGGATCAGTACCGGCAGCGCATTGACCGTGCGCGTCGTTGGCGCGACCAGGAGGGGCTTGACGAGACCTGGTCGCGGTTGAACGACTTGTATCGTGGCCGGCACTGGCCTCGGACGACGACGGCGCAGCGCGATCTGATCGCTGTGAATCTGTCGTTTTCGACGGTGAATGTGATCGCCCCGTCGGTTTCGGTGAATCATCCGAAGATCGTTGTTGCCGCCAACGAGTCTGAGAACAGCGACAGGGCCGTGTTCGTGGAGGCTGTCGTGAACCATATGTGGCGGCACCACGATTTTCGCACCCCGTTCCGCAGGGCGGTGAAGGATTTCCTCATTTTCGGCCATGGCTGGGTCAAGGTGGGGTGGAAGTTTGTCGAGCAGGAAATGTCGTTGTCTGATTCCGAGCAGCAGGAGCTGCTCGACCAGGCCATTTCCGAGGTGGATGCGTTTGCCGCCGAGGCGCCGGCTTTGGCCGGCGGTTTGCCCACCGATGACGAGATGGCTGCGAACGTCCCACAGACGGCGATGATGGTCGTTGAGGATCAGCCGTTTGTGGAGCGCGTTTCACCGTTCGACATTTACGTCGATCCTGAGGCGACCTGCATGGATGATCTCACCTGGATTGCCCAGAAGATTGTTCGCCCCCTGGAGGAGGCGCAGAACGACAAGCGGTACCGGCCTTCGGTGCGGAAACAGTTGACGGCCGATGGTGGGGTGAACCCCATGTATGCCGCCCGATATCTTGACAACAGGGAGTACCTGTTTGATGAGGAACGGGTGACGATCTGGGAGTACTACGACATTCGTTCCAACACCATGTCGGTGTGGGGGGAGACAACCGACGAGTTCCTGGTCAACCCGTTGCCGATGCCGTATGCGTATGGGCAGCCGTTTGTGATGCTTCGCAACTATGACGTTCCCGACTTCTTCTACCCGATAGGCGACTTGGAAGCCATCGAGTCGTTGCAGCTTGAACTCGACAAGACGCGTTCACAGTTGATGAACGACAGGAAGCGGTACGCCCGCAAGTACTTGTACCACGAACGGTCTTTCGGCCCTGAGGGGCGGGAAGCGTTGGAATCCGACGAGGATGGGAGGCTTGTTCCCGTCGTGGACGAGAACAAACCGTTGTCGGACGTTGTCATCCCGATGCCTCAGGTGCCGATCTCTCCCGAGATTTACGCCTACAGCGAGATTATCGAAACGGATATCAACACCGTGTCGGGGATCTCGGAGTACGCCAGGGGTGCGATGCCTGAGATTCGTCGCACGGCGACCGAAGCGTCGATCATTGCTGATGCCCAGAATGCGAGGGCGTCGGACAAGCTTGCCATCGTGGAGTTGTCGATAGGGATGATTGGCCGGCGGATCATCCAGTTGTTGCAACAGTTTATGACTGGTGAGTCGACGGCCCGTGTGGCGGGCGCCCCAGAAGACTTGTTTGTGCCGTTCAGCCGTGAAGACATCGTCGGCGAGTACGATTTCACGGTCGAGGCGGGTTCGACACAGCCGTTGAATGACACGATTCGCAAACAGCAGGCCGTGTCGCTGCTCAACGCCATGGGGCCGCTTGTGGGCACTGTGATCAACCCGCAGGCTCTGGCCGCCCACGTTCTCAAGACCGGTTTCGATATCAAGGATCCTGAACGGTTCCTGATGCAACCCCAGGCTGGACCGCAGACGGGAGGCCCCCAAGGCCCACCCGTCGCTCCCCCTGACGGGGCACAGGAACCGACCAGGGCTGCGGCACCCCCCACGCCGCCCCCTGGGGCACCGCTGGAAGGGGCGGCCTTCGCTCCGACCGGCGGGGTTCCTCCCGAGCTGCTCTTGCAGTTGAAGAACCAGATGGGGCTTGAACTTCCATCGCTGTAACCCCGCGATGTGGGACAGCGTGATTTGTGTTATAGGAGCAACCGTACTGGACTCCCCAGAAGGGACATGAAGTGCCCGAAGAAAACATGGAGGCAACGGAATCCGTTTCGGCGGACACCCCCGAGGTTTCATCAGAGGCAACGACAGAGCCTGGAGGCGCCTACACCGTCAAGGTTGATGGTGAGGAGTCGCAGGTCAGCCTGTCGGAACTTCAAGACGGTTACCAGCGTCAGGCGGATTACACCCGCAAGACGCAGGAACTGGCAGAAGAACGTCAGCGTTTGCAGCAGGCTGAGGCGATTGCTTCAGCTCTGGAAACCGACCCAGCAGGCACCATAGCGGCGCTTTCGTCAGCTTTCGGCGTGACGGACACCCTGCCGGCCACCGAACCGAACTATTCGGACGGGGTCGAGGAGGATCCGACGACGAAGCGGCTAGCGCACCTTGAGGCCCAGATGGAGCGGCAGGCGCAGACACACAGACAACAGGCTTTAGAGCGCGAAGTTCACAAACTGAAGAGCAAGTACGGCGATTTCGACACGGCAGAGCTGTTCCGACATGCTTTGACGAATCGGATTCCCAACCTGGATGCTGCTTTCACGCACATGAAGTACGGGGAAGTGGCGGACACGGCTGAGAAGCTCCAGAAGGACCAGGAGATCACCGACGCTAAACGCGACGCCACGAAGGTGGCGAGCGGGGGCGGCACCCAGACGGGGGCCGTCGTGTCGGATGGTGGTTCTGACGGGAAGCCGTCTTCTCTGAGGGAAGCGTTCGCTCTCGCGAAGAAGCAACACGGCACCTAACAAACCCTTAGGGGGGTGAGAAGCTTATGACGGCTGGTAACAGCAACTTTGATGAGATTCTCTCCACCACGCTCAAGAACTACATCCCCAAGCTGACAGATAACATCTTCAGCGCAAGGCCGTTGTTCTACGCTCTGACGAACGGCCAGACCATTCGTCGGATCAGTGGTGGCGCGAAGATCGTCGTCCCGATCATTTACGGGACCAACTCGACCGCTGGCTCGTACAGCGGGGTCGACACCATCGACACAACTGCTCAGACCGGCATTTCTGCCGCTGAGTACGACTGGAAGCAGTACGCTGCCACGGTCACAATCAATGGCATGGAGGAAGCCAAGAACAACGGCGAAGCCCAGATCATTGACCTGCTGGAAGGCAAGATCTTCCAGACGCAGGAAACCATCATCGAGAACATGAACACCATGTTCTTCGGCAACGGCACTGGCAACAGCAGCAAGGATTGGCTGGGCCTTTCGGCTCTGGTCGGATCCACCGGTTCTCCTGGTGGCATCGACGCCACCGATTCGGACAACTCTTGGTGGCGTTCGGCGGTAACCAACCAGGCGTCTGCCGCAATCGACGTTGCGTCGATGGCGACCCTGTACAACAACTGCTCGGTTGGCAACGACCAGCCGACGATTGGCATCACGGGCCAGAACCAGTACGAGGCTTACGAGGCGCTGCTCGTCGATCAGATCCGTTACACGGACACTGATATGGCGGACCAGGGTTTCCAGAACCTTCTGTTCAAGGGCTGCCCGTTGACCTTCGACGGCGTCCTCGCTGGTGAGGGCAAGTTCTACCTGCTCAACACCAAGTACCTGCAGTTGGTCGCCCATTCGGATGTCTGGTTCAAGCCGACACCGTTCGTGCGCCCCACCAATCAGGATGCGGTGTTCTCACAGTTGCTCTGCTACGGCGAGCTGACGACGAGCAACCGTGCCCGCCAGGGCCTCATGTACGGCATCTTGCCGGCCTAGCAGCATGGGGCGACAGTTCGCATACGCCTACAAGTCGGGTGCCCGCCCACATGGGCAGCCAACCGGTGACCGTTTTCGGGATTCGAGTCCGCGGCCTCAAACCGTCGGACCGTCCCGAAACATCGAGCGGGTCAATCCGATGAGTAGCGCACCTGTCGCCCCTGGTCCTGCCAAGTGCAGCTCTCTGACCCGCGACGGGGCGCCCTGCAAGGGGCGTCCCGTCGGGGACGGAGACCTGTGCGTCTTCCATTTGCCTAAGGAGTAGCTGTGGACATTTCGACCATGCGGTCGTATGTCCGCTCGGTGGTTGACATCGACTCGACGGATATTTCCGACGATGTGATGAACCGCTTCCTGGGCGAAGCCTACGATGTGATCGTCTATTCGGAGAAACGATGGCCGTTCTTCGAGGTTGCGACCACGTTCGACACTGTGGCCTCTCAGAAGGACTACACGGTTGCCGCTGTGGGCGCGTCGGTTACGAACGGGTTGCGTGAAATAGCGTCGCTCAGGACCGACAACCACGTTCTCGAATACATCGGCCGCGACGACGGCGATGTGATCTACCCGTTGGATTCCAACACCACCGGCAATCCGTGGTATTGGTCTTTCTGGGCTGATTCGGTGCGCCTGTATCCGACACCGTCGTCGATTGACACCGTTTACGTTCGGGGGTACAAGGATCCTGCGGCGTTCGGAGCGGGAGTTTCCGATGCGACGGAACCGTCGGATCTGCCAACCCCGTTCCACATGGTTCTCGCCACCTACGGGATTGCCCGTGCCTATGAGCAGCAGGAAGATCCGACGATGTCGGCGCAATACTTTTCGATCTTCAACCAGGAGCTTGATAATCTGCGTGCCCGCTACGAGGACATGCCTGCGGCACAGCCGGTCAGGTTGAACAGTCGCAGCGTGTCACGGTGGATGTCGCAAAGTTATCTGCCGAATCGGCTGCGCTACTCCTGGGAGTCGTAGCCGATGGCGTCGACCACTTGGAAGCTCGAGGCGCTTGAGGCTTTCACGGGCGGTTTGAATCTTCGTTCCGACCAGTTCAATCTGGCAGGAAACGAATCCCCCGACCTGCTCAACGTCCTGGTTGACCCGCGTGGCGGCATACGTCAACGTGACGGCGTGGACCGAAGGAACCCGACGGCGTTGAGCGCCGACATTCAGGGAATCTGGGCGTTGCACACCGATAGCGGCACCAATCAGGTGATGGTGAACTACAGCACGAAGGTTGCCCACAGCGCAGCGTCGAACTTCACGGATTTGACAGGCATCACCTCCCGAACGGATGGTTCCCGCGTGTACGGCGTGACGATGAACAACGTCGCCTACGGCGTGTCCTACGATCAGGTGTGCTTCAGGTGGAATGGCACGACGGCAGCGGATCTCGGCGTGACGTTCGGGTCGGGTGGCAACATGCCGCAGGCCCAGTACATAACGGCGTGGAACAACTTCGCGTGGGTCGCCAACACCTACGAATCGGGGACTGCCCACAAGTACCGGTTGCGCTGGTCGAACGCCAACGATCCTGAAACGTGGACGGCGGACGACTATGTCGACATCGACAAGGGCGACCACGGCGACTACATCACCGGCCTGTGCCCGATGGGCGACCGCCTGTTGGTGTTCAAGTCGAACAGTGTCCATGCCGTGTTCGGCTTCGACTCTGATTCTTTCCAGGTGGTGACCGTCAGCAACGATGTGGGGTCCGTTCCGTTGTCGTCGCCGGTAGCGACACCGTTCGGGGTGTTTTTCTGGTATGCCGACCAGGGCGTGTACCTGTACAACCGCGAGGGGTTCGCCTGGGTGTTCGACAAGATGTCGCCGGCTGTCGACGACGGGCGCATTTCGTTTACCACGAATCCGCAGCTCGGATGGGGAAACAACAAACTGTACGTTTCGGTCGATTGGACCGAGGGTGGTTCGACGACCCGTCGGACACTGATTTATGATCCGACGATTGCCGGCGGTGCGTGGGTGACCACCGATATCGATGCTGCTGCCATGTATTCGTACAGGCCGCCGAACGATTCTTCAACCGTTTACGGGGCGTGCGTCGCCAACACGGGGGTGCTGGTCGACGTTGAGGACGAACAGAACCGTTCCACGGACAGGTATGCGTCTTCTGCGGAAACGCACATTTCGTCGTACTTCGTGACACGGTGGGTGTCGGGCAAGAACCCGATTTTGAAGAAGCGGTGGGGTCGGCCCAGAATAGTCACCTCTGCCGAAGCGACCATTTCGTTGCCTGTATCCGTTTTCAAGGATTACGACAAGTCCGCTGCCACCGGCAGCTTCAACGTGAACATTTCGGGGAAAACGTCCACTTCGCTGTGGGACACTGCCAAATGGGACGACGGTGATGACACATCGCCGTATTGGGCGGCATGGGACGCTATCTCCCGCGATCTCACCGCTGTGGTCTTGAACCTGCCCACACTCGGGACAGCGAAGAGTGTAAGTGTGAAGGTTAGCGGCCCGACTTCTAACAACCATTGGGAAATGAACGCTTTGGCTTTCGCCTACACGCCGAGGAGGCTGAGATAGATGGCAACACTGGCCGTTACGAACTCGTTCTCCGCTGGGACGACCATCGTCGCAGCGGACATGAACGAAAACTTTGACGACGTTGAAGCGTTCGTCAACACCACCCCTGGGGTCGTGCAGAACGACATCGTGGACGCCAAGGGTGACCTGATCGCGGCTACGGCCGCTGACGCTGTCTCCCGTCTGGCTGTGGGTACCGACACCTATGTGTTGACCGCCGATTCGGGCGAAGCGACGGGTCTGATCTGGGCTGCTCCCACGACCGGCGATGTGACCGGCGTTGCTGCCGGCACGAACATCGATGTCACATCTGCATCGGGGCCTGTCCCTTCGGTTGCCCTGGCAATCGATGCCGCCGTGGACTTTGGATCCGACGGTTCAGGCGTTGACGTTTCGTTCCATTCGGCGACGGCCGGCGACCTGATGCTGTGGGATGCCAGCGATGAGAAGCTTGTCATCACGGGCACTAACGGGCAGAACTCTCTCGAGGTGGCTGACGGCGACGTTTCGATCACCGACAAGCTCACGGTCTCGGGGGGCCTCGACGCCCCGATGACGGTCACCACTGACAGCACGACGACTCGCACCCCCGCCTTGACGGATGCCGGCACCTACATCCTCACCACGCATGGGACTGGTATCACGATCACCCTGCCGCAGGATTCGGCTGTGGCTTTCCCCACGGGGTCGTCCATCATCTTTGAACGCAACGGGGCGGGCACCCTCACCTTCGTGGCGGGAACCGGCGCGACGGTCAACAGCAAGGGCGGCACGTTGACCTGTGCGGACCGGTACACGACCATTGCGGCCACCAAGATTGCTGCAGACACCTGGACGATCTTCGGGAACATCGGCTGATGCAACCTGCCCTCCTCGGAGCAGTCGCCAATCAGGCGGCGTCGTTCGCCCTGAGTGGCGGCACGGAAGGGGAGTACAGCGGCTACAAGTCGTACACGTTCACCTCCACGGGCACCCTGACGGTGACTGGTTCAGGCGAGGGCGATGTCCTGGTGATTGCCGGTGGAGCTGGGGGCGGCACCGATCAGGGCGGCGGCGGCGGTGCTGGCGGCATGCAGACTTCGACTTCGCTGGCCTTGACGGCGGGTAGTTATACCGTCACCGTCGGTGGTGGCGGCGCCGCTGGTTCCAACTCGGCTGGCACCAATGGTTCCAATAGCGTATTCAGCAGCGTGACTTCTACCGCTGGTGGCGGTGGCGGTCAAGGCGGTGGAGATGCTGCCGTTGCGGGTGGTTCAGGCGGTGGCGGTGGCGGCAACAGTGCCGGTTCGGGTGCGTCGGGTACCGGCGGTCAGGGCAACGCAGGCGGTGACGGTGCAGGTTCGGGTTCTCCATCTGGTGGTGGCGGTGGCGGTAAGGGCGCTGTGGGTGCCGACGGTACTTCGTCATCTGGCGGCGACGGTGGCGCAGGATCGTCCAATGATTA